>Ga0265297_10010542_pt1 | contig 11593 bp, 23 predicted proteins | sample Munlanlwell13791_FD_192502 | JGI IMG/M metagenome (GOLD analysis project Ga0265297, IMG submission 192502) | Leachate microbial communities from a municipal landfill in Southern Ontario, Canada - Leachate well 137-91 | ecosystem: Engineered > Solid waste > Landfill > Unclassified | place...
AAATTTTAACTGGAATAGTTTTATCCGTTGGACAGAATAAAGGCGGGTCGCCTATAAAAACGAACTCGTCATCGGGAGTCCAGTTTGTTTTTCTCGGAAAGACACGGATTTCATTGACTTTGCACATCTACCTCGTTCCTAATTTAAGCATCTTCAAGCAGAGCGGTACATCAACTTTACTCATTTTTTCTCCCCGTACTACCTATTAGCCGAGGTCTATTACTAAACCCCGACCAACCTGTCTATCACTAAGCCCCCATCGACTACCTGAGTGCTACAGATAAAATATTACATGACTTCATTATAATTTGCTGCTATAAATTCCCTGAATATTAATTTCTTCATTTTTCTCTCATCGCATTCCCCGGTAATCAGCATATTTTTGCAGCAATTATGCGTATGTTCAACCAGTTTAAAATTTACGCACTTGTGCCGGTCGTCGATGTGTGCCGAACAGTGGTTGTCTTTATCTTTGTAATCTTTCATTGCCACTCAGCTTGTATTTCAACGCCGCACATAGGACATTTTTGAGGACATTTTCTTTCGGATACTTGTATGTTTTTTTTGCAAAGCGGGCACCATAAAAACGCTAAAAAATCGTCCGGTCCTTCATTTACGATAATAATTCTAGTAGTCATTTTATATCCTCCTGTCAACTACCACCCGCTAAAGCAGGTGGCTTGTAGCCGGTCAACCGAAGTTGACATTGAAATTAAATGTCAGTTGACTCTCATTTTTCTCCTCTTTGACTGGCAAATCAAGAAATTTCCCCTGTTTCCATCCACAACGTGTACAGCGACCAACTGCATCGAGACGTATGTCCGTCCCCAAATTGAAGCATCTCGGGCATAACCCTATCCCTGCCACGCTCTTCACGAATTCTTCTTCCGATATATCCATTTTCACCCCCGTCGCATTCCCCAGACACCAGCATGTATTTGCAGCAATTATATGTAAGCTCAACCAGTTTAAAATTTACGCACTTGTGCCGGTCGTCCATGTGCGCGCAACACCAGCCGTGTCCATCCTTGTAGTCTTTAGCGCGCATTGTGTACCCCCCAAGTAAGCCTTACAAGTTCCATTTCTATCACTTTTGTATAAGTCCAGAACCAGGCAAGAGAATTTCTTTTCTGAAAATTCTGCGGCTTTTTTTTCCATACTACCCGTTTATTTTTAAAATCACTAGATAAAGTATTCTTTGGGAAAACCCATAATAAGCCAAAAGGCTTTTCTATTTCTTCCGGTTGTATTAAATCCTCCGGGCATACAATTGATAGCGACGAGCAAAACTGAGAGTACATTGTCCACTTGTCATCCTGTATAAAATCGGCCTTTGATGTTTTAATTTCAAAGGCGCGTATCCATCTTTTTTTAGTATCGATAATTATTGCATCTGCCCGTAAATCACCATAGGTAAACTCAGGGACAAAAATACTTGATGAATAAGCGTAAGACGATGATAAAATTTCCACTATTTCTTTAGCGTTCATATTCCCCGTTGCCGAATTTTTCGGCCCACTTCTTTTGTCGGTAGGAAATTAACGCCTGCTCGTAGGCTTTAGTTCCCCTGGTCAGGTGGATGCCCTTTGCCGGATTGTAAACCTGAGCTTTGCAGGCACCGCAAAGGTAGTCGCCCATATTCCACTTCACCCGGCCACAATTGCGGCAGGGCTTCAGCCTGTATTTTTCCTGAGACGCGGCATACGATTTTTTTTGATGGGAAGAATCGCATGACCTTATTGCGTAAGGGGCAGCCTGCGGAAGCAACAATTCCCCGCACTTGATACAGGTGCCTGCGTAAATCATCTTGGAGCCACAGCGTTGGCAGGTTGAGTTCAACGGATAATTTCCTTCCAAGAAAAACCAAGTTCAGCGCAGATACGGTCGATAAGGACAAGATGTTTTTTTACCTTTTTGCCGGACTTCAGGAATTTAATCAGCGTGTCTGGCATGATGTTTAGTCTTCTTGCCAATTCCGATTTTGATATTCCCCGCTCACTTATGCGGGCATTCAACAGTGCGAAATCAATAATTATCTTTTTCATGCCCGGATTATGACACAATCAAAAATAAATGTCAAGAAAAAAAATATACCAAACAAGAAAAAAGTTCTTGACAGACCGGTAACAAAGTGGTAGCCTGCGCTTGAAATTAAAAAGTCCCGAGCTGGACGCATAATACGGGGAAGGCACTCACGCCGGTAAAAGACCGGCACGGTGAGACACGGACAGACCCCTAAAACGCTGAAAGCGGGAGATGGCCACAGCAGGCGGATTGGCGCGAGGGCGGACTTAAATAAAGGGAGGCTAAAAATGGAATCAGGAACATGGAGTGAAGTTAGAGAAAGCGTTAAGAAATATCTACAAAAAGAAGGAGTGGTTCAGGGTACGTCTGATATTCTTGCCCTGCTGCATTGTGCGATAGAAGACACACTCCATCCTTCGTTAGAAGACATGCTACGCGATTATAAAACTTTAATATGCCGTGAAGGCATAAAAGAAGGCATAAAATGACAAAAGAAGACTTGCAGAAATATTTATTTAATTTGGCTGAGGGAGTTGCCTGAGTGTATTCTGGCCGAAGCAAAAGGTTCAGACCCGGCGCATTTTATTTTTGCTGGAGGGGATGTTTCCTCATGCCATTAGACATCAAGTTCTTTTACGGAGGGGAAATGCGAAAAGTAATTGCAAATTATTATGACTTTAGGGAAAAAAGGTATATTCCTTGTCTCGGTGTTTTTCATCAATGGGGTGAATGTCCTCTAGAAACGGACAAGGCGACCGTGCCGGAAACTTTTGCGATTCTAGAGCTAGAAAACGGGCAGGTCGTAATGGCTCGTCCAACCGATATAATTTTTATCGATGAGGAGGCGTAAAATGATTAGTATAAAAGATGTAAATGCTTTAAACGAAGCATTTACAAAGTTGGCGGAGGCAGATAATAGACTGTCTGGTAATAGATTTCTTAATATGGTGATATGTACGCGAGCAACATCACCATATTTTGTTGTATTTATTAGCGGGAATGAGCTTACGAAGTATGTAGGCTTGTCAAGTGAAGACTTTTTAACTCCAATGGAAGCCGTTGATAATGTGTTGAAAAAAGCAAGTAAATTTATCGAGGAGACGTAGAAATGGTTACAATGGACGATTTTAATGAAGGTGGAGAAATGAAAATTAAAAGATATTTATTTGGCAAGGTTCACTTGTATTTTCATACATGGCAAAGATGGAATGAATTTAGTTTTGACAAATATTGGTCAGGACGAATTCTGTATTTTAATATATCTAAATTAAGTTTTCAGTTAGACTGCCGGGGCAATTGGATAAAAGATATGTGTACGGGAACGCCTGAGTAAGGCTGAGGAGGGTAAATGATGGAAGAGGAAAATAAATGAACGGACTATTACAAGAGTACGCGCGGGAAAAAATGGTTGAACAATACCATCGGGAGGCCAGGGAACTGGAGGCAAATGAACCAAGATGTTCTCTGTGTGGCCACGGGTTGAAATGCCATAACAAGAATAGACAATGCCCGGACTACACGGGGCCGTCCGTTAAATGGACGGAAAATAAATTTACGGAGGAAGGAAAATGAAAATAAAATCAATCTACGACCAGACAATATACAAATCAATTTATGATGACGATGGCAAATTTGTTGCGTATGAACCGACTACAGACCACTATGTTTTTGGTAAAGTCGGTGATGAAATTACGGGAGGGTTTTACGTAAAGACTGGGGTGGAAGCGCCGGAATTTTTAGAAATCGAAATCAAAAAAGGAAGAAGGATTACCGTTTAAAACAAGATTGGAGGTTTAATATGGAACAATCAGAATCAATAGCGGAGTTGTCGGCAGCATTGGCCAAGGCGCAAGGTGAAATGGAAGGGGCTGCCAAAGACAGTTCAAACCCGTTTTTTAAATCGAAATACGCAGATTTGTCCAGTGTTTGGGATGCCTGCCGTAAACCGTTGAGTAATAACGGTTTGAGCGTTGTGCAGACGCCTGAATTTATGCCCGACCATCCCGACATAGTTTGTCTTGATACAATCTTATGCCATTCATCCGGGCAATGGATTAAGGGAAGGCTGGCCGTGAAGCCAGTGAAATCCGATCCGCAATCCGTCGGCAGTTGCATAACCTATCTGCGCAGATATTCACTGCAATCAATGGTGGGGATCGCCCCTGATGATGACGATGGAAACGCCGCCAGTGGAAAGAATGAAGGCAAGAAGACACTACCTCCGGCGAAAGGGCACGTTGACGCGCAGCCGGAAGACATCCCCGATGCAATCGGACAGCCGCCGGCAGAAAAACCGGCAAAGAATATGAAACCGAAACCAGAAATAAAACAACCCGTTACTGCACAGCCTCCTACTCCGCAGGGCAAACCAGAAATAAAAGACGCAAACGATGACCACGCTACAGAACAGCAAATAAAGGCCATCCATTCCATTTTGGGGAGAATGGGCATCACCGATGCCTTTGAAAAACACTTTAAAGTCTCCAGGATTGTGGGGATCCCGGAACCAGCGGTGATAATCTCGATGAACATTTTGACCAAGAAGGAAGCGTCAAATTGTATTGAAGAGTTAAACAAGGAAGGGAGGGGAGAAAATGGATAAAGACATTAACGAATTACGGAATAAAAACATTTTGTTGCAAGGCCGAGTCGCTGAACTTGAAGAAAAAATAAAGTCTTATGAATCCGGTGAAGAATACAGACTGATGCAAGACAGAATACAGCGGCTTATCGCGGCAAATAAAAAATTGTCGGAATACAAAGTAGGCACATTTGGAGAGGACGAGAAATCAAGTGTTGAAGATGAGGTAGTGATGAGGTAATAAAATGAAAAAAGTGGCAATAGTTTTAATAATGGTGTTTGTGTTTTCAAGCCAGGCTTATGCAGAATACAAATTTGCCGACTGTTCTTTAACCGCCATTTCGCGCCCTACGGCGATGTTTAGAGCTTCAATGGTGTATTCACCGTCTGTGATGATAATCTTGCGGCAGACGAGGCCAAGACACTAAATACTCGGCCTCGTCTGGATAATAGAACAACCTGTTATGCCTCACATGCTGGCCAATAAAATCAGCCGGTCAATTTTATTGCTTATGTCGCCTTTGTATGAATCTAACATTGACAAATAAGTTTCAAACACCGGCTTGTCCGTTTCGATATATCCGGTCAGGATAATTGCAATAACGGCGTATTTGTCCGGCAATTGTTTTGAGATTTCAAGTATCAAATCGTCGTAGGTAACTTTCCTGGACAGGAAGGTTTTGATGTTTTGAAGCGCGAAAATAACCGGCGCTTTGTAACTTGGATTATTCTGGAGCGCCAAAACAAAGGCCGTATCCGTAGCCACATTAACTGCCGTGCTCGTGTTCAGCCCAGCGCATCCGACCAACATCAACAACAACATAATTCCTGCAAATAACTTTTTCATAGTTTCTCCTTCACTTCCTGTTTTGCGTCTTGTAATCCCGCAGTTACTTTGTCTGTTTGTTTAATCATCGCCCCAGCATCGACATTCACATTTTTTAGGTCGGCTGAAACCTGCTCTGTTTTTTCAATGAGTTGGTCTAATTTCTCAATAATCACATAGGGGTCACCTTCTATTCCATACATCTCTTTTGCTGTGGTAGCGACTTCGTATCTTAGGAAGAAATCTCCCGGCCAAAACCTAACGGTTGTAGACTTTGCCCATCGCCTAAACCAGTCTTTTGTTTTAACAAACGGAACTATGACAGGGTTTGGAATTAAAGGGTGCTTTGATTTTTGGAAACGTTGGGTATCAATCGAGTCACAGTATTCCATGATCTCAAAATAGACATCCGCCGCTAGACTCTTTGTAATGCCCGGGCAGACATATTTGCGACAAACTATATCGTGAGCCGCACCCCCTCTTTTATTCTCACCTAGAGGGCCACGAAGCCAATTCGGGGTGCTCTCAAAGTCAAATACAAACCCCTCTGCCGCCCATATTTCGTAGCGCAATCCTGCTGTTTTCAAAACATCAGAAATAAACCCAAAAGGCTGTGCCAACTGGGCGTAATTACTGTTATTAATGTAACCAACAACTAAGGGCGATAATATTTTGGTCATTTTAAACTCCCTTGACGCTCCAGGTCTTTGACTATTTTTACCATTTCCTTTTTAATCTGCTTGTCAATTTTTTGGATTTCTGCAACGCTCATTGTCGCAACACATACGGCGATTAAAACTAATATTGTTTTCTTCCATCCCATGTCAGCATCCCCATTCTGTACCAGACATGTCCGAAGACCGTTGGTGCATATTCACTCTGTCGTTACACCTTTGCGCTAAAACAGCAACGTCAGAGGTTACCTGTGCTACCTTACCGTTCGCTTCCCTCTGGTACCTGGTCAATTCATCCTGCTTGTCCGACACTTTTTCTATTCTTTCTTTCAAGTCGAGAAAATAACCATTGTATTTTTCAGCAAGTTCTTTTGCTAATTTTTCGGTGGAATCTGCCATCTCCTTACGGATAGCTATTTCCGAAGTTTCTCTGTCACTCATCCATTTCTTGAAAAGAGAAACGAACCCTCCCCAAAAGATAGTAAGAGCAACAACTAGGATCCCTCCATTAATCAATATTGTCTCTACATTATTAAAGCTGCTTTGCATAGTTCAGTTCCTGCCAATGGGTGAATTCACAAGCTGTCTTTCCAGACACCTCCTACTAAAACTTTTGATCCTGAAACTGTTTTCCAAACTCCACCAACTAATATTTCAACTAAAGAAACCTCTTTCCATACCTCACTCACGCACACTTTTAATCCCGAACTGATAGCGGCTTCCATATAGTATATTCCAGAAACGTACCATCTATCATCAATGACTGTATCATCAGGCCACCCGTGTATACCAGCTATAAAAGCTCTTTTCTTCATAAACTACGCACCAGAACCAAATTTGCCTTTTGTAAATGTCGTTGCATCATCGGAATGAGTCTCTTTAAATAACACTGTTGTTCCGGCATCATCATAAACTTTCTTTGTTGTAGCCGTAGTTTCATTTTTATTTCTAAATTCCCGATACAGATAATTCAATAATTGAATCATTGTAGGACTTGCTGGCGGTATTCCTTGGGACATTTCTTCTATTGTTGTAGTAGTAATAGCCGCATAAGAATCCCCCGTCTGCTTGGTATTGCCTGTATAAGTGTCAATCGTTCCAACCACCCAGTCAGCCAGTTTCTTGCCGATACTATTTGCAGTGGTTAAGGCAGACGTCAGAACATCCCAGATTGATTGAACTCCTGCTGCACTCAGAGCATATCCTGACTTACTTGCGGCAGCCACAACTACTCCGTCTGTTCCGGTATCTACAAGGATAGCCGCCGTGTCTGTTTTTACCGCTGCAATGTCAGTGTGAATGTCCGCAAGACCGCCGCTTACATCGTCAAGCAGGTCGGTATCCGCTTGAATGGTGTCAACAACTGTTTTAATAGCCGGAATAGCCGTGGTATCCATCGTGGCGATTCTCTCATTAATGGAATCTGCTGCCGGGCTCCCCGGGATTGCCGTGTTCAGTGCCGTATCCATTTCGGCATTGATGGCTGCCAAAGCCGTAGCGTTCCATGAAACATTACTATCTGATTTTGGAACTTTCGCTAATTCGGAAATAATTGTTGCAACTTCTGTATCAATCAAATCATCCAACGTCGTTCCCGTATCTTCGAGAATCGAGGCAGTTTCCGCTTTCACTGCCGCGACATCTGCGCTTACGGATGCACCTGCTGGCGCGCCTAATCTAACGTAATTATCGCCTGTTTGAGCCGTATCTTGTGCTGCTGTGCCTACATAAGCAGTAACCGTAACACCAGCCCCGCAGGTAATCGCTCTTGTTTTTATCGTTTCAACATCAATCTTTTGTGTGCTTGGTACTGCCACTAAATGAGAGACATCAACTGATAAAGTATTCGCCGGAGTAGTGCTTCTAACCAGTTTAGCAAGACCATAATCAGCATGAGCTAAAAGCCCCATGGCAGAATTAAGCGATGCTCCCGCTGCCGAAAGTCTGAAACTTCCACAGAAACCCGCCGGATTGACTGTGCTGATGGTCAAAGTGCAGAAAACAGCATACTCACCAGCGGAGTATCCTCCCGTGTCAATCGCTATTTCAAACAAACCATCTGTATAATCAGCATGTGATAAAAGTGTTGGAGTCCCACTTGCTGTTGGTGCCGCATTAGCCGCTGCGCCTGCAAGACGCACGTCGAAAAGAGGAGTTGCGCCGTCCCCTGCCGCACCAGTTGTAGCATTGGCTGCAAACCAGAAATAAACTATATCTCCTATTTCAGCATATTTATATTGCATTATAAGTTTCCTCCACGAAATTCAGGTCTTCCACCACCACCACCTGCTGAAATATCGATTTGATCTATCAGCAAACCAAGTGCATAACGTCTAGTATTCGTATTAGTCCAATTTCCGCCGTCAACCCTTGATGTTGCATAGCAAAGTGTTCCGCCATCCACTACTGCCATTGCCGCCGCACTTGGAACATCCAGAAAGTATGTACCGCAAGTACTTGCAGATGACGGCGTGAGAATTAGACGATACCATGTGTTGGGTTGAAGCGTTACAGTGGCAGCGGGGTCACTGTCGAAATTGGCATGAAACGCTCCAATACCAGTTGAAATCCGGTAATCAGAATCCAGTACTCTATTTGCTAAAACTGTATTGCTTGCGTCCAGCAAAGACACAGTTAAATCATAATCCACATCAGCATACAGCCAGAAACCATATGCCCTCACGGTAAACGGCACTTGGAAATAAAGTCCAAGTTCATCAGGATCTGAACCTGTGCCCAAGGCAAATGACACACCAGCTCCACGCCCCTCTGAATTAGTGTTGATGTAGTAATTGCCGCCACTGTATTCCAGAACCATAGCTATGCTGGAGTAACCAGTTGAAGTATGTTTTATCCATGTGCCTGGCGAAGCTGTTATATCTGACACACAATAGGGATATTGTAAATAACCACCTGGTAAAGTTCCGATACCATTATTAGTATAAAACCTCATGTCTCCACTAACATAGCTGTTCCACTCGAAGACAAGTGCAATGATGTCTCCAGCAACTACTGGAGCGACTTCATCAAAAGTCACAGTGTGCCAGCCTGCATCTCCTGTGCTGATTGCAACAGTTCCATAAGCTTTGTTGCCGCCAGCCGTAGTCCAGACTGTGCCAGATGGTAATCCATCAGCACCAACTGTTTGTATAGACGCCTTTATCGTATCACCGGTTGTAACCACAGCATTATAGAAAATAACTTTGGCTATATTCCCAGCCTGTTTAATAGACTGAACGCATCCACATCTTTCACCGGTTGCATCCAGTATTAGCGAGCCTGAGTATACAGTCTGCCGCAGTGCCGAAGGATATTCCATTAACTTATTGACCATTGTCATAGCGTCACCACCATCCCTTCTTGAACACAAACAACGTGCCCTTTGCCCCAAACATTCAAGTCTTTAGGGTTGTCTGCATCTTCTAATTTGATTAAAAATTCTGCCATGTCATCTCCGATGTATTTAAATTCGTAAATCGTAAATTCCTTGGAGCGCTTGGTTTTTGCGAGGATTGATACGCTCCAATATCCCACGGTGTCTGACGGGTATTGCCTAGATAGTCAGCAGTGAAGTATGCCGACAAGTCCGTTCCTTTATTTAAGCCAGGCGAGTTTGCACTAAGAGACAAATCGTTTAAACTTGAATTGGCTCCAAGACCATAACTAATGTCTGTAAATTGAGGGTTCGTCCCGATATTGCTTTCCGCATTATCTAATGCGTTTAATGTGGCAACTGTTTTATACGTTGTTACACCAGATTCATAAGACGATGCTATTTTCCCATCTGTTCTTAGAGTATAGAAAATATTGTTGTTTATCCCTGTGTAATAACTCATAGGGATTCCCATTGCTGCTAACGCAAGTGCTGCACCTGTTGTCGAGCTGTAAAAGACATTATTAGAAACATTAAGGGCTGTTCTCCCCGCGAAGGAAACACCGCCCAAATCCCGCATAACAACAAACCCTCTGTTCCCGTAGAATGAGTTATTATAGATATGATAATCTGCTGGACTGTCTCCGCTCATTCCCTGACCGTAGATGACACCATTTGATGCTCTTGGATTCTTAAAAACATTATTATAGATATACATAGTACCACCCCATGCGGTCATAAAGATTTCGGCAGTTCCTACTACTGCTGTAGTGGCACTATACATAGTGTTATTATAGATTTTGATAGGATGACTTGCCGTTCCAAGTGTATGACCGGAATAACTGTTTGGGGTGAACATCATCATATCTTGGTGTAGGTATGCCCCTGCACAACCTAACCAGGGTGAACCAACACTAAAATCATGGAGGGTATTATTGTGTATGTTTATATCTTGGAATGTAGAGGTACTAGCCCCTGCTCCAAAATAGATTCCCCATCTTATAAAATCATGTATATTGCAGTTCTTAACTTCTATGTTTGTTACAGATGGGGTAGAGCCACTGCTAACAAAATAGACCCCAGCCCTTCCACACTTAGAGATTTCAATATTATCTATGGTAATATTAGAAGAAGTCCCTAGAAAATAAATTGCCATCCCTTCCATGTAGCCTTGATGCGCATAGGCTTTATTTTCCCAATCCCCTATATCCCAAATTTTACAGTCCTTAATGATGATATATGTTCCGCCTGCGGAAAAGAAAATCCCATATCCGTCTATCTGATGAAGGTCATCGCAACTGGTATTAACCGCGCCACCGCCAAAACCCCTAATCTCAAAGTTCTGGATGGCAATATAATTTCGTGATGCTGATGCTTTAAACCCATATTCTTCATCAACACCTACTCCCCCATTGTAACCAGCACCTTGAATGATCGCCTTTCCAGTTCCCCATGTTCCGGCAGAGTTACCATCGTAAGTAATGACATGCCCACTCGTTCCAGACCAATCTAAATCAACACTACCCGCATATATAACACCGCCCTTGAAGATGACAATATCATCTCCCGCAAGAGTAGTCGAAGCCGCAGTACCAATTGCGTTATCATCACCGGGGCAATGTTTAAAAGGAGAGCTTGTTGCCGTTCCGTTATTTGCATCTGCACCACCAACATAGTCAACAAAATAAGTCGCTGCTATTGCTATTTGAGAAGTCAAGAGTACGATCAGGCAGGTTACAAAAAATATTCCTGTTTGATTTAAAATTTTACTTCTTTTCATGGTACTATCTTCCCCCACTTCTTACTGCCCAACAGTTACTTTTATAATCAGGTTAAACGGACTGCTCGGCTTGCCATAAGGAATGACAATACTAATAGTTGCCTCATTGGAGTAGTCCGACTCCACTATTGTTAGGTCTTTGCTTTTGGCTGTTAGCACAAAATACTTACTAACAGTTGACCCTTTAGCGCCGCTAAACATAATTGTGCCCTCACTGGTAAATAATGGGCCGGCTCCGGGGACATAAGGAATGTCCAAAACCTTGGCATATCCGCTACCGGTTGTGTCGCTTGAGTACAGCACCCAGCCGGATATGCCCCCTAAGTCCTCGGCG
>Ga0265297_10010543_pt1 | contig 11592 bp, 7 predicted proteins | sample Munlanlwell13791_FD_192502 | JGI IMG/M metagenome (GOLD analysis project Ga0265297, IMG submission 192502) | Leachate microbial communities from a municipal landfill in Southern Ontario, Canada - Leachate well 137-91 | ecosystem: Engineered > Solid waste > Landfill > Unclassified | place...
CCAGCATCGCGCGCATCGGGAGGGTTTTCATGACGCACCGTTGCCGGTTCACCGCAGCGGCAGGGCAAACCAGAAGGTGCTGCCTTTGCCGACTTCGCTCTCAATGCCGATGCTGCCGCCGTGAGCTTCGACAGCGAGTTTGCAGAAGGTGAGGCCGAGGCCGGTGGAGTGCCTGCGCGCCTCTTTGTCCACCTGGCCGAATTTCTCGAAAATCCTGGCGTGATACTCGGCCGGAACGCCCGGTCCGGTGTCGGTGACGGCCACGCGTGCCATCGAGTCTTTGCGGCTGATAGTCAGGCGGATCTGGCCTCCGTCAGGAGTGAATTTGATGGCGTTGCCAATCAGGTTACCGATGATGCGTTGGAGGATGTCTTTATCGGCGTGAACGCTGAGTGGTCCGGATTGGGATTCGATGCTGAGCTGGCGCCGGCCCACGAGAACGCTGTGGGAGTCCGTGACCTCCCTGGCGACGGCAGCCAGATCGCACGCCTGGCGGTTCAGCGGCATCTCGCCTGCTTCCATGCGGCTGACATCAAGCAGGGTCGTGACCATGTCGAGAAGCTTGGCGGTGTGCTTGCCAATGACGTCAATGTAGCCGACTTCCGACGCATTGAGCTTGGCGGCGATCTTGACTTTGATCAGGTCCACGTAACCCGCCATCAATGCCAGCGGTGAGCGCAAGTCATGGACGACGAGGTGGACGAGGTTATCGCGGAGGGTTTCGAGTTCGCGGAGGCGATCATAGCTTTCCTTGAGCTGCCGGTTCTGGCGTTCGAGCTCCTTCTGGAGTTGGCGGAGCTTGAGGTGGGTCTCGACGCGGGCATGGATCTCCTCGAACTGGAACGGCTTGGTGACGTAGTCGACGCCGCCGAGGCCAAACGCCTTCACTTTGTCCATCGTCTCGTTCAAAGCACTGATAAAGATGACCGGGATGGCCGCAAGGGCAGGATCGCTCTTGAGGTGGCGGCAGACTTCGTAGCCGTTCATTTCGGGCATATTGATGTCGAGCAAGATGATGTCGGGAGGGTCGCTCTTGGCGGCCCGCAGTGCCATTTCGCCGCTGGGGACGGGGCGCGCTTTGTAGCCGTGGCTTTTGAGCATGCCGTTCAGCAACTGGAGGTTTTCCGGCGTATCATCCACGACTAGGATGCTCGGCGCGGCGACGGGATGTGAAGAAGGATGCATCGTATGTCAGTGGGTTTCCGGTTGCAGGAGTTCAAGCAACCTCTCGTAGTCGAACCGTTCCATCAATTGCCGCAACGCGCTTGAGAGAGAAGCATCGCGCGATTCGACCTGGCCAATCAGCTCCAGCAGACGGTCAAGGTCGGCGTTGATGGCGGCGCGGCGCATTGCATCTATCAGGTCGCGCGGCAGGGCGGCCAGCGCGGAACGGTTGACGCGGATCGCGACACCGGGCGCAAGCACGGCGAGCGCGCTGGTTTCCTCGGCATAGTCATATTTGACGCCGAGAAACTCGCGAATGGTCTCCAGCAGCATCGCCTCGCGGTAAGGCTTGATGATGAAATCGTCGGCGCCAGCGGCCAGAATCGCCTTGCGGCTTTCCTGAAAGGCGCTGGCTGTGACGACGATGATCCTGACCGGCGGTGTGGCCGCCTTGGAGCGGATACGGCGGATGACCTCATACCCGTCCACGATGGGCATGCGCAGATCCAGAAGGACAAGGTCGGGTCGCCAGAGCTCGTATTTGCGCAACGCCTCCTGGCCGTCGGCTGCCTGCGTCGTTTCAAACCCGACCATTTCGAGCAGATTGCGGAGCAGAGTGCGGTTGTCTTCGACGTCGTCGGCGATCAGTACGCGATATGGGCGCTGACCGGGCTGAAGTCTCAGGACCTGACGCAAAGCGGGCTTGCGGCCGACCGCCGACGATTCGCCCTTCACGATGGCCACATCGAACCGAAAAACGCTGCCCTTGCCAATCTGGCTGGTCACAACGATGTCACCGCCCATCAGCCGGACGAATTCGCGGCTGATGGCCAGCCCCAAACCCGTGCCGCTGCCGGCGTGGCGTCCGGCGCGGGTTTGCTCGAACGGATCGAACAATCGATCCACCTCATCCGGCGCGATGCCCGGCCCGGTGTCTTCCACCTCGACCTTCAAGCGCAGAGCGTTGTCCTCCGTCGCCTGTGTCTGCACGCGCAGCGTGATCCCTCCTTCCTCGGTGAATTTGACAGCGTTGCCCAGCAGGTTGATCAGCACCTGGCGCAGCTTGCTTTCATCGGTTACTACGAAGGGCGACACGTCGCCGATGCGCTCGATATCGAACCGCAGTTGCTTGTCGTCAGTTCGCAGGCGGAACATCATCTCCATGTCCTGGAGCAAGGCGTGCAGGTCGAAGGTGGTTGGATTCAACGTCGTGCGGCCGGCCTCGATCCGGGAGACCTCCAGGATATCGTTGATCAGCGCCAGCAGATGTTCGCCGCTGCGATTGATGGTGTTCAGGTGCTGCCGCTGCTGCGGCGTCAGGATGGGATCGCGCTGCATCAACTGGGAAAAGCCGAGGATGGCGTTCATCGGCGTGCGGATTTCGTGCGACATGTTCGCCAGAAACATGCTCTTGGCGCGATTGGCGGCCTCGGCCGAGCGCTTGGCTTCTTCGAGTTGTTGGATGGATTCCTCCAACTTCTTGAGAGCTTTCTCGGCGCGCTGCCGTTGCGTGTCGGCATCCTGCATCATGCTGAGCGCAATCCGGCGGGATTTTTCCGGATCGCTCGCGTGATCGTCGAAGTGCTGTTCCATGTTGCTGTTGAAAACCATGGCGTCTCCGCGGGCCTATGCTTTGCCGGGCGCGCCTCCTGCGGGATTGTCCCGCCGCCAGACCGGAGGGTAGGCGGGCGAACGGTTCAGTTCGCCGCAAAGCCGGTTCACTTCTTCCTTCAATTCAATCACACGCTCTTCGCGTCCGATCATGGCCCGGTAGAACGCTTCCAGTTCAGCCGTGCGTTCCTTCACCATTTCTTCGAGGTGATCGCGATGATGGTTCAGTTCCTCCTCCGTCCGCTTGCGTTCGGTGATGTCCTCAGCCACCGTCAGGATGCATCGCTCGCCGCTGAACTCGATCATTTCCGCTGACAGCCGCGCGATGTGCGCCTCCGCGCTCTTAGACCGGAACCGGGCTTCCACATCGCGGTAGCTTCCCTCGGTGATCAGTTTCCGAAAAGCCTGTTCCAACTCCTGCGGATTGGCCCACAGTTCCACTTCCGAGGTTGTATGTCCGACCACCTCGTCGCGGGTGTAGCCGGTGTATTGCTCGAAGGCCTTGTTCACCTCGATATACCGCCGGTCCTTGAGCGAGACGATGATCATGATCGTCGGGCTGGCTTGGAAGGCCTTGGAGAACTTCTCCTCCGACTTCTGCAGCCTCTCCTCCGCCATGTGTTTGTAGAGCGCCATTTCGATGACCGTCTTCAGCTCGCGATCCTCGAACGGTTTGAGGATGTAGCCGAACGGTTCCGTGACCTTTGCCCGCTGCAACGTTGTGTCATCCGCATAGGCCGTCAGATACACCACCGGCAAATGCCATCGTTGACGGACCTGTTGGGCGGTTTCGATGCCATCCATCGCGCCTTCCAGACGTATGTCCATCAACACCAGGTCAGGCCGCAGTTGGCCGGCCAGTGTGAGCGCTTTCTCGCCGCTGGGCGCCGAGCCGACCACCTGGCAGCCAAGAAGATCCAGCCGCACCTTAAGATCGGCTGCGACGATCGGCTCGTCTTCAACAATCAGGATTCGGGGATGACTATTCATAAATGTTATTCTCCCTGCTTGGCTTGAAATGTAATGTGAAAGGCTACGCCGCGCTCCCGCGATATTTCAACGGCGCCGCGCAGCTTTTCCACCAGCATGAACACCAATTGATGGCCCAAAGTCCCGGTCTGGTGAATGTCCAGTTCCGGCGGCAAGCCCACGCCATTATCGGCAACCCTCAGGATAATCTGTTCTTCCGGTGTCGTCCGCAACTCGACTTCGATCCGCCCTTCCCGTCCGCCGGGGAAGGCGTGTTTGATTGCGTTGGAAACAAGCTCGTTGATAATCAGGCCGCACGAAACGGCGCGGTCCAGGTCAATGGTAACATCTTCCAGGCGCGGCTCAAGCTTGACGCGCGCCGCCTTCGGCCCGTAGGAACGAAAAAGATGGCTGCAGATATTCTCGATGTAAGTGGCGAAATTCACATGCGCCAGGTTCTGAGACTGGTAAAGCGTTTCATGCAGCAGGGCCATGGAGCGAACGCGATTGCCGGTTTCCTGCAAGGTGTCGAGCGCCACCGTGTTCTTGGTGCGGATCGACTGGAGGTTCATCAGGCTGATCACAATCTGGAGGTTGTTCTTCACGCGGTGATGCACTTCCTTCAGGAGAACGGTTTTCTCCTCGAGGGAAGCCCGAATCTCCTCCTCCGCCCGTTTGTGGGCGGTGATGTCGCGGGAAAGGCCGATCAGGCCGGTAATCTTTCCCGTCTTGTCGCGTAGCGGCACCTTGGTGGTGGACACCCAGTTCACGCGCCCATCCAGCCAGATTTCCTTCTCCTCCTTGCCCACCATGGCCTCGCCACGGCTCATGACGCGACGCTCATCCTCAAGCGCCTCGCGCACGTGTTCTGCCGCAAAGAAATCGGCGTCCGTTTTGCCCACCGCTTCGCCGGGGTCGCGAAGCCCGAACGACCGGCTCATGGCCTCGTTGATCCGCACGAAACGGCTGTCCAAGTCCTTGAAGTAGATGTTGTCGGGGATGGTCGTAATCAAGCTGTTGAGGAGGCTTCGTTCCCGTGCCAGCCCTGCCTCCACCCGTTTGCGTTCCGTGATGTCCTGGACCATCAAGAGGCAATACATGGCCCGTCCTTGTTTGTCGCGAATGACCGTGGCCACCGTCGAACACCACACAACTTCTTTGTCCTTGCGGGTGTAGCGGTTCTCCGTGCGATAGACCGAGGTATCTCCGCGCAAGAGTTTCTCAACCGATTCCACGTCCTGTTTGAAGTGCTCCGGATGAGTCACGTCCTTGGCGATCAGGGAGGTGAGTTCTTCCTCGGTGTAGCCTAACATCTTGCAGAACGCAGCATTGGCATGGACATAGCGAAAATCCGCGCCCACGATGGCCATGCCGGTCGGGCTTTCCTCGAAGATCTGGCGAAAACGTTCCTCGCTTTCGCGCAGCTTTTCTTCCGCCTGCTTGCGCTCGCTGATGTCACGGCAGTCGGAGAGGATGGTGGGCTTGCCGTTCAGCTCAAACATGTCAGCGCTGATCTCGACTGCGACCCTTCTTCCATCCTTGGCGACATGCGCGCCTTCCCAGAGGGTATGCTTCTTCTGCTTGAGCTTTCCCATGATCTCCGGGACCTGCGGGAGAAACTCCGGAGCATCGATGTCGGAAAGCTTCTTCTGAATGAGCTCTTCCCGGCTGTAGCCCAGGCGCTGACAGGCCACGTCGTTGACTTCGATGATTCTGCCGGGCAAGCCGTCCCCACCCGGTCCCTCGGCGACGAACACCGCGTCATAGCTGCTGTTGAAGAGCAAGCGGTAACGCTCTTCGCTGGCTCGCAAGGCTTCCTCTGCCAGCTTGCGGCCGGTCACATCCCGGAAACTCCACACCCGTCCCACCGGCCGGCCCTCGATGAATTGCGGCAGGGAATAGCGTTCAAAAACCCTGCCATCCTTGAATTCCAGCACGTCAAACCCGGTGACTTCCGGGTGGGCATAGAGCTTTTGCACTTTGGTGACGAAGCCTTGCGGATCTTTCAATTGACCCAACATCAGTTGGGTCGCCTGTTGGTCGCGCCCGGCGGTCATCAGATCGCGGTTTCTCCACTCCGGAATGAATTCCTTTGGAATCCGCCACATGCGGATGAACCGTTCATTGAAATCCACAATCCGCCCCTGAAGATCCACCACCAGAATCCCGTCGGCTGTGGATTCCAGGGTGGCTCGCAAGAGCGAAACGGAATGCCGGAGCGCCTGTTCCCGCTGCTTGCGCTCGGTGATGTCGCGGGCCACATGCACGCTCCCGATGAGCTTCCCTTCCGAGTCGCGCATGGGCGAGACGGTTTCGAGGAAATCACCACTAAGCCGAATCTCGTGAACCTCCGCGGTGTGCTCAAGACCATCTGCCAGCAACTGCTTGTGCGGACAGAATTCCGGCGGTTCGGTTGTCCCATGAACGACAGAATGGCATGTCTGCCCGATGCATTTGTTCAGCGTCAGGCCCAGCTTGGCCGCCATGGACCTGTTGGCGCGGACCACCCGATACTCGTTGTCGAGGATCGCCACGAGGTCAGGCACTGTGTCGAACGTCCGCTCCCAATCCTCCTTGGCTTGAAGAATGGCGTGCTCCGATCGCTTGCGCTCGGTGATGTCACGCGCAATGCTGGAGGCGCCCACGATCTGGCCCGTTGCATCCCGAATTGGCGAGATGGTCAACGATACGTCAATGATCTTCCCGTCTTTCCTCCGGCGTTTGGTTTCAAAGTGGGTGACACCTTCTCCGTGCCTGATCTTCTCCAGAATCGTCTGCAGTTCGTTGGGCCGATCCGCGGGAATCAGAATGGAGATGGAGCTTCCGACGATTTCCGTTGCTGTATAGCCGTGCAGTTTCTCCGCGCCCGAATTCCAGTTTACGACGATGCCTTCGAGTGTTTTCCCAACGATGGCATCGTCCGAGGACTCGACAATGGCTGCCAATCGCGAGATGACCCCTTCGGCCACCCGGCGTTCCCGTCGCATCTGCGCTTCCCGTATTTCCCGCTCCACCGCGGGCACGAGACGGGCCATGTTGCCCTTCATCAAATAATCGTGCGCGCCCGCCTTCATCATCGTCACGGCGGTGTCTTCGCCAATGGCGCCGGAGACAATCAAGAACGGGATGTCCAGTTCGGCCTGTTGCAGCAGCGCCAGCGCGGCGGGAGCGTCAAACCGCGGCAGGGAGTAGTCGCAGATGATCACGTCCCACGATTGCCGGGCCAGCGCCGTTCGCATCTCATCGGCGTCTTCGACCCGTTCCGAACGCACCTCGTAGCCCGCCTTGTGCAACGCGCGAACGACCAGGTCCGCGTCGCTCTCCGAGTCTTCAATCATCAGGAGACTGAGCGACTTGGTCATTGAGATCTCACTTTCGGCGGCGGTTCATTCAAGGCCAGCCAATACGCAGCCAACTGTTTGATGGCGGTGTCGAATTGGGCGAAATCCACTTGTTTACGGACGTAGCTGTTGGCGCCCAGGTCGTAGCCCGCCGCCAGGTCCTGCTCTTCTTTCGAGGAGGTCAGGATCACCACGGGCAGCCGGCGGGTGTTCTTGTTGGCGCGGATGCGGCGCAACACCTCCAAGCCGTCCACTTTGGGCAGCTTGAGATCGAGCAGGATCAAGGCGGGCAGCTTGGACACATCCCGGCCGGCGTATAGGCCGCCCCCCAACAGATAGTCCAGCGCCTCCTGGCCATCCTCAACGACGACGAGTTTGTTGGCAACGCAGGCCCGTTGCAGCGCCCGTTGCGTCAAGGCCACATCGCTCGGGTTATCTTCGACCAACAGGATGGGTTCAGAAGTGTCACTCATGGTGCCTCATTGAGCGTAAAATAGAAAGTGGCGCCTTGATTGACCCGCGCCTCGGCCCATATCCGGCCGCCGTGGCGCTGAATGATGCGCTGCACGGTGGCCAGCCCGATGCCTGTGCCGGGAAACTCTGAAGCTTTGTGCATGCGTTGAAACGCGCCGAATAATTTCTTCGCGAAAGCCATATCAAAACCCGCGCCGTTGTCACGCACGAAATAGGCCGGCCGGTCCTTCACATGCGTCATGCCGAACTCGATCTGCGCCGTGGGTTGTTTGCTGGTAAACTTGACGGCGTTGCCCAGCAGATTGGTCAGCGCGATCCTCATCAACCGCTCGTCGCCCTCATTGGTCAGCCCTGGCTGAATGGTGAACTCCAGCTTCCGCTGCGGAGAGTCTTCCTGCAGCCGGCGGGCGATGTTTTCCGCAAGACTGGTCAGGTCCATTGGGTTTGGCCGCATCTCGGCGCGGGTCACGCGTGAGAGTTTCAACAAGTCGTCAATCAACTGGCCCATGCGCTGCGTTTCAGTGCGGATGCGGCTCAGGTGCTGCCGCGCCCGCTCGTCCAGTTTGTCGTGGTAGTCCTCCAACAACGCCAGACTCCAGCCGTCAATGCCGCGCAGCGGCGCCGTCAGGTCGTGCGATACCGAGTAGGCAAAACTCTCCAGTTCCCGGTTGGCGGCGGCGAGCTGGATGGTGCGGTCGGTGACGCGTTGCTCTAGGTTGGCGTTGAGCTTGCGGATTTCCTCTTCCGCCAGTTTGCGCGCCGTGATGTCGAAGTTCACGCCCACGATGTTGGTGACCTGCCCTTTCTCGTCAGCGATCACGCTCGCGGCGGCTTGGATGTGGCGGACGACGCCGTCACTGGTCCGAATGATGCGGAAATTGAAGTATCCCGCCTTCCGTTCCGTGACGGCGCGGCGCAGCTGGCGCTCGAACAGGATTACGTCCTCCGCGTGGATCACCTCCGCCCATCGCTGGTAGGTCATGGGTTCTGCCGCGACGAGGCCATACATCTCAAACATCCGGTCGTCCCACGTGACGGCGTTGGTGACGACATCCCATTCCCACACGCCCATCACCGCGGCCTCGGTGGCCAGCGCCAGTCGATGGCTGTAGGCTCGCAACTCCTGCTCCGCTTGCTTGCGCTCGGTGATGTCCACAAAGATGGAAGCGATGATGCCGGCGCCCGTCCGGAACACGCGCATGTCGTAGAATCCGAAAACGCGCTCATCCTTGTAGGGCATCTCGAAGGTCTGGGGACCGAGTTCTCCACGAGCCACCTTGCGATGGATTTCCAGAACCTCTGTGTCCCGGAGGTTGGGGAACACCTCCTCGATCGTTTTCCCGATCAGACCCCGGTGTTCGCAGTCCATGATGCGTTCAGCCGCCGGATTCGTGCCGGTGAGCACCAAGCGCCCTTCGGATTCAAGGCGGTAGAAGTGCATCGCTGCGGGTGAAGACTCCACAATGCTGCGGAACTTTTCTTCCGACTGTCGCAACGCTTCCTCAGCCCGCTGGCGTTCCGTGATTTCCTGCTTCAACCCCACGTTGACCTGCGCCAAATCGGTGGTGCGTTCCTTGACGCGCTGTTCGAGCGAGGCGTGCAATACCCGCAACTGTTCAAACAGCTTGTCGAAGGCGACGCCCAGCACGTCAATCTCATCATGCTCTTGCGCTTCCAATGGCGTTATTCGCGTGATCTCGGATTTCGAGGCAATCTCCCGGATGTGCAGCGCCATGGCCTGCAGGCGTCGCGACACCACCAGATGGAATACTATGATGATCAACCCAAACAGAAAGGCCAGCCACATGCCCATGACGATCTGTTTCCAGCCCATCTCAGAAGCCATCGCCAAAGCCACCGTTTCGACAGGTATCGCGACCGTGTCCAGTCCTGCCACGTCCCCGACCCCGCGACAAAAGCCCGCCGTCGTGCCGTATCGTTTCACCAACGCGGCAGGCGCATCCTTCGGGTCGCCGTGGCAACGCAGACATTCCGTCTTTACCCGCCGGACCTTGAACTGCGCAACATAGCGCTGGCCGTTGATCTGAGTCTGTTCGGTCTTTTGGCTGACTTGCGGGTTTCGGCGGAAGAAATCAATAACCCGCAGTTCTTGCGGGCTGGCCTGATTGGCCGGATTACGCGGTTTGTCGGAGATGAAACGGACGATGTAGCCCGGGAATCGCTTTTGGACTTTTTCGAAGACGCTTTGTGAAACGAACATGGGCGACATCATCTCGGGGATGAATTCCTCCTTGCCCACGATCTTCCGGATGACCGGATGCATCGTTTCAGACACATACTCTCGAACGGCCAGGTTGAACTCCATGGCCATGGCTGCTTGCTGGCCCACCAGATCATTCGCGTGGTGCTGGCTCGTCACGTAGATCTCGCGGAAGATGAAGACCGAGAACACGATGGCGACGATGCCAAAAGGCAGGAAAAACCGCGTGGCGATGCTTTTCATAGTCCTGCTTCTTCGGTATTCACAACCGTCCGGCGATCTTTTCGTTTTTGTTGTCACAAGAAACGTATCCATGGTTTGTTTTGCGCTGCCGGGACGCTGTTATTTTTGTTTCGGCAACGGCAGCTCGTTCAGCAACAGCCAGTAAGAACCCATTTGCTGAATGGCGTCCGTGAACTCGGTGAAATCCACTGGTTTGCGCACGTAACTGTTCGTGCCCAGATTGTAACTTTGAATCAGGTCTTGTTCCTCTTGCGACGAGGAAAAAATGACGACGGGCAGCCGTTGCGTTCGCGCGTCGGCGCGGATGCGACGGAGCACCTCCAGCCCCGATATTTTCGGCAGTTTCAGGTCCAGAAACACGACTGCAGGCATCTGGGTCGTATCGCGTTGGGCATGGACGCCCGTGCCGAAAAGGTAATCCAGCGCTTCGGCTCCGTCCCTCACCACGGAAAGGTTATAGACGAGGTTGCTCTTGGTGAGCACTCGTTTGACCAGATGCTCGTCATCGGCGGTATCCTCAACCAGAAGGATCGTCGTGCCCTTCATGCTATTTGCTCTTTCTTATTCATCATGCGGGTGGAGGCAATGTGAAGAAAAACGTCGCGCCCTTTCCCACGGCGCTCTCGGCCCGCACCTTGCCCTCATGCCGGTGAATGATGCGCTGCACCGTAGCCAGCCCGATGCCGGAGCCTGGAAATTCGCTGTTGGTGTGCAATCGCTGAAATGCGCCGAATAATCTGTCCGCATACGCCATCTCGAAACCTACGCCGTTGTCCCGGACGAAGTGCTCGGCCGGGCCTGACGGCGGCCGCCAGACGCCAAACTCAATGCAGGCGCCCGTTTGCTTGCTTGTGAACTTCCACGCATTGTTCAGCAGGTTTTCCAGCGCCACGCGCAACAGGCGTTCGTCCCCGGTGACTTCAAGCCCTGCTTGACAGCGAAACTCCACCAAGCGATTGGGGTCGCGCTCGCGGAGTTCCCCCACAATCGTCTGTGCCATCGCGCTCAAGTTGACGGTTTCCCGGCGCATTTCCTGGCGCGAGGTGCGGGAGAGCGCCAGCAAGCCGTCTATGAGCTGGCCCATCCGCTGGGCGGCTGCCCGAATGCGTTGAAGGTAATCCCTGGCCTCTTCATCGAACTTGTCGCCCCAATCTTCCAGCAGGGCCTTGCTAAAACCATCCAACGCCCGCAGCGGCGCCCGCAAATCATGTGACACCGAATAGGAGAAGGATTCAATTTCTTTGACCGCGTTTTGAAGCTCCGAGGTCCGTTCGAGGACGCGTTGTTCGAGCGTTTCATTCAACCGGCGGATTTCCTCCTCCGCGCGATGTTTGTAGAGCGCCATCTCGATGGACGTCTTCAATTCCCGGTCTTTGAATGGTTTGAGAATATAACCGAACGGCTCCGTCACCTTCGCCCGCTTCAACGTCGTGTCATCCGCGTAGGCCGTTAGATACACCACGGCCAGATGCCATCGCTGCCGCATTTGCTGCGCGGCTTCAATGCCATCCATCGCTCCCTCCAGCCGTATGTCCATCAGCACCAGATCGGGCAACAGTTGCTCCGCCA
>Ga0265297_10010544_pt1 | contig 11592 bp, 12 predicted proteins | sample Munlanlwell13791_FD_192502 | JGI IMG/M metagenome (GOLD analysis project Ga0265297, IMG submission 192502) | Leachate microbial communities from a municipal landfill in Southern Ontario, Canada - Leachate well 137-91 | ecosystem: Engineered > Solid waste > Landfill > Unclassified | place...
TAACTTCGGCGTCAGATAGGCCTGCTGCCGGAGATGGCCGACAATTTTTTTAAGATCAAATTCAATTTTTTGAAAAATCAGCGGATCGGGTTCAAAAACCACTTTGGTGCCCGTCTGATCGCACTTCCCTTCTTTTCTGACTTTGTATTGCGGCTTGCCTTTCTCGTATTCCTGGGAATAAAGATTGCCGTTGCGGCAAACTTCAACCCGCAACCATTTTGATAAAGCGTTAACCACCGAAACGCCGACGCCGTGAAGCCCGCCAGCCACTTTATAGGATTCGCCCCCGAATTTGCCGCCGGCGTGCAAAGTACACAGCACGGTTTCCAAAGCCGATTTTTTGGTGTGAGGGTGGATGTCCACCGGGATGCCGCGGCCGTCATCGGTTATCGCCACCCGGTTGTCTTTGAACAATTCCACTTTGATGTTTTTGGCGTAACCGCCTATCGCCTCGTCAATGCTGTTGTCCACCACTTCCCAAATCAAATGATGAAGACCGTCAACTCCGGTTGAACCGATATACATCGCTGGCCGCTTTCTGACCGGCTCAAGCCCTTCCAAAACATAAATATCCTTGGCTTCGTAAGAAACCGGTTTTTCTTTAACCGGAGCAACTTCAATGACTTCTTTTTTGACTGATTTTTCCTTAATTTTTTCCTGTTTTTTAGTCATATAGACAAAATTAAAATACCCGCCAGGGTACTTTAATATTAACAAAAAACCGATTTAAGCGCAAGTATTTTGGGCGTTCGCTTCATTCACTTGTGCGCGGGAGAGGATTCGAACCTCCAAGCCCTTGCGGGCACTACCACCTCAAAGTAGCGCGTCTGCCGTTTCGCCACCCGCGCGTTTTTAAGTGTTTTCTTTTGTTTCTCTGTCTTCAACTATTTCTTTTTCTTTGGTCTCGTTCGCGGTTACGGCTTTGGTTATTTCCTTTTTCAGCTTTTTCCGGGCTTCTTTTTCTGATTCTCTGCGCAGATAATAAAGTTTCGCCCGCCTGACCTTGGGGCTTCGTGTCACTTCGATTTTCTCGATATTCGGCGAATGAACCGGAAAAATCTTTTCCATACCCACTCCCTGGCTCACTCTCCGGACGGTGAAAGTCGCCCCGATTTCCGAACCGTGCTTGCGGGCGATAACCGTTCCTTCAAAAATACTGGTCCGGGTTTTATCCCCGTCCTTCATTTTTTCGTGAACCTTGATGGTCGCTCCCGGTTTTATTTTTTCCAAAACCTCCTTTTCCATAGTTGTTTAGCTTATCGTTTTTTCTCAAGCGTGTCAATGATCATTCCGAGCTCTTCCGGCAATTCCGCCTCGATTTTTATCCGGTGCCCGTCGGCTGCGCTGAATTCCAAAGAAAAAGCGTGAAGGAATTGGCGGCTCAAATCAAAGGGCATTTCCGTTTTTTTAAAACCGTAGAGCTTATCCCCCACTACCGGATGATTTACGGAAGCCAAATGAATCCTGATTTGATGCGTCCGGCCGGTTTTGGGATTCAATTCCACCAGGGAAAAATCCTTGAAATATTTTTTGACCTTGTATTCGGTTATCGCTTCCTTTAAATCTTTGGCTCTTTTCTGCCAGACGGTTCTTTTTATTGTTCCGCTTTTGATGCCGATGGGAGCATTTATTTCGCCGGATTTCGGCTCCAGTTTCCCCCAAACCAAAGCCAAATAAGTTTTTTTAATCTGATGGGTTTTGAAAAGATTTTTCAGGTATTCAAAAAACTCTTGGTTTCGGGCGATTAAAATCACTCCTGACGTGTCGCGGTCGAGCCGGTGAACGATTCCCGGCCGGATTGCCGGGTCGTCCCCGACATTTTTTACTTCCGGATACCTTTTCAAAACCCAGTCAACCAAAGTTTCTTCTCTTGAGTCCTTTATCGGGTGCACCAGAACGCCAGCCGGTTTGTTAACGGCGATGAAATCCCTGGTTTCATAAATTAAAGAAATCATTTTATAGATTAGTTGAAGAATGGCTATTTGCGGGCGACACGATGTTTCGCGCCCGGCCGACCTGCCCGTCTTCCAGGCGTACTTTAATCCCGTGCGGATGAAAACCGGAGTTGGTCAGAATCTCGGATACAATACCCCGGGTCAGCTTGCCGGTCTTTTGGTCCTCTTTCAAAACCACCTCAACCTCTTGGCCTATTTTGACGTCTTCCCTGTTCTGTCCATTCATATTATTTATTATTGCCTACCTTTTAGCGGAATCACAGATATCCTTAAAATCGCAGAAAGCGCAAAGATGACTCGGTTTCGGCTTGAAATCACTGCTTTTCATTTCCTCAATTTCCCCGATTATTTTTTCTTTCAGCTGCTCCTTTTCTTTTTCCGTTCCAAGAAAAGACGCTTTCTTGCCGTCAGTTAAATAATGATAAACCAATTTTTGGGGCTTTAATTTAAACACTTCTTCAGCCGCTATCTGATAAATCAACAGCTGTTCTTTGTCATCCAAAGACAGCGTGTCTTTAGACCCCCCTGTTTTGTAATCAATGATAGTCACCCCCCCTGCCTGCGCAGGCAGGCCCTGCCTACCGGCAGGCAGGTCTTTTTCTTCGTCAATTCTGTCCACCACGCCGTATAAAGTATATTCCCCAATCTTCAAATTAAACGGCATTTCCAGGGCAAGGGCATTATTGATTTTTAAAACTTTCGGAGGATTATTTAAAAATTCATCGTAAAAATCTTTAACTATTTTCCTGCCGAGTTTGCGATAATCCTCTTTTTGTTTTTTGTCCTCATACCATTCGTCAACCCAGTTTTTCTCGTAAATTTCCGTTAAATCATCTAAATCCAGAGATTCTTTATTTTTTCCGGCTTTAACTGTTTTCTCTTTAAAACCGAACAAGTTTGTTTGATCAGCCGCACTGGCTTCATTGGCGTATTTCAAAAAGTTATAAAAAGTATTATGCATTGTCTTCCCGAAAGAAAACACCGCCTTGCCTCTGGTCGGAACTTTAAGAATAAAAGCGAATTTATACTGCAACGGACACTTATCAAAAGCCGCCAATTGCGAAAAAGAAAAATGTTTTGGCAGATAATCCGGCATTGGCTTATTTTTTATTCCGGCCGAAAACGGTTTCTCTTCAAGTATCCCGTTTTTGGTTTTTAGGTTTTTCAGTTTTTCAGTTTCTTCTTTATACCCCATTTCAATCATAAAGCGGGATAATTTCTTTTTTCTTAATCCGCCGTAATCTTGAGCCGAAGTGAAATAAATGTCTTTCTTGGCCCTGGTAATGGCAACGTAGCAAATACGCCTCTCTTCCTGCAGGTGAACGTCTCCCGTCGGCTTTATGTCTTTAATTAAATCTTCGGGCAGCTCAATTAATTCTTTCCTTTCAATTGTCGGAAATCTTTTATCCACCATATTAACCAAAAAAACATATTTGAACTCCAGTCCCTTGGCTCCGTGAATAGTCATTATTTTTATCATGTCCGGGCCTTGTTCGGGGTCAAATTCAAGCTTTCCTTCTTCGCCGGACTCTATCTCAAGGCCTATTTCCCGCATAAAATTGTTCAAGGTCGGCTCTATGGCCGCGCCCTCAAAATTCTTCACTCTTTTATAAAATTGATTAAGCACATCAAGCTGTTCTTTGCCCTCTTTATCCGTCAAATACTTTACATATCCCGACTCTTTAAGAAAGACAACCAGCATTTCCGAGACCGATTTTTCTTTGGCAAAACTGGCGTGTTTTCTAATCAAGCTCAAAACGAAAACGATTTTTTCCTGAACTTCCGGAGAAATCCCCGGAATTAAAGGAATCTCTTCCATCGCCTCATAAAGCGACTTTGTTTTTTTGTGGCTGTATTGGGTAAGCTTCATAATGTCCGCGGGCGGGATTTCCAAAAACGGCATATTCAAAATCCGGTAAACCGCCGGACTCTCGTGGTAATTGTCCAAAAGCTTGAAATAGGAAATAACGTCCAAAATAACCGGCTTTGAATAAAGCCCCCTTGAAGCCAAAAATTGGTAAGGCAAGCCCGCGCGCTCCAGGGCCTTGATAAAAGGATTGGCCGCGTCATTGGCCCTGACCAAAATCGCGAAATCGTTATAACCGGCATCCTTGTCTTTTTTAAGAATCTCCAAAATCTTCTTTATGGTTTTATCAACTTCTTCTTCCAGGTTCTTCGCCGAGATATGCTCTATTTTACCCCCTTGCCTCGCCGAAGCCTTAGCGGAGGCGGGTTCTTTTACCATTGAAATTAATTCTTTGTTTATTTTATTTACGTATTCAAGGCGGTCGGGATTATTGGCTTTTATGAATTTATAGGCCAAATCCAGGATATTCTGCCCGGACCGGTAATTTTTAACCAAAGAAATCTGTTCGGCTTCCGGGAAATCTTTTTTAAACTGAACGATATTTGAAAAAGACGCCCCTCGCCAGCGATAAATGGCCTGGTCGTCATCGGCGCAGACGGTTAAATTATTCTTCGGTTCGGCTAAAATTTTTATAAGCTCGTATTGCGCCCAGTTGGTGTCCTGAAATTCGTCAACTAAAATGTATTTGAATTTTTCCCGGTATTTTTTCAAAATCAGCGGCCGTCTCTGAAACAATTTCAGACAATAATTTATCAAATCACCGAAGTCCAAAGAACTGTTCTCTAAAAGCAAACGCTGATAAGAATGATAAGCGTTAGCCACCTCCTTTATTCTCTCTGTTTCGTCGTCTTCCGGCGCGTCATCCCGGGTTTTAAGCTTTTCAGCGTATTTTAAATAATCTTCGGGATAAATCGCCTGGTCTTTGCAATGGGAAAAATGAGAAATCAGGGCCTGGACAAATTTTGTCGGATTCCCCAGGGGCCTGTAATAATCAAGATTGAATTTTTCCAGATTACGATAAACCAAAAGCCAGCCGGCCGTGTTGTCTAAAATCTTGAAATCCGCCGGCAAGCCGATATCCAAAGCGTAATCGCGCAAGACCCTTTCACAGAAAGAATGAAAAGTGGAAATCCACAAATCCACGTAGCCATAGGGCAAAAGAATTTCGACCCTTTCTTCCATTTCCGCGGCCGCCTTTTCGGTAAAAGTTACGGCCAATATTTCTTCCGGCTTCGCCCCGCCGTAGCTTTTAGCGGAGGCGGGCCTTGCTCCTTCCTCAATCAAATAAACTATTCTCTGGGTGATAACCGTCGTCTTGCCGGTTCCGGCCCCGGCCACAATCAAAAGCGGCCCCTGGCCATGAACCACGGCTTCTTTTTGCTCCTTGTTAAGTTTTTCCAAATTCAAAGGCATTTTCTTTATTTATAGTATAAAATAAAAAACCGCCTACTGATAGGCGGACAATTTTTCCAAAATTCCCATTAGTGGTCTTAATAGGAGCCAGATGGAACCAGCTTATCCAGGAATTAAAGGCTTGGCAGAAATTACAGCGCGAAGTGGCTATTGCTTTTTAGGTTAGTAAAAAGCGAGGGCATATAAGCTTCGTGTCAAATAAAATTATGGCGACCAAAAACTTTTTCCTTCTGCTCTTAATCTTCGTTCTTTTTCCAATACTTCGCGAAATGTAAATTTCCTTCGTTCAGGATAAGAAGTAGGAATCCAGCGTGGTTCTTTTATGAGCCATTTTCTAAAAATATAAGTTCCTCGTTGATAACTTATATAACCTCCGAGTGCAATACTCGCGAATCATCAACCCATCGCTCGGTTAAAACACGTACCTTTTGCGATTGGCTTTTGTAGGTATCAGCAAGTTGTAAATCAAAAGTTAATTTCATAAATAGGAAATTTTATGTGTGGACCTAGGCAGAATTGGACTGCCGCTTCCTCATTGCAAATGAGGTGTTCTACCGCTGAACTATAGGCCCTTCCTTATTTTAACAGCAGCCGGAAAGAAATTCCGATTATCAATATAGTGCTAAAAATGCCAAAAATCCAATTATCAATAAAGCCCAGATGGTTTAAAAGACTGTAATGAAATTTTTCGTATTTTTTTACGAATTGCCAATCCCGCATTTTTGGGAAAAAAACGGGGAAACCGGTGACGATTAAATCCGGCAGGGCCGCGCCCAAACTCGCCCAGAACAAAATAGCCCAATCTATTTTCAAGAAAAAAGCGCACCAAATCAAGAGCCCTAGCGTCAATAAAACGTCGGCGGCGATGAAAATCGCAGTCGTTTTAGGCATTATGCCGGCGTTTTTTTCTTTTTTGGTCCAGATGGAGGCGGCGTCAATATGAGGAATGAAATCCAACAAATGATGGGATAATAAACCCAATAAAAAAGCCGCCGGCCAGGAAAAATTTCCCGCGGAACTGACGGCATCGGCGAAAGCAACATGGGCGAAAAGAACCATGAATATGATTCTACGACAAAAAACCGAAAAAGAAAACGCCGCCATAAACTCATGGCGGCGTTTAGTTAAAATCAAGGTTGGAAGAAAGAATTTAATTCCTCTCCGTTATCTTTGAGATAAATCGTTTTCGGGCCCGAAATGCCCATCGAAACTATCATCTGGAGCACGGAAGCGGATTTGTTGTTTTTTGTGTTATGAATTGAGTGAATCTGCCCTTTTTCCGGAAAAATCAGAAATCCGTTGGTCGGATTGGGGGCGTGGAAAACGTAAACCCTCGGCCGGAATTCGATTCTGTCGTTAATAATCATTTCCTGTTTTCCCGTGACAATGCCCAACATCGGACATTTCGGGAAAACCTCCACCAAAACCCAAGGATGATTATTGAGATCGCCCGTTCCTTCAAGAAAAGGAATGCTTTTCCTGATCTTGGTGGCAAACAGCCTGCCCAACAAATAACAAAGCAATGCCGTCAGCAATACGACCACCAAGCATTGAACCAAAAAATCAAGAAAAGGATTCCCCAGCTTAGGAATCGCCGAAAGAACAGGAGTCCATAATTTGGATAAAACCGTACCTAAGCCAAATACCAAAAGACCGACAATCAACAAAATCAAACCGACTACGACGCCTTTTTTAATGTATTTCACTTTTCACCTCCCTTTAAATAAATTGTAAACGAGCTTCCAGTGGGTGAGGGAGGGATCGGACCTCCGGCCTCTGTCTTATCAGGACAGCGTTCTACCACTGAACTACTCACCCGAAACCACTGCTATAAAGGTTTTGTCAGGCCCAAATTCTTAAATCCGTCAATGTTAAACTGGACAACCGTCGACTGCTCTAAAACATTGGGATTCAAAGCAGTATTGAAATTTTTAACCAAAAAACCCAGATTCCAAGATATGGCAGCGATAAGGATAATTAACATTAAAACCGCTACTATCAAAAAAGTCAATTCCTGGTTGGCTTTTGTTTTTTTTGTTTTCGGCATAATTTGCAAGATTAATGGAATAAAACTTCGCCGGTGATGTTTGCCGTTGAACCGGTGAAATCGAAATTGCTGAAATCCACCAAAAATCGGCTTCCTTCGATGGATTCGATAAAGTTAAAAATTTTAGAAATCGAACCCTGGCTTATCATGTTAAAACCCATCCGTCCCGCCGTACCGGCGCCGGACGGCGTTTCTTTGGTGAAATTAAATCCAAAACCCACTTCGGATTGCTTCGCCAACCTTTCCATCTCTCTTTGAAAATCAAGAAGACGATCTCTGACCGGAAGCGAATTTTCCAGAATACTGATATAAGAACCGGCTTCGGCAGACTGGCTTTGCAGACTCGCATAAAGCAATAAACTCTCGGAACGGTCGGCTAAGGTCTGCCGCTGCGTCTTGGTCACTTCGGCTCGGCGGCTAACATCCGCGCCCAAAAAAAACAAACCTATGGCCGGCACCGCCAAAATCAACAAAGCAACTGACAAATTTTTGATTAATCCTTGCCTAAAATCAGTCATTGCTTTTATAATAACAAAATAATCCAATTTGGACAATAAAAACATCAGAAAAATCAACTTTAAGGAATCCGGCTATCCTTTTCTTTTGAAACAAATTCCCGGCTCTCCGGCGGCTTTGTATACGCTGGGGAATTTTCCCGACGAAAAACTCCCCCGCCTGGCCATTGTCGGCACCCGCAAAGCCACGCCTAACGGGTGTCTTATCGCCAAAACTCTGGCCAAAGAATTAAGCGAGGCCGGCTGCGTCATCGTCAGCGGCCTGGCGATGGGGATTGACACCGCCGCTCATGAAGGCGCGGTCTCGGCCAACGGGAAAACTATCGCGGTTTTAGGCAACGGCCTGAATGAAATTTATCCACGCCAAAACTCAAATCTGGCCGAGAAAATCCTTGAATTGGACGGAATGATAATTTCCGAATACGCTCCCGACCAACCCGCCTTTCCTTCTAATTTTCTGGCCCGCAACAGGATTGTGAGCGGCTTATGCCTGGCGACCATCGTCGTTGAAGCGCCGGAACGGTCCGGCTCCCTGGTGACCGCCCGGCTAGCCCTGGAGCAAAACCGTGAAGTTTTTGTGGCGCCCGGTCCGGCCAATCATTATAATTACGCCGGTTCGCACCAATTGATCCGGGAAGGAGCGCGCTTGGCCGTTTCCGCCCAAAACATTTTGGAGGATTTGAATATCAAGCCAATAACTCCTAAAGAGGATTTCAGTCCCGAAGAAGAAATAGTTTTGGAATTATTTTTAAAGAACAAAAAATCGCTTTCTATTGACAAAATAATCGAATTAACTAAACTTGACTCTCAAGTCGTTAACAAAACCATCGCTTTCCTGGTTATTAAAGGTATAATCAAAGAAACTTTGGGAAAATATAGTTTGAAGTCGTAAATTTTTAGTTTTTAGCATTTAAGTTTTTAAGTTTAAAATCTATGAATCTCGTCATCGTCGAATCTCCCGCCAAATCGAAAACCATCTCGAAATACCTCGGCAAAGATTATACCGTAAAATCTTCGATCGGCCATATCCGCGACTTGCCGAAAAGCAACAAAAAAGCCATAGACATCGAACACGGATTCATCCCTTTTTACGAAATAATAAAAGGAAAGGAAAAAATCGTCTCTGAAATCAAAAAACTCGCCGAGGAATCGGATGAGGTTCTTTTGGCGACCGACCCCGACCGTGAAGGCGAAGCCATCGCTTGGCACATAACGGAGGCACTGGGCCTTAAAGGAAAAAAAATCAAAAGAATAACATTTCATGAAATTACCAAGGAAGCGGTGGAAGAAGCGCTGCGGCATCCCCGGAAAATCGATGAAAATCTAAGAAAAGCTCAAGAAGCCCGCCGGGTCTTGGACCGGCTTGTCGGCTACGATTTAAGCGGCCTTATCTGGAAAAAAGTGAGATACGGCCTTTCGGCCGGCCGCGTCCAATCCCCCGCTCTCCGCATTATCATGGAACGCGAGCGGGAAATCCGCGCGTTTAAACCGGAAAACTATTGGACGATAACCGCCGACTTCATAAACGGAAAAAAAGAAGCGCTGATACTCGTATGTTCCGAAGAACCGCGCAGCCAGGAAGAAACGGATAAAATCATCGAAAAAAGCAAAAAAGAGGCCTGGCTTGTAACCGGCGTTGAAGAAAAAGAAACAAAGCGGACTCCGCTGGCGCCGTTTATCACCTCCACCCTGCAGCAAGCCGCAAGCTCCCGGCTGGGATTTTCGCCTTCGCGGACGATGTATTTCGCCCAAAGGCTTTACGAAGCGGGACGCATCACCTATATGCGGACCGACAGCACAAACCTTTCGGATAAAGCAGTCCAGGAAATATCCAAAAAAATACTGGAAAAATTCGGGAAAAATTATTTGGAAAACAGAATCTATAAAACCCAGAGCAAAAACGCCCAGGAAGCGCACGAAGCCATCCGGCCAAGCGATTTTTCCCTGGAATCGGCCGGCGCCAACGAAGGAGAAGAAAAACTTTACAAATTAATCTGGAAACGGACCGTCGCGTCCCAAATGAGCGACGCGAAAATATTGAAAACAAAAATTTCCGCAAATATAAAAGAGAAGGATATCCCCGACTTTGCCGTGACCGGCTCGCGAATCCTTTTTGACGGCTGGTTTGCGGTTGAACCGGAAGCGCGCGGCAAAGAAATCGAAATCCCGGAAACAAACGAGGGCGACGCCTTGACTCTTGAAAAAATCGAATCGGAAAAGAAAGAAACAACGCCGCCGCCAAGATACACCGAAGCCGGATTGGTCAAAGAATTGGAGAACCGAGGCATCGGCAGGCCAAGCACTTATGCAACGATCATTAAAACGATAGAGGACCGCGGCTACGTGGAAAAAATCCAGAAAGCGCTGCACCCGACGGACACGGGCGAAGTTGTCAGCGGTTTTTTGGAGAAGAATTTCGGCAACATCATCGCCGACTCCTTCACGGCCCAGATGGAAGACGAACTCGACGAAATCGCGAAAGGCAAAAGAGAATACGCCAAAACGCTCGGCGACTTTTACAAACCTTTTTCAAAACAGGTCAAAGAAAAAAGCAGCGCCGAAAAAATAACCACTTTGGGCGAAGCTGATAAAAGCATCGTCTGTCCCGAATGCGGCAGCCCTATGGTCATAAAACTCGGCCGCAGCGGTAAATTCTTAAGCTGTTCCCGATTTCCCGAATGTTCCGGCGCCCGCACCATCGAAGGGAAAATCGTGGAACCGCCCAAAGAAACCGGGGAAAATTGCCCCGAATGTCTGGAGGGAAAACTCATTGAACGTGAAGGAAAATTCGGGAAATTCATCGCCTGTAACCGGTATCCCAAATGCCGCTTTATCAAAAAAGACGCGGCAGCCGAAGAAGCAAAAAAAACCAACGTCACCTGCCCGATTTGCGGGAAAGGAGTGCTTACCGAAAAGCGGGGCCGGTTCGGGATATTTTACAGCTGCTCGGAATACCCGAACTGCAAATACATCATGAAATCAAAGCCCACGGGAAATTTCTGCCAAGAATGCGGCTCGCTGATGATGGAAGGCACGAAAACAATTCCCGAACGCTGCAGCAATAAAGTTTGTCCCAACCATAATCCCCACAAAAAATAAATCTTAAAAAGAAAAACCGTTCCGATAAACATCGGAACGGTTTTCAAACGTAAACCGGAAGGAGTTCTTTGAGCAAATCTTTGCTTGTCTGACCTGGCTGGTAGAGAATGGCCCGGCATTTTCCGTTGCTGGCGCTGTTGATGGCCCGGACTATTTCTTCTTTGTCGTCAATATAGAAATCGCAAATATCCGGAACAACCCTTGCTTTGTAAGCAACACCCTCTTCATAAAAACTTTCTTTCAATATCAAGTCATCAACAGAAAAATTATGAAACTTCAGCCATATCTTCAGTTCTTCCCGGTAACTAACATTGGAAGCTGAAATGATCACCAACCGGATTCCCTTCAGCCGCAGCTCATCCATTAGATTTTTTATTTCCGGGTTCGGCTTGCGAATCAAGAAGTTAAAACCTCTTTGCATAATCCAAGATTCCTGCAAGCGGTAAAGAGTTCTTTCGTTGGCCGAATTCAGCTTAGCCGGTTTCAGATTAAAAGGCAGCAAACTGACAACTCCGTCCAAATCAGTGCCGAATACCACCTGGTCTCGAAACATCTTATCTCACCTCCTTTCCAAAATTTACTGGTTATTTTAAAGAGCTTTTATACCTATAATAATAGCATAAATTTTTAATTTAGTCAAAGTGTCAGAATCCGCGGGCCGTTTTTCGTAACGGCGACCGTATGTTCAAAATGAGC
>Ga0265297_10010545_pt1 | contig 11591 bp, 20 predicted proteins | sample Munlanlwell13791_FD_192502 | JGI IMG/M metagenome (GOLD analysis project Ga0265297, IMG submission 192502) | Leachate microbial communities from a municipal landfill in Southern Ontario, Canada - Leachate well 137-91 | ecosystem: Engineered > Solid waste > Landfill > Unclassified | place...
CCCTTGAGCAGGGCGCACAGGCCTCGGTCGCAGTGGGCAACGTCCTTCCGCTCTACAGGATGCCGGACGGGGCGTTCATCTGCAATTTAGAGCTCACACCAGGCGACGGCGGCAAGCTCGTCCGCGCGCCAGGCTCATACGCAATCCTGGTCTCCAAGGAGGGGCCCAAGGCATACGTGAAGATGCCGAGCAAGAAGGTCATAACGCTCTCATCCGACAACCGCGCCCAGGTCGGCGTGGTATCCGGCGGGGGCCGCTCGGAGAGGCCCATGCTCAAGGCGGGAGTGCAATACTACAAGATGAAGGCGCAGAACCGCCTGTGGCCGGTGCCGAGAGGCGTGCACCAGTCCGTTTATAACCACCCGCACGGGGGCAAGCAGCACCACGAGGGGAAGCCGACCACGGTGTCCCGCGGGGCGCCGCCAGGGAGCAAGGTCGGGCACATATCCGCGCGCATGACGGGCAGGAAGAAGTCCAAGAAGGCCGCGGAAGAATATGGTGAATGATAATGGCACGGAAGGAAGTATTCAGGGGACTTGAAGAAGGGCAGGTAAAAGGCATGTCCGTGGAGGAATTCCTCCCGCTCCTCACCTCCAGGGAAAGGAGGACGCTGGGGAGGGTGAACCAGCATCCCGCCTACAAGAAGCTCATAGACAAGGTGAGGAAGCTTGCGAAGGAAGGGAAGCTGGACAAGCCCATAAAGACGACGGTGAGGGATGCGGTCATCCTTCCCGAGTGGCTCGGCCTGCGCTTCGCGATACACAACGGGAAAGAGTACAAGCAGGTCCAGATAACCCTGAACGCAATCGGCAAGAGGCTCGGCGAGCTTTCGCACTCCACATACAGGGTGCTGCATTCCGGCCCCGGTGTAGGGGCGACGAGGGGAAGCAAGTTCGTGCCGCTCAAATGAGGTAATGAAATGTATTCCTGCATCATAGAAAAAGGGAAGGAAGGGGACTTCGCCCGCTCCCGAGTGGAAGGGGTGGACGCTTCGGTGAAGGACCTCGTGGAGGTATGCGGCAACATCCGCTACAAGCCCGTGGGCGACGCGCTCGCGTTGCTTGAGGCGGCCGCGATTGGCGCCATGCCAATCCTTTACAGGGGGAACAACCGCCACCTCGGGCACAGGCGCGAGCTCGGCGGCAGGAAAGGAAGGTACCCGAAGAAGTCCGCGAAGATAGTCCTCAAGGCGCTGAAGAGCGCAATCGCGAACGCCCAGAGCAAGGGGCTCAGCGAGGAGCTCATAGTGATGCACGCGGCAGCGAACAAGAAGGCGGAATTCGGACGCCTCTCCCCGAAGGGAAGGCGCAACTACTCCGGCCTGATAACCGCGCGCGTTGAGATAGTGCTCAAAGAAAAAGAGGGCGCGAAGAGGCCCGAAAAAAAGAAGAAGCAGGAGGCAAAGCCCGAAGCGAAACCCGCAGTGAAGGGCGCTGAGGGCAAGCCGGCCACGCCCGCAGCGGAAAAGAAGGCCGAGGCGAAGGTTGAGCAGGTGAAGGCGGCGAAGGCCGAGACCAAGGCGGACGACAGGAGGCTGGAGTCCGTGCGCGAGGACAAGGTGGAGCACCACAAGGAGGCGAAAGCGCCGCTCCCGGGCCGCAAGCCGGTACAGAAAGAGAAGTGATTTGATGGCAATAGAAAAAAAGTTCATTGATTCCCCGATAGAGAAGTACAGGATCATGACATTCCTGGAAAAGGAATTGGACAAGGCCGGAGTCGCCAGCATAGACATCCAGCGCACCCCCGTGGTCACGAGGATTGCGATAGAGGTCCTCAACCCGGGCCGCGTGATCGGGAAGAAGGGGAAGACCATCAACATGCTCACCGAGACGCTCAGGACGAAGTTCTCCATAGAGAACCCGCAGATAAGCGTCGTGGAGTCCAAGAACCCGGGGCTGGAGCCCAGCCTCGTGGCGAAGAAGGCGTGCAAGTACATAGAGATGGGCAAGAAGGTGCGGGCTGTGCTGCACTTCCTCATAAAGGATATCATACGCAACGGCGCAATCGGCGCCGAAATAGTCGCCTCGGGGAAAATCGGGGCGAAGGGCGCGAGGGCGAAATCCCTCCGCGTCGCGGTCGGCTACATCCCCAAGTCCGGGGAGCCGGCGAGGCTCGTGCGCGAGGCGCACGTCGCCGCAAACACGAAGTCCGGAATCATCGGAGTTCTCGTGCGCATAGCGCCTCCGGGAACGGTGTTCCCGGGCAGGGAAGCGCCGGTGGAGGTAGTCCTCCCGAAGGTGCTCGCAAAGAACGAGGGTGGTAAGTGATGGCGGTCGCAAAGATTAAGGACCTGAGGGCGCTCCCGCGCGACGAGCTACAGACCAAGCTGGGAACATACAGGCGCGAGATGCTGGAGGTTGGCGACAACCCGAAGAAAAGCATGAACCTCAGGAGGGCGGTCGCGCGTGTGCTCACGCTCCTGAACGAAAAGGGGCCTGCAAAGGCAGCAAAGCCGGCGGCAGCAAAGCCGCAGGCGGCACCAGGCGCAGTAAGCAGAAAAAGGTGAAATGATTGGCTGAGATATGCAAGAAATGCGGAATGATCATGGACCTCTGCGTTTGCGAGATCCTTGACAAGGAAGAGGCCACGAAGATCCGGGTTTATTCCATAAAGAAGAAGTTCAAGAAGTACGTGACGGTCGTGGAGGGCATCGACAAGAAAAACTTGGACGAAGCCGCCAAGGACCTGAAGCACGCGCTCGCATGCGGCGGGACCGCGAAGGACGGGCAAATCGTGCTCCAGGGCGACCACAAGAAGAAGATGAAGGCGATCCTCGTGAAGATGGGGTATTCGCAGGACAGCATAGAAGTGGAATGACGTTCATAAGGTGATGAGATTGGCAGAATGCAACGACAAGAACTGTTTCGTTCATGGCGGCATCTCGGTGCGCGGCGCCCGCCTCACCGGCAGGGTTGTCAGCGACAAGGGGAAGCACACGGTCATCGTGGAGAGGGCTGTGACCAAGAAGGTCTCCAAATACAAGAGGTTTGCGAGGGGCAAGTCCCGCATACCCGCCCACAACCCGGAGTGCATCGGCGCCGTGAAGGGCGACACCGTCCGCATCGGCGAGACGCGCAAGATAAGCAGGACAAAGTCCTGGACCGTGCTGGAAATATTATCCAAGGGTGAGGAAGCATGAAATCACTAGGTTCGCATGTGACAAAGGGCCTGAGCGTCGGCTCGAGGCTCCTGTGCCACGACAACAGCGGGGCGCGCGAAATCCAGATAATCGGCGTCCTCCGCAACAACACCACGCGCAAGCGTGTCCCGAGCGCGGGCATAGGCAACCTTGTCATCGCCTCGGTGAAGAAGGGCAACCCGGACATGGTGAAGAAGATAGTCCGCGCAATCATAATCCGCCAGAGGAAGGAGTTCCGCAGGCCCAACGGGCTGCGCATCTCCTTTGAGGACAACGCGGCAGTGCTCATAACAGAGGACGGGCTCCCCGTCGGAACGGAAATCAAGGGAGTGGTGGCCAAGGAAGTGGCGGAAAGGTATCCGAAGGTCGCGGCGATATCGCCCGGCGTCGTGTAGATTGATGGTGCATTCACATGAAGAGAAGAAGGGAAAGAAGGAAGGTTTTCCACGGGAAAATCCACACGAAGAAAAGCACGCTGCACGTGCACCTCTCCAAGGAGCTGAAGGCGAAGGCAGCGGCGAAGGCGCGCTCAGCCCTTGTGAACAAGGGCGACACCGTGAAGGTGCTGCGCGGGGACGAGAAGGGCAAGAGCGCGAAGGTCTCGCGCATCAGCGTCCTGAAGGGCAAGGTGTACCTTGAGGGCATCACGACCCGCAACAGGCGCGGCGTTGAATCCCTCATCGCGTTTGAGCCCTCCAACCTCATGCTCATGGAAATGAAGGAGACTCCGTTCAGGAAGGATAAATTCAAGGGTGCTTAGGATGGCTAAAAGGGGAAGAAGCAACCATATGAAAAGGCTCGCGGCTCCGAAGTCGGTGCCGATACACAACAAGAAGGCCCACACGTGGATGGCAAGGGTGAAGCCCGGGCCCCACGGCACGCGCATGGCGATACCGCTTTCCGTGCTGCTGAGGGACATCCTCGGGCTGGCGGACACCCTCTTTGAGGTGAAGAAGGTGCTCAACGCGCGCCGCGTCCTGGTGGATGGCGTCGCACGCACCGAGCCCTCCTACCCAATCGGGCTCATGGACGTCATCACAATCCCGGACATGAAGCTCCATTACCGCATCACAATCGTCCGCGGCAAGCTGGAACCTAAAAAAATAGACGAGAAGGACACGCTCCACAAGATGCTCAAGGTCGTCGGAAAGCGCACGGCCCCCGGCGGGAAGATAAACGTGCTCTTCCACGACGGGCGCAACATGCTCGGCGACTCGCACATGAAGATGGGCGACACCGTCCTCTTCTCGCTCAAGGACTCCAAGGTTGAGAAGCTCCTGAAGAGGGGCGTGGGCGCGAAGTGCCTCGTCGTGAGCGGCAAGCACGCCGGCATAGAGGCGAAGATTGAGAAGTTCTTTGAGGGGAAGGAAGGGAGGCCTACCGAGGTCCTCGTGAAGACGCCGGAAGGCGAAGTCCGCACTCTGCTGGACTACCTCTTTGTGGTGGGTGAGGCCTGATGGAAACCAACAACCCGATGCGCGGAATCACGGTGGAAAAAGTCACAGCCAACATAGGCATAGGCGCAAGCGGCGACCGCCTGGACAACGCCAAGGAGCTTTTGGGAAAGCTCGCGGGCGCAAAGGTCGTCCTCACGCGCGCGAAGAAAAGGAACCCCACGTTCAAGCTCAGGGTGGGCCTTGAAATCGGCGTGAAGACCACGCTCAGGGGCAAGCCCGCGCTCTCCTTCCTGGAGAAGGCGCTCGCGGCGAAGAAGAAGACGCTGCACGCAAGCAACTTTGACGCGTACGGAAACTTCGCTTTCGGAATTCATGAGTACATCGACTTCCCGGGCGCCAAATACGACCCCAAGCTGGGGATGATGGGCCTGGACGTCTGCGTGACGCTGAAGAGGCGCGGGAAGCGCATAAGCGAGAGGCGCATAAAGCGCTCCAGGGTGGGCAAGGCCCACAGGGTCTCCAAGGAGGAGGGAATCGAGTTCGCCAAGTCCGAGCTCGGCATAAAGGTTGAGTGATTAGATGGCAGTTCCTGCTGATGAGAGGTTCAAGGGAAAGGGAAAGCGGAAATGCAGGCTGTGCGGGTCGTCCCGCGGCCTCATACGGAAATACGGACTGTGCATATGCAGAAGGTGCTTCCGCGAGGCGGGCGAATCCATCGGGTTCAGGAAATACTGAGGTGTGATGATGTCAATTGACCTTTTGGCAGACGCGCTCAACACGGTAAAGACGCACGAGATAAAAGGGGAGAAGAAATGCGAGGTGCGTGCATCCAGGATTGTTGGCGAGGTCTTCCGCATACTCAAGGAGAAGGGATACATACAGTCGTACGATTTTGTGGACGACGGCAGGGGCGGGTTCTTTGACATCCTGCTCTCCGGAACCATAAACGACTGCGGAGTCATCAAGCCCCGCTTCCCGGTGAAGAGGAACGAATGGGCGAAGATGGAGGAGAGGTTCATCCCCGGAGTGGGGGTGGGCCTGCTTGTGGTTTCCACGCCGAAGGGCATAATGACCAACGTGGAGGCGCACGAAAAGCAGATGGGCGGAAGGCTCATCGCCTTCATCTACTAGGTGTTTGAAATGATAGAAGTGAAGATTCCGGACGGCGTGGATTTCTCCGTTTCCTCAAACGTCCTCAAGGCGAAGGGCAAGATGGGCGAAGTGATGCGCGAGTTCAGGGGCGCGCCGCTCTCCTTCTCGCTGGAAGGCAAGGTGCTCAAGGTCACATCGCCGGACAAGGCGGTGGAAGGAACGGCGGCCTCGCACGCGAGCATAATGTGCCAGGGAGTGCTCAACGGGTTTGAGAAGAAGATGGTCATCCGCTTCGCGCACTTCCCGGTGAGCCTCGAAATAAAAGGGGACACGCTCAACATAAAGAACTTCCTCGGGGAGAAGAAGCCCCGCAGGGCGAAGATAATAGGGAAGGTAAAGATAGATGTGAAGGGCCAGGACGTGCGCGTGCACGGCCCTGACAAGGAGGCCGTAGGCCAGACCGCAGCGAACATACGCACCGCCACCCGCATACGGGACAAGGACGGCCGCGTGTTCCAGGACGGCATCTACATCGTAGGGTGAATGAAATGGTGGCAAAGAAGACTCATCCGTATTTCAACGTCCCCAACTACCGTGGGAAGCACGGCAAGATGAGGGTGAAGAACAGGTGGAGGAAGCAGAAGGGCGTTGACAACAAGAAGAAAAAGCGCATCGCGGCCCACGGCGCGTCCCCCAAGGTGGGGTACGGGAACGCCCCGTCCATACGCGGCAGGCACCCGTCCGGCATGCTGGAATTCACGGTGCACAGGCCCGAGGACCTCGCGCAGGCAACGGGCAAGCTCGCGGTAATTTCTTCTACTGTAGGCAAGAGGAAGAGGCTCCTCATACAGGCCAAGGCCAAGGAGCTTGGCGTAAGGACCAAAGGGAGGGTGGCATCATGAGCGCAACAACGGTCAAGAGGCTGGCGGCGGACATTCTCGGCGTCGGCACGAACAGGGTAAGGCTTGACAAGGACAATCTCGGGAAAGTGGAGGAAGCACTCACGCGCGCGGACGTCCGCGGCCTCGTTGACGAGGGCGTGGTCTATGCAATCCCGAAGAAGGCCGGGCACAGGACGCAGGAGAAGCCCAGGCAGAGGCGCGGAAGGCGAAAGGGGAACAAGAAGGCGCGCACCGGCGGCAAGTCCGCCTGGATGGTCCGCATACGCTCACAGCGCGCATACCTGGAGACGCTGCTCGGAAGCGGCGAGCTACCGAAGGCGCACAAGCGCGCCATATATATGAAGATAAAGGGCGGCGCCTTCAAGGGCAAGGCCGCGATGAGGGCATACCTCGCCGAGAACAGGATGCTCAAGGCGAAGGAGTGATGGTGAAAGCTTATGGCAAGGGCAAAGGGTCCGAAATATGAAGCGCCGTTCAGGAGAAGGCGCGAAAACGTGACGAACTACGCGAGGAGGCTCGCGCTCGTGAAGAGCGGGCTCCCCAGGATGGTCATCCGCAGGGGCAGCACCACGCTTACCGTGCAGTTCGTGGAATACACGCCCACAGGCGACAAGGTCCTGGCGGGCACCACGTCCGCATCGCTCGGCAAGTTCAGCTGGGCGCCGCGCGCCAACGTCCCGACCGCCTACCTCACCGGCCTCTACGCAGGCAAGCTGGCGAAGAAGAAGGGCGTGAAGGAATTCGTTTTGGACACCGGGCTATACGCCCCGGTGAAAGGCTCCATACTTTTCGCCGCGCAGAAGGGCGCGATTGACGCCGGGCTCAAGAGCCCGCACGGCGACGGCCTCGTTGACGAGGCGCGCATCTCCGGTGCGCACATAGAGGCGTACGCGAAGTCCCTGGACAAGGCGGAATACCACAAGAAATTCTCAAGCTACCTGAAGGACGGCTTCAAGCCGGAGGACTTCACTTCCCGCTTCAAGGGCGCGAAGGAGGCAATCCTCAAGGAGGCATGATAACATGGCAAAGGGAAGAAGGGGAAAGAGCAGCACCAACAAGAAGGAGGACGTAATCAGGCTGGACGTCGCCACCTGGGTTCCGCGCACCTCAATGGGCAAGAAGGTCAAGGCAGGCGAGATATCCAACATAGACCAGATACTCGTGGAAGGGCGGAGCATCCTAGAGCCCGAGATAGTGGACATACTCCTGCCCGAGCTGGAGGCGGAGACGCTCTCCATCAGCCCGACGCAGAGGTCCACGGACTCCGGAAGGAAGATGCAGTTCCGCGCGGTGCTGGTCCTCGGCGACAGGAAGGGCCACGTCGGCATCGGCGTTGGCAAGTGCGAGGAAGTGAAGCCCGCAATAGAATACGCGATGAGGGACGCGCGCAAAAACATAGTCAGGGTGACCATGGGATGCGGCAGCTGGGAGTGCAAGTGCGGCACCCAGCACTCCGTCCCCCAGAGGCTGGTCGGCAAGTACGGCGCGACGGTAATCACGCTCAAGCCCGCCCCCAAGGGGCTGGGCATAGCGGCAAACAGCGTAGTCAAGAAGGTGCTCCTCATGGCTGGGCTGAAGGATGTCTGGAGCTTCGCTTTGGGCTCCACGTCCAACGTGTACAATACCTCCATGGCGACCGTAAAGGCGCTGGACTCCATCAACAGGAGGAAGCCGCAACCCGGTGAAACGATATGAAGCTCGCAATAGTACGGATAAGGGGAAGGAGGAACATGACTCCGAAGATAGGGCACACGCTGGAGATGCTCAGCCTGCACCGCACGAACCAGTGCGTCGTGATGGAGGATTCACCCTCCGTCCGCGGGATGCTGCAGCTCTGCAAGGACTACGTGGCATTCGGCCCGATAAAGGAGGAAACGCTCGCGGCGCTCCTGATGAAAAGGGGCGAGAAGGGCAGCAGGATGCTCTCCGACGTTATGGAGAGCGGCGAGATATCCGAGGCCGCGAAGAAGATAATGCACGGCGAGAAGGTTGAGAACTTCTCCGACCGCGTCTTCAGGCTGCACCCGCCGCGCAAGGGCTTCACGGACATAAAGAGGCCGGTGGCGCAGGGCGGCGACCTGGGCTGGCGCGATGACATGGATTCTCTCGTAAAAAGGATGATGTGAGGTTTTTCATATGCCAAGGAGACAAGCTAAACGGAAAGTCAGGATGAGGGGCTCACGCTTCCACGGCTTCGGCAACGTAAAGAACAAGAGGGGCTCAGGTTGCCGGGGCGGAGTGGGCAACGCAGGGCTGCACAAGCACAAGTTCTCATGGGTCACGAGGTACGACCCGGACTACGGCCGCGTGATGGGCTTCGTCCCGCGCACCGGCGTTGATGTCCCGTGCATAAACCTGTACGAGATAAACGCGATGGCAGAAAAGGGCAAGCTCAAGGAGGCGGGCGGTAAGCTCAGTTTTGAGTTCAAGGGCAAAATCCTCGGCTCCGGCGAGGTGCGCCACCCAATAACGTTAAAAGCGTTATCCTGGAGCAAGATAGCCGAGAAGAAGATTAAGGCAGCCGGGGGCGGCCTTTCCAAGATAGAGTGAATTTAATGGGCGCGATACTTGATTTCTTCCACAGGCTGTCCAGCTACCTCCCGGAGATTAAGGCTCCGGTCAGGATCCCCAGCGTCAAGGAACGCTTCATGTGGACCGGGCTCGCGCTTCTCCTCTTCTTCGTCATGTACAACACCACGGTTTTCGGTGTCGTGAACCAGGGCGGGGGTTTTGACTTCCTGCAGATGATTACCGCTTCAAAGATGGGCTCGCTGCTCACAACGTCCATCGGCCCGATTGTGCTAGCGTCCATTTTCCTGCAGCTCTTCTCGGGCGCAGGCCTCATACCGCTGGACCCGAAGAACCCGGAGCAGAGGCAGAAGTTCCAGGAGGTCCAGAAGGTCCTCGCGCTCATAATCGCGCTCGTTGAGGCGTCCATATTCGTGACCAACGGCAGCATGCGCCTCGTTGATACGGCGCTCCTTGACCCGTCGCTCATGGTTGTGCTTGTGATACTCCAGATAGCGATGGGTTCCGCAATCGTCCTCTACCTGGACGAGATAGTTACCAAGTACGGAATCGGCAGCGGCATTTCCCTATTCATTGCAGCGGGGGTTTCATTCTCCGTGGTCGCGGGCGCCATGACGCTCCTCGCGGGCGAAGGGGGCGTAACCAGCGTCGTCGCCGGAGGCGGCGCGGAAGCCATACCCAACGCCCTGCTCGTGCTCCTCCCGCTCATCTTTACCGTCATAGTGTTCGCCACCGTATGCTACTGCGAGGGGGTGAAGGTGGAAATCCCGCTCGCATACCAGCAGGCGCGCGGCATCGCGCCCAAGCTTCCATTAAATCTATTCTACTTATCCAACATACCCGTCATCTTCGCATCCGCGCTCCTGCTCAACGTGCAGCTCTTCTCCGCAGGCCTCGCTGGCGCCACCCTGGACATCGGCGGCGTCAATGTCGTCCAGTACATCGCATTCGTGGATTCCAGCGGCCAGCTCCGCGACGGGCTCCTGTACATGTTCAGCCCGCTCTACGGCGGAAACACTCTCGCGCACATAAACTTCCTCATGAACGGCACCACCCCCATCTTCGGGATTCCTGAATGGGTGCATGCAATGACATATGTGCTGTTCCTCTCGCTTGTCTCCGTGCTCTTCGGCATATTCTGGGCCGAGACATCCGGCATGGACACGAAGGGAATGACCAACCAGCTGATGGAGTCGGGCATGCAGGTCCCGGGCTTCAGGCGCGACCCGCGCATCCTGGAGAAGGTTCTGGATAAATACATTCCCCCTCTCATAATCCTGGGGTCTTTCCTCGTGGGGATGGTGGCGGGGCTCGCCGACCTTACCGGAGCTTTGGGTACCGGGACCGGTATCCTGCTTTCCGTCGGCATTTTCTACCGCACCTACCTGCAGATGAAACGGCAGAAGCTGCTGGACGCGGTCCCGTTCCTTGGGGATTTGTCAGGTTGATGCTATGATAATCGTGATGGGCCTTCCCGGCGCAGGCAAGTCTTCCGTATTGGCGGGCGCCGAGGGGACGGGCTACGCCTTCCTCAACTACGGCACGCTCATGTTTGAAATCGCCAAGGAGGAATTCGGGCTCGGCCACAGGGACGAGATGCGCAAGCTCCCGGTCGCGAAGCAGAAGAAAGTGCAGGAAGCGGTCGCGAACCGCCTTTCCAGGGAGAAGGGCAAGGTAATACTGGACACGCACTGCTCCATACGCACTCCGCGCGGCTACCTGCCCGGCCTCCCGTTCTCTCTGCTTGAGAAGCTGCACGTTGATTCGCTCGTGCTCATAACCGCCACCCCCGAGGAGATAATGGGCCGCCGCAACAGCGACGGCACCCGCGTGCGCGACCCCGAGCCGATAGAGTCCGTGCGCGAACACGACATGATCAACAAGGCGCTGCTCGCGGCATACGCCGCGCACAGGGGCTGCCCCGCGCGCATAATCTACAACCACGACGGGAAGCTCGAAGACGCGGTGCGCCAGCTCAGGGAACTCCTGGAGTGAGCCATATGGACGCCACGTTATTCCTCATAACCGCCACCGTGCTTGCGCTCGCGTATGCGCTCGCAATCCGTTTAATCCAGTCCAGGCTCATTGACCAGGACAAGATGAAGGGCATACAGAAGCGCTTCAACCAGATAAACAAGGATTACATGGACGCGATGCGCTCCGGCAACAAGAAGAAGGTGGAGCAGCTGCAGGCAGAGCAGGACAAGATAATGCCCGAGTTCAACAAGCTGATGGGCGGCCAGATGCGCATGATGATTGTCGTGGTCGTGGTCTTCGTCTCGTTCATGGCGGTGGTCAATTTCCTGGATCCGTACGCCCACGACGACAAATCATTCCCGATGGAGTACTCAAACACCAGCGGCCAGTGGTGCGGCAGCTACCATATGGACTGCTCCGTGCCGGGCCCGCACGGCGTCACGGTGACGGGAAGTTTCCGCAACGAGGGCGACATCATATCCATCATATGGAAGAAGCTCACCGGCCAGGAGACCGGCACCAGCACCGTGGCGATCAGCTGCGGCCAGCCCAATG
>Ga0265297_10010546_pt1 | contig 11590 bp, 5 predicted proteins | sample Munlanlwell13791_FD_192502 | JGI IMG/M metagenome (GOLD analysis project Ga0265297, IMG submission 192502) | Leachate microbial communities from a municipal landfill in Southern Ontario, Canada - Leachate well 137-91 | ecosystem: Engineered > Solid waste > Landfill > Unclassified | place...
CAATGTGCCGCCGAGGCCGGCGAGATAACTGCGCACGGAAGTCTCGATCTGGTTCCGTCCCGCGAGCCAGACCATCCCCAGCCCGGCAAACACCAGCCCGCCTGCCAGCATGAACAGCCAGCGTGGCGTCAGCGTCGGGTCGGGAGGCGGCAGGTAGTTGCCCATCGCCGACGCCGAATACATCGCCGTCCACACCTCCGGCCGGATCATCAAGGTCATGGTGGTCGAGTAAATTCTCGCAATGGTTCCCGCCACCAGCACCGCGATCAATCCCAGCCACCACGCCGACCGGCCGCGCGCGACATTCGCATCGAACCGGTAGAGCAGCCAATAGCAGGCCATCAGCAACAGGATCACCGAAATCCAATACACGCCGATCAACACGCTGCTCGTGTAGAATGCGCGGCCGTAGAGCACCTGCGCAAACAACAGCGGCGGCACGCCGAGGTTGATCACGTACGTCATCACGATCGGCAACCGGCGCGTGAGCGACGCCGCTGCGTTAAGTCGTAATAGAGGCGCGCCGCCACGGAGCCCGCCGAAGAAACAGAGGCATGTCGCCACGAGCAACCCGCCGAGCAACAACTCGACGGCGCAGAAATGCAGCGTCAACGTCACGATGTGCAGCAGCTTGAACAGCCACACGGGCGCCGGCAGCGGAATTGGATCAACCGCAGGAAACGCGCTCATAACAAATGTCCAAGTCATAACCTCCAACCAGTCTCTGGCCTCAGCATCGAATCAGCGCAACCTCTAAACCAAGAATGGCGCTTTCGCAAGCGCCTCTTGGACCTCCTCACCACTTTGTGGACGTCCAGCAACACCGTCACTTGCGCCGGCTCAGATTGACGGTTGGTTCGTCGGCTACAGCCGGCAGGCGAATCCCGTGTTCATCTGGAACACGAGCAACCTGGCCAGCGGCACGCACGCGTTGCAGGCTGTTGCCTGGGACGAATTGAGGCGCGCGGGCGCTTCACCGGTGATCATCGTCTAGAAGGGATCGCCAGCGGGTTTTGCCGAAACCGCGCGGTTGCTGCATGATAGCGCACGCAGGGGGCAAGGGCGTATCTGCCAGGGCGGTTTTTTCGCTCCCAGTGAGAAAAATAACAGCAACTTTCTCAGCCACGAGATGTTAGACAAACAGCGCAAGGGTTTTATGCCCGCGCAAGATCGAGTATAAACAGGCCTGAGAAAGCTGAATGAAAATGCGCATTCTTTCGGTGGTGATTCTTTTGGCAGTGTGGGTTGGGACCCCCACGCCAAAGGCGGAAGGAAACCCATTTGAAAGCGACGCCGCCCTGTCGACGCAGACCCCGATTGACGAGTGCGTCTTCGCCAGGCTGAAGAAGCTGAACGTCGAGCCGGCCAGAATTTGTTCGGACGCCGTGTTTGTGCGGCGCACCTTCCTCGACGTCATCGGCACGCTGCCCACGGCTAAGGAGGCGAGGGAGTTCCTGGAGGACAAGGACCCGAAGAAGCGCAGCGCGTTGATTGACCGGCTGCTGGAACGCGACGAGTTCGCCGACTACTGGGCGATGAAGTGGGGCGATTTGCTGCGGATCAGGGCGGAGTTTCCCATCAACCTCTGGCCCAACGCCGCCCAGGCGTATCATCGCTGGGTCCATGACTGTCTGCGCGAGAACATGCCGTACGACAAGTTCGTGCGCGAGATGCTCACAGCCAACGGCAGCAATTTCCGCGTCGGACAGGTCAACTTCTACCGCGCCGTCCAGAGCAAAGACCAGGAAACCATTGCGAAGGCCGTTGCGCTGACGTTCATGGGAACGCGGGCTGAAAAATGGCCCAAAGAACAACTGGCCGGCATGGCGCAGTTCTTCTCGAAGATCGCCTTCAAGCAGACCGGGGAGTGGAAAGAGGAGATCATCTTCTTCGATCCCGCCAAGACCGCCACGCTGGCAACCAACAGCCTTGAGCAGGCGACCACGGCGCCGGCGGAGGCTGCGGAGAAGAACGGGAACAAGAAGAAGAGCGAAGGCTCGAAGCCAGCCAAACTGACGGCAGTCTTCCCGGACGGCACGCAAGTCAAGATCGCCGAGGGCCGCGATCCGCGGGCGCTCTTTGCCGACTGGCTGATTACGGCAAAGAATCCCTGGTTCGCACGCAACATCGTCAATCGCGCCTGGTCGTGGTTCATGGAGCGGGGCATCATCCATGAGCCGGACGATATCCGGCCCGACAACAAACCGGTGAATCCCGAGTTGCTCGCGTATCTGGAGAAGCAACTGGTTGCGGGGAAATATGACCTCAAGCACCTCTTCCGACTGATCCTGAATTCGCAAACGTATCAACTCTCGTCCGTGCCGAAGACCAAATCGCCCGAGGCCGAGGCAAACTTCGCGAGCTATCCGCTGCGCCGGCTGGAAGCGGAAGTGCTCATTGATGCGCTGAACCAGATCACCGGCACAACGGAGAAATACTCCAGCCCGGTCCCGGAGCCGTTCACGTTCATCCCGGAGGATCAGCGCTCGATCGCCCTGCCCGATTCGAGCATCACCAGTTCGTTCCTGGAAATGTTCGGGCGTCCATCGCGCGACACCGGTCTGGAATTGGAGCGCAGCAGCAAACCCACCGCCGACCAACGGCTGCACATGCTGAACTCCAGCCACATCCAGCGCAAGATCGAGGGCAGCCCGAAGCTGCAAGCCCTTTTCTCATCCGGCGCCAACAAACCTCCCAACAAGCGAGGCAAGTTCCGCAGGGAATCAAACCCCAACCCGGCCGCCGAAACCAGGAAACCGGGCGAAGTGATCAACCAACTTTACCTCACCATCCTTTCCCGTTTTCCGACGGAGCAGGAGATGAAGGCCGTGTCGGAGTATATGCAGGCCACCACCTCCAAACGCGAAGCGGCGGTGGATCTGGCATGGGCGTTGGTCAACAGCGCAGAGTTCTTGTATCGGCATTGAAGCCGCAGGTGTAACCCAAGAAGGAGTCGTTATCATGAGCAAGTTCACTCAGGACAAAGTGGCAGATATAATTACAGACTCGAATGGCAGCCGCATCAGCCGGCGCGAGGCGATGCGGCGTGGTCTGGCTGGCGCGGCCGGGCTGCTGATGGCCGACGGCTGGTCAGTCCGTGCTTTCGGTGAAACGGGCGCGGCGAAGCCCAAGACAGCCAAAGCCAAGTCCGTCATCCAGATTTGGATGTGGGGCGGCCCCTCGCACATGGACACGTTCGACCTGAAACCCGACGCGGGCCAGGATTATGCAGGCCCGCTCAAACCGATCCCGACCAACGTGGATGGCATCCAGATTTGCGAACTGCTGCCGCAACTGGCCAAACAAGCCGACAAGTATTCCATCATCCGCAGCATGACCCACGGCAACAGTGGCCACGAGACAGCCGCCTACATGGTCCAGACCGCGCGCAAGCCCGGTGACGGCCAGGTTTACCCGTCGGTCGGCGCGGTCGTCTCGCTCTTCAAGGGCTACACCGCCGGCTACAAAGGTCTCATCCCGCCTTACATCGTCATGACGCAGTTGCAGGGCCGCTTCTCGGAGGCTGGCTTCCTTGGCTCGCGCGCGAAACCGTTCGCCACCGGCGGCGATCCGTCGCAAGCCAAATTCGTCGTCGAGGGCGTCGTTGCGCAGGGCATCAGCGAAGAGCGGCAGAAGAACCGCCGTGAGTTCCTTCACAAGCTGAACTCGTTGGACCAGGCGATGCCGGGCAATGACCGGCTTGCGGCAGCGGCGCAGTGCGAGAAACAGGCTTACGACTTGATCCTCGGCGACGCTGGCAAGGTGTTCGACCTCTCGCAGGAAAAGGACGAACTGCGCGACCGCTACGGCAAAAGCAAGTTCGGCCAAGCCTGCCTGGTGGCGCGGCGGCTCGTGGAGCGCGGCGTGCCTTACGTCACCATCAACTTCGAAGGTTGGGACACGCACAAAGGCAACTTCCAAGCCATGCAGCGCAAGTTGCCGGAGTTGGACAAGGGTTTCGCCACGCTGCTGCAAGACCTGTCCGATCACGGCTTGCTCGACAGCACCATCGTCTGGTGGGGCGGCGAGTTTGGCCGTACGCCAAAGATCGCGTGGGAAGCGCCGTGGAATGGCGGACGCCACCACTACGGCAAGGTTTTCTGCCACGTCGTCGCCGGCGGCGGCTTCAAGGGCGGCCACGTGGTCGGCTCGTCCACCGAGAAGGGCGAAGAAGTCAAGGAGCGTCCGGTTTATCCAGTGGACCTCATTGGCAGCATGTATGAACTGCTCGGCATTGACGGGACCGCGAAGCTGCCTCATCCGCAGGGCCTTGACGTGACCGCACTGCCCAGTGGCTCGGTCGCCGGCTCCACGGGCGGACGGTTGACAGAAATCATGTAAGCATTGCCGGCTGGACACTCTTGTCCTGCCTTCAGAATGGTTGAGCGCGGGCCAGACACTTGTGTCTGGCCTGCGAGTCTATAAAGTTCTTATGAATTCGTTGCGATGGCACCTGATGGTTGGTTGTGCGGCGCTGTTGGCAGTGACGTCGTCGACACACGCGCAGAAACAAGGGCGGACGTTTTCGATCGGTTACTGTTACCCGGCAGGTGCCCGGCAAGGGACCACCTCCGAGCACATCATCGCCGGCCAGTTCCTCAGTAACGCCACCAACGTCTTCGTCACCGGCGGCGGCGTGCAAGCCGTCGTCACGGATTTCTACAAGCCGATCACGACGGGCGAATTCAACCGACTGCGGGGAAGGATGGAAGAGTTGATCGAGAAACGGCAGTACCTCTCGAAAGGCAGCGTCTCGCCCCGGATCAAGGGTTTCAAGGATGGCAAGAAAGATAAATCCAAGACCGACAACGTGCCGGACAAGTTTACGCCGCCCAACCAAACGCCCGAGGCTCTGGCGAAAAAGTACGCCAACGCCAAGTGGACGCCGGAAGACGACAAGGAAATGGCTGAGATCCGTAAGAAGATGGCCACGCTCGTCCGCCGTCCCGCTAATCCCGCCATTTCCGAACTGGTGACCGTTCAGATCACTGTTGCGCCGGACGCCCAGCCGGGCCAGCGCGAACTCCGGCTCGCCACGAGCGGTGGATTGTCGAACCCGCTCGTGTTCTGCGTCAGCCAGTTGCCGGAATTTTCGGAGGAAGCCTCGCGGAACATCGCGGAACAGAAGAGCCAGATATCGAAGGTCGCCTTCGGTCCCAAGAACAGGAAAGCCAAAGCCGAACTCAAGATCACCCTGCCGGCAACCGTCAACGGCCAGATACTGCCCGGCGAAGTGGACCACTGCCGTTTCACCGCCACGAAAGGCCAGAAGCTCGTTATCGCCGTTCAGGCGCGGCAACTCATCCCTTATATTTCCGACGCCGTGCCGGGCTGGTTCCAAGCCACGCTCTCGCTTTACGACGCCAAGGGTAAGGAACTGGCCTACGACGACGATTTCCAATTCAACCCCGACCCGGCCCTTTACTACGAGATTCCCGCTGACGGTGAATACGTCATCGAGATCAAGGATTCGATCTTCCGCGGCCGGGAGGACTTCGTCTATCGCATCACCGTCGGTGAGATTCCGTTCATCACCAGCATCTTTCCGCTCGGGGGTCCCGCCGGCGAAAAGACGACGGTGCAGTTGAAAGGCTGGAACCTCCCTGTTTCCAGCCTCACCCTCGACGACAACAACAAACTCCCCGGCATCTACCCGCTCAGCGTCCGCAAGGACAACCATGTTTCCAACTTCGTGCCCTTTGTTGTGGACACGCTGCCGGAATGCCTCGCCGAGAAGTCCAAACATGGAAAGTCACACGCCCAGCGCGTCACGTTGCCTATCATCGTCAACGGCCGTATCGCGAAGTCCGATGACTTCAAAGTCTTCTGCTTCGACGGCAAGGCCGGCGACAACATCGTCGCTGAAGTCATTGCGCGCCGGCTGAACTCGCCGCTCGATTCGGTCTTAAAACTCACCGACGCCACCGGCAACCAGATCGCCTTCAACGACGACAACACTGACAAGGGCGCGGGCCTCACCACCCATCACGCCGATTCCTACCTCACCGCGACGTTGCCAAAGAATGGCACCTACCTGTTGCGCCTGAGCGATACCCAGCACAAAGGCGGTCCCGAATATGCCTATCGCCTGCGCCTGAGTGCGCCGCGGCCCGACTTCGCGTTGCGCGTTGTGCCCTCCAGCATCAACGCCCGCGTTGGCGCGACCGTTCCCGTCACCGTCTATGCAGTGCGTAAGGACGGCTTCATCGGTGATATCGCCCTCTCGCTCAAAGACGCCCCCAAGGGATTCAAACTCGGCGGCGCCAAGGTGCCGGCGAAAGAGGACAAGGTGAGACTCACTCTCACCGCCCCGTCCGACCCGATGAGTAATCCCGTCACCCTTAATCTCGAAGGTCGTGCCACCATCGCCGGCCGTGAAGTCGTCCATGCCGCCGTCCCCGCACAGGACATGATGCAGGCGTTTGAATACCGCCACCTCGTGCCCTCGCAGGAGCTGGACGTGGCCGTCATGGGCCGCTCCTCCTCGAAGGTGGCCTCGGTAAGAATCCTCGGCGACATGCCCGTGAAAATCCCCGTCGGCGGCACTGCCAGGATTCGCGTTGCCGCCTCCTCCCGCGCGCTTGGAAAGAAGGCGCATCTGGCCTTGAGCGACGCTCCCGAAGGAATCGTCATCAAGAACGTCTCCCCGTCGGACGAAGGCATGGAGATTCTGATCGAGAGCGACGCCACCAAAGTCACGCCCGGCCAGAAAGGCAACCTCATCGTCGGCGCATTCCCCTCAAAGCCCTCCACGCCCAGCAAGAAGGGGGCTTCAAAAGGAAACAATCCCATCGCGACCCTTCCCGCCATTCCCTTCGAGATCATTCAAAAGTAAGGAGTCTCATGAATTCGTCTCGTTCACTCGTGATTGCCGCCCTGGCGGCGTTGCTGGCGTTCGTGCCGGCCGGTCAGGCGCAACAAAGATCCAGGTCGTTTTCCATCGGCTATGTCTACCCCGCTGGCGCCCAGCAGGGCACCACCTCTGAGCACGTCATCGCCGGACAGTTCCTCAGCGGTATCACGAACATCCACGTCACCGGCGGCGGCGTGACAGCCACCCTCGCCGACTTCATTCATCCGATCCAAGGCAAGGAGTTGAACGAGCTGCGCATCCTGGTGGATGAGTTGACAGCCAAGAAGGCGGTCGTGCGCAAGGATTTCAAGGCGCTGGAAAATTTCCGGAGTTTCAAGAACGCCAAGAGCATCAAGAAGGACAGCGCGGAAGAGGACAAGGAAATCGAGGCTCTGAAGAAGAAATATGCCGACGCCACTTGGACGGCGGAGGACGAAAAGCAACTCAATGAGGCGCGGCGGAGAATCTCCGGCGGCGTGCGCCGGCCCGCCAACCCCGCCATCTGCGAACTGGCCGTCTGCAACATCACGGTGGCGCCCGACGCCGAGCCAGGCCAGCGCGAACTCCGTCTCGTCACCGCCGGCGGCATCTCGAACCCGTTGGTGTTTCACGTCGGCCAGATGCAGGAATTCTCCGAGCCGGCTTCCAAGAGCATTGCCCAGCAGGTCAGCGCCGTGGCCCGGATGGCCACCGCCCGGAACACGAAGCCCAAAATGGTGATGTCGGTGACACTGCCCGCGGTCGTCAACGGCCAGATCCTGCCCGGCGAGGTGGACCGGTTTCGCTTCAACGCCACGAAGGGCCAGAAGCTCGTCATCGCCGTCAACGCGCAGCAACTCATTCCCTACATCTCTGACGCCGTGCCGGGCTGGTTCCAGGCCACGCTCTCGCTCTACGACAGCCAGGGCAAGGAGATGGCTTACACCGACGACTTCCGATTCAACCCCGACCCCGTCATTTACTACGAGGTTCCCTCTGACGGCGAATACGTCATTGAGATCAAAGACTCCATCTATCGCGGCCGCGAGGATTTCGTCTATCGCATCACCATCGGCGAGACGCCGTTCATCACCAGCATCTTCCCGCTCGGCGGCCCTGCCGGTGAAAAGACAACGGTGCAGTTGAAAGGATGGAACCTTCCCGTCACCAGCTTGACGCTCGACGACAGCCACAAAACGCCCGGCATCCACCCGCTCAGCGTCCGCAAAGACAACCATGTTTCCAACTTCATGCCTTTCGCCGTGAACACGCTGCCGGAATGCCTCGCCGAGAAATCCCGCGGTGGCAAGTCGCACGCCCAGCGCGTCACGTTGCCGATTATCATCAACGGCCGTATCGCGAGGTCCGATGACTCCAACGTTTTTTGTTTCGACGGCAAGGCCGGCCAGGAAATCGTCGCCGAGGTCATGGCGCGCCGATTGAATTCCCCACTCGATTCGGTCCTAAAACTCACCGACGCCACCGGCAACCAGATTGCGTTCAACGACGACAACACCGACCGGGGAGCGGGGCTCACCACGCACCACGCCGATTCCTACCTCACCGCCACGCTGCCCAAGGAGGGAACCTATCTCCTTTACATCAGCGACACCCAGCACAAAGGCGGCCCGGAGTATGGCTATCGCCTCCGCATCAGCGCGCCGCAGCCCGACTTCGCGTTACGCGTCGTGCCCTCCAGCCTCAACGCCCGCACCGGCAACAGCGTCTCCGCCACGGTCTATGCGCTGCGCAAAGATGGTTTCTCCGAGCCGGTCTCGATCCTGCTGAAAGACGGCCCGCCGGGATTCAAACTCGATAAAGTACTGATACCGGCCAACACCAACCAGGTAAGGATCGCGCTGACCACGCCGCTCGCGCCGCAGGATGAACCCACCACACTCAAGCTCGAAGGCCGCGCCACGGTCAACGGCAGCGAAATTGTTCACGCCGCCGTTCCCGCGCAGGACATGATGCAGGCATTCGAATACCGCCACCTCGTTCCCTCGCAGGAGCTCGAAGTGACCGTGCGGGGTGCGTTCATGCCCAAGGGCATCGGCGCTGCCGTGAAGATCCTTAGCGACCTGCCCATAAAGATTCCCGCTGGCGGGACGGCCAAGGTCCGGCTTGCCGCGCCCCCCAAGGCTGCGGGCAAGGTGCGCTTGGAATTGGCTGAAGCGCCCGCGGGCATCGTCATCAAGAGCGTCTCCCCGTCGGACGACGGCATGGACGTCGAAATCGGCGGCGCCGCCGCGCTCAAGCCCGGCCAGAAAGGTAATCTCATCGTGGCTGCTTATTCAGCGCCTCCGCCACCCCCGCCGCCTTCCAGAAAATCGAAAGTGAATCCGAAGCCAAAGCCCGTTTTCAAGGGCAGGCCGCTCGGCATCCTCCCCCTCATTCCTTTCGAAGTCGTCGCTCCGTAATCGCCGACGCCGCTACGCCCAGTGAACGAGCCGCATGTCGAGCGGTTCGCCCAGGTCGGGATGTTGCGGCAGGATGCGGACGGCGTACGCCGAAACGGCCGCTGGCCTGGCAAACGATCCTGCCGATGAAGCGGAAGGCTTTGTCCAGCTCGGATGAGGCGAGTTTCATCGGCACAGTTTGGACGCGCTTGAAGCTGCCTTCGGTTTCAAGGGAACCGAACACAATCTGCGCGCTGTCGCCGCCGGCATTCGAGGATGTCGCGGCATTCGAGGATTGACTTCGCCCGGCATCTAAGTGTATGGCAGCTTCAGCAACGTCACCATTTGCCAACAGCCAACTCCAACCGAAAGCACGCCATGAATCCGAACATGAATCGTCGCCGTTTCCTGGAAACCACCGCCGCCAGTTCCGCCGCTCTCACCTGGCTCAGCGCACACACCGGGCCGAATGTTTTCGCCGCGGACGCAGCCAAACCGGCTTTGCTTGGTGGCACGCCCGCCCACAAAGGTGGCTGGGCCGCGTGGCCTGAATGGCGCGAGGAATGGGAGCCGAAGATGCTCGATGTCTATCGCAGCCGCAAATGGTTCCGCCTCTCCGGCCCCCACGTGCCTGAATTCGAGAAGGCATGGGCCGAGATGCTCGGCGCGAAGAAAGCCCTCGCCGTCGCCAGCGGCACCACTTCGCTCATTGTCGGCCTGCATGTCATGGACGTGGGCCCCGGTGATGAAGTCATCGTTTCGCCCTACACCTTCATCGCCACCTACAACGCGATCCTGGCCAACTCAGCGCTGCCGGTCTTTGCCGACACCGACCCGGCCACGCTCACGATGTGTCCGAAGAGCATCGAGAGCCGCATCACCGAGCGCACACGCGCCATCATGCCAGTCCACATCTACGGCATGCCGTGCGACATGGACCTGATCAACCCCATCGCCAAGAAACACAAGCTCGCCGTCGTCGAGGACGCCTGTCAGGCGTGGCTCGCCGAATACAAGGGCCGCAAGTGCGGCACGCTCGGCGACGTCGGCGGCTTCAGTTTCCAGGAGTCCAAGCACATCCCCTCCGGTGAAGGCGGCGTCATCACCAGCATGAGCGAGGACGTCATTGACCGCTGCAACGCCTACCACAACTGCGGCCGTTCGTGTGGAAACTTCAAGGGCACCGGCAGTTTCACCCCCGGGATGAACTACCGCATGACTCAGTTCCAGGCCGCGCTCCTGCTCCAGCAGTTCGACAAGCTGAAGAAGCAGACCGCCATCCGCCGCGCGAACGCTGACCATCTCAGCGCCAACCTCGGCAAGATCCCGGGCATCACGCCCATCCGTCTACCGGAGAACAGCCGGCCTGCGTGGCATCTCTATCCGTTTATCTACAACGCGGAGCAGTTCAACGGCCTCTCGCGTGACAAGTTCATGGCGGCACTCCGGGCCGAAGGCGTGCCCTGCTCGAGCCCCTACCGTGAGCAATACTACGACGGTCTGCTCGACGTGGCGATCAACTCCCGCGGCTACAAGCGCCTCTGGAGCGCCGATCGGCTGAAGACCTACCGCGAGAGCTTCAAGGACCTGAAAGGCAACAAACAGGCCTGCGAGACGATGGTCGCGATCAGCCAGAACATGCTTCTGGCCGACCGCAGCGACATTGACCAAATCCTCGAAGCGATCCGGAAGATTCAGGCCCACAGCGCCGCGCTGTTGAAGAAGGCGTAGGAAGAACGGCTGGCGCGCGTCACTTGTTCGTGACGCGCGCGCCGCGCAACACAAGCGGGTTGAAACGATCGGCGGGTTCGCCGGCGGCCCATGCAATGCCGCGCAGCAGCAGAAGGCGGAACCACGGGTCATCGAACGTCCACGTGTAGTGTCCCGGCACACAGCCAAAAACACGGCCGCGGCCCGTTTGGCAGGTCCAGAACATCGGCTGAGGCGCTGTCTGTTCTCCGGTCGGCTCTGTCTTCTCCTGCGAAACCGCCAGCGTGGTCACGCGATCCGCTGTGATCGGTGGCGTCGGCGGCCAGTAGGGTTCGTCGAGAAACGAGAACTTCGATGGCAGCCCGCGGCAAACGGGGTGATCGTTGGCAGTGATTTCCAGTTGCATCGTCCCGTGACGATATCGCGTGAAGCCGCCCACGCCCACCAGCGCCGCCACATCCGGGTCCGCTTTCGGTTTGGTCCATGTCGCCGAGTGGATCAACACCAACCCGCCACCGCGTTCGAGGTATTGCTTAATCTGACGTTTGTGATCGTCAGTCCATGACAGGTAGCAGAACGCGACGATCACGTTCGCGGAGGCGAATTGTTTCTCTGTCGGCCAACTCCACGCACAAACAACTTCCGTGTT
>Ga0265297_10010547_pt1 | contig 11590 bp, 27 predicted proteins | sample Munlanlwell13791_FD_192502 | JGI IMG/M metagenome (GOLD analysis project Ga0265297, IMG submission 192502) | Leachate microbial communities from a municipal landfill in Southern Ontario, Canada - Leachate well 137-91 | ecosystem: Engineered > Solid waste > Landfill > Unclassified | place...
AAACAAGTGAATGATTGTTTGGCGACGCCTCGATGAATCGGCCAATCCAAAGGCAAGTTTCGAAGATAGAAGCTCCCACGCTCATTCCATAAGAAGCAATCATCTCAACGACAAGATGGTCGTCCTTTCCAGTCCTGACGCACAAAAGCATTTCTCTGTTTGTCACAATGCCTTTGCGCAGTATAATCTCATCTACCGTGTCGTAATAAACAAACGCGGATTTTTCGCTTCCCGGATCAATCGCCAATATTACCATTTTTCAGCCTCCTCTTTTTAATTCTGGGCGCATCCTTAACCATCAGCATACCCCGACCCTTTCCGCCAGCCGGACTCCCCCATAGATGGCAAGAAAGACAAAAGCCCACGCCGCCAGCAGGATACCGGCGACAACTGCCAGACGGGTGAAACCGCGAAGATAGTCACGTGTTAGCATGGTGCCTCCTTGTTTGTGTGATGCCTCAACCGGCGGGACATCTTTTAGTTAGCCTTATTCGGGAACAAAAGCTCCATTGCGGATACAGCACCGCCGGTGATCGCTTCGGTATGTTCGGCTTTTTCAGGGGACAACCGACGGAGGCCGCGCTTAATTCGGCTAAGGTAACTGGTTGAAATGCCCATTTTTTTAGCCAGTTCAGCGTCTGATATTTGTTGTTTTTCTTGCCAATCGTTTATATTCATGGCCCATATTTTAACATATTTTGACAATATGTCAATATGCAAATTAACTTGAACAACCGGATTGGCGACATACAGCGATAGATTAACGCAACAGCCGTTCACGCCACATAATTAATAAATTCAAGCAATTAAGTCATTTTAATTGCCATTTTTCACTGCCCGAAAACACACACCCGCAACTATTCTTTCCCAGATTGCAATTATTTGCTTGACAAATTGGCAATAGTCGCTTATAATTAACGCCAGCGAAACAAGAAAGGATTAAAAAATGATTTGCTCTTACTGTGAAACAAACCCAGTAGAAATGAAAAGACGGCCACTTTGTAAGGACTGTTATCGGGAGTTGCACAAAGCGGGTCTGTTGAATGAGTTCCCGTTGATGGAAGCCAACGAGCAGTTCCGCGCAAGCCTAACCGAAAAATACGGCAAAGAGATATTAAGTGACTTCGATAACCTTTTTAATCAAAGCGATATTTCATTGATTGACATATCTAAAAAATACGGCTTTACAAGGGAGTATGCCCGCCAAGTTTTTGAAAAGATTTTCAAGTTTCATTTTACCGTGATTAAAAAGCAAAAAATAGAACAGCGAAAACAAAAAATAGAACTAGTCAGACAATTAAGAAAAAACCCTTGCTCAAAAGTTGAGCGGTTCAAAGCCGGTGATAGCACAATCTATAAAGGAGCATTAGTAGAAAAGAAGGTCTATGATATTTGCAATGTGCTTGGCTATGAAATTAAACCATATACGCCAGGATCGGCGATTGACTTGGTCATCAACAATTACATGGTAGATGTTAAATCATGTTATTCGACAACCTTAACCTCCAAAGGTAAAGCAACAAGACAGTTCCATTTTCATATTACAAATACTCAAAGAGAAATTGCCGATTTTATTATTTGTCACGCAGTAACAATAAACAAGTTCTTTATCATACCCATCGGCGTGTTCCCAAATGGTAATAGTTTATACATTCCAGAAAAGCCCGAAAGTTTTTGGGTGTGTAATGGAGCGAATAGGCAAAGCAAAAACCACTGGTATCAATACTTAGAGGCATGGTATCTTTTAAAAACACACCAACAAGAGATAATTTTTAATCGTTCTTTAGCGGCGCAAGCCGTTGATGATAGCAGCACCCCGAAGCTCCTGGCTTCAGGCTTGAGCGCCCCGCAGGGCATAACGGACAAAGCGTCCACTCGTTAAGCCGCAGTAAGCCGCAAAGGACGTTCCGGACTCGAAGCTGGCAGAGGCGGAAACTGTAGGGGGTGGATTGGCCACCACAAGCGAAGAGATAAAAATAAATAAAAGGAGGACAAGATGGAAACCGTATCAATGTGGGCATACTCGTGCGGGGCGCGGGAAATAAACATCCATGATGTCGAGCCGGAGTTATTTGAGAAGCTTCGTCCGGTATTTGCCGAGGGATGGCCAGAGGGAACGGGACGAGTAAGTGTTGACGAAAATACAACCATCATCTTTTACAAAAAGCAAGACGACGGAAAGGATGAAAAATGTCAAGATTTGTAACGTGGTCGGCCACTATCGTAGTCACCATAGCGCTTGTTTTCTGTGGCCTGTATTGGGCACAGCGGCCCATCCCATATCGGGACAACATCAGCATCAGCGACGAGGAATACATCTTGATGGTGCTGCGACAGAAAGCCGCCGATGACTGCGTGCTGCGGCCAATATCCGAAGGTGTTTGGAGCTGCACGGAATGGAAATCCGGAAAAGTTTTTATGGTGAGGAGATGAGAGTTCTGATAGGCTGTGAATTTAGTCAGATTGTAACTATGGCATTTAGAAAAAAAGGACACGATGCGTTTTCTTGTGATTTACTTCCGACAGAAGGCAATCCGCAGTTGCACTTTCAGGAAGATATTTTTGAGGCATTAAAAAGAGAACCGTTCGATCTAGGGATTTTTCATCCGCCTTGCACCCACCTATCAGCGTCCGGTGCCCGATGGTTTGCTGAAAAGCGTGCGGATGGAAGACAGCAACAAGGGATTGATTTTTTTATGCGCTTGGTTGATGCGCCTATTGATAAAATAGCGATAGAAAACCCAATAGGGATCATGTCCACGATATACCGCAAGCCCGATCAAATAATTCAACCCTATTGGTTCGGGCATGGGGAAACCAAGGCAACCTGTCTATGGCTAAAAGGTTTGCCGAAGCTGCAACCGACAAATATTGTCAGCGGGCGCGAGGCAAGAGCGCATCGAATGCCGCCAGGCCCGGACAGATGGAAAGAGCGCAGCCGTTTTTATCCCGGAATAGCGGAAGCCATGGCGGAACAGTGGTCTTAAAAAAGACAAGAAAGGAGTCACCATGAAAGAAATGACAGAACTCGAAAAGTATGCAGAGTTTAATGCCCTGATATGCGAGGCACAGGCAATATCCATCGAAGCCGATGCCATGAAAATAAAAAACCTTGAAAGAAAAATGAGATACGAATCACCGGCATACGATGAGACAGCTTTTATGAGTTTGGTGAACGAAATCAGGGAAATCGCAGATAAATTCAGAAGGTTAGGGGGCACAAAATGAACTTATATCCGCATGATTGCAGTTATCTGAACACAGAATACGGAAAAAGAAAGTCGCAGGAATGCTACGAAATTGAGACGAAAGAACGCCATCTTGATGATGGCAAGCAGGAAGGAAACGAATATGAAAACGCGGCGGGCTGCCGGGGACAGAGGGAACACAGATTACGGCGGAGGGACACATAATGAAACTTTATTCTATTATTCCCGGTATTAGGCCCAGGACATCAAAGCGCGACTGGAAAAGCAGGTATTATGGTGATGATGATGATGTGAGAAAGACACCTCCTGATGAAGGCGAACAAACAAAAAACGTGGCGGGCTGCATTAAAACAAAGGAGGATGAGAATGGCTAAACGGTATGAAGTAGAATTTAATGAGATTTTTGAGGGACTGCGATGTGTTGGAATTTTAACATTTCTGGGCCACAGATGTGGATATGTTGGAGTAGATAAGACACATCCGTTTTATAATCTTAATTATTATGACAAAATCCCAAAAGAATTTCTTTATCTTTACGAAGAAGCTAAAGAAGAACCTATTGGAAAAAGAGGAATAATTGACCTTTTCTGTCATGATCCGGAGAATCCAAAAATTGGACTTCTCTTTGATGTTCATGGAGGAATTACTTTTTCAGGCTCAAGTGAAAAAGGTCATCCTGCAGAAACAGAAGAACCTCTTTGGTTCTTTGGATTTGACTGTAATCACTATGGTGATGATGAAGATCCTAAAAGTAAAGGATATGTTAGAAATGAGTGCAAAGGCCTTGCAAAACAATTAAACGTGGCGGGCTGCCCGCGCAGTAGTGTTTGGCGGAACTCCGAAGAGGATAACGCGCACGAACCCGGATGAACGCCACGCAGTCTATTCCCGGTCGTCGGCCCCGGACAACAAAGGCCGGTTGAAGAGGTTGGTAGTATGATGGGTCAGGGGCTTCGGCCCCTGATACCCCCAAAACGTAAAAACAGAACGGGAGTAATAATTATGGAAGTATATAATGCGATAAACGCGGTGCAGTCAGAGATGTCCCAAGTTAGGATATCAAAAGACAAAAAGAATGTCCAGCAGGGATATAGTTTTCGAGGCATTGATGATGTTTACGGTGCACTGGCCCCTATGCTGGCGAAACATAAACTATGTATAATCCCCTATGTATTAAGCAGGAATGTGGTCGAACGGCAAACAAAATCAGGCGGAATTTTATTTTATACCACAGTTGAGTGCGAGTTCCATTTTATTTCCGCGGTTGATGGGTCCAAGCACATCGCCAAGACGTTTGGTGAGGCCATGGACTCCGGCGACAAATCGACAAACAAGGCCATGAGCGCCGCCTACAAATACGCTGCATTCCAAACTTTTTGCATCCCTGTTGATGTTGTAGATGCGGACGCTGAAACACACAAGGACATTCTCCCTAAACCTTCCGTTGACGTGCAACCCAATGACATCCCCGACACAATTGGCCAGCCTCCAGAAGAAAACCCTCCACAGGGCAACGTCGCAAGCCAGAATGCCAAATCTGCGCTTATCAGCGACAAGCAGCGCAAGCGGTTTTATACAATCGCCAAAGAGTCCGGCAAAACAGACGAGGAAATAAAGGCTTTTCTACGCGAAATCACCGGTAGCGAGTCCACGCGCGATATCCAGAAGGGTATTTACGATTATCTTTGCAATGAAGTGATTAAGGCAAAAAAAGAAGAACCTGCCGCTGCCGTTCCCGATCCGAAACCGACAGAAATGGCCCCAGCGCCGTGCCCCGACAACCCCGAAACGACATATACGTGGGCATTTTGCAGTGCATGCAAGAAATTTGTTGGCTGCCCGGTATGGGGGTGAAAAATGACCTACTACCAAAAGCACCGGGCCAGGATACTTGAGCTGGCCCGGAAATACAGGGAAGCAAACCGAGCGGAGATCAACCGCAAGCAGCGCGAGCGATACGCTACAAACGCCGACTATCGGCAATATCAGGCGGACTACCGCGATGAATATCGGCGTCTTTACGGGAGGATTGGGAATGTTAAAAATTAAAAGCGGAAGATACTGGTCGGATGGGATAACGCTACGCTACCTTCTTGTGTCGCGCATAACGTCGCTTGCGGTAAGAATTCGGCACATCGTGCTCTTTCACATGACAATCAAAGCAAAGGGTTTCACCGTTAGAAACTTTGTATCTCAATCCTGGGAAGTCGGCAAATTTTTTAATATGGTGAGCGTGAAGATTTCCACCTCGATTATCTCCGCAACGGCAGCACATATAATTATCTCGCTTAAAAACAGCAGTTCGCCAACGCTTATAAGCTGGAATGCTTCTTGCCATCCTAATTTCGGTAGTAATTCCGCCTTTCCAGTTTGGATTATTGGAACCATAAAAGTTTCCGCTACCATTTTTGCCCTCTTTAATTCGGAGCGACCTAAGAAGTTCTTTGTGTTCGTCACTGATTTTTCGACCGACACAAAACTTATTCCCTCTTACTTTTTTCAAAGCCCGTTCTCTTTCCTGGGGCGTGAATTTATGCAATCTTGGCGGTCGATTAATTCTTATGCAGGAATAACATTTAACACTAAGCCCATCATAACGCGAATTATCGGCGGGAAATTCTTCTTTGATCTTCCACGTTTTGCATTTTTGGCAACGCTTACTTGTTTCAATAAGAGACAAATATTCGCTGTAAGCCAGCTTGAAACTTCTGGCCGATCTTCTAAGTGTCCATTCTTTTGGTGTATGTTTTCCCATAATTTCATCCCAATATATCACGGAGGTAATTAAAATGTCAAGCGATTTTGATGTAAGCAAGGGGCGGTACTGGCAGGTTGGGGTGGAACTCGTAAGTGGTTGCACGCCTTGTTCACCAGGTTGTGACCATTGCTGGAGCGCGGCACTGGCGCACAGGTTTAAACGCGATAAAATGAACTCTTTTGACCTAAACCCAACGCAATATACAAACGAGCGAGGAGCTTTTGACGGAAGAGTTGTGATTCATCCGGAGCGGCTCAAACGCTTCAGCACGCGCCAGCCGAAGGTATTTGCCATTTGGAACGATCTGTATCATGAGGCGGTGCCGGACGATTTTATTGATGATGTAATTGCAAGTATAGTTTTATCTCCGCGGCATAAATTCCTAGTTTTAACCAAAAGACCGCAACGGATGATGGATTATTTTTTATCCGAAGATAGATACGATTACATTAAGGAATCGGAAATATATCGTCACGCGAACTATCAAACAGATTGCGACGATGGCGACCAATCAGACAAAGAATTATATTTATTGTCTCAATATGAAGATGGAATGAACTCTTTTCGGAGAGATCAACCAATAATAAATATCTGGCATGGCCTAACCATCTGCAACCAGCAAGAGGCAGATGAAAAAATCCCGATATTTTTGCAGGTTCCAGGAAAGAAGTTTCTAAGTATTGAACCCTGCATTTCTCCGATTGATTTAAGATTTTGCCAATGGTGTGGAGCATTTCCAGTGACACACAACCACGACTGTTATGATGATTGTCAACCAATCGACGCCGTTATCCTCGGCGGAGAAACCGGCCCAGGCGCACGGCCGCTGAATCCAGATTGGGTGCGGTCTGTCCGAGACCAATGTGCTGCGGGTGGCGTGCCGTTCTATTTTAAATCTTGGGGAAAACATCTTCCAGAATTCAAGGAGTGCTTTGGCAATGAAGTTGTTTTTTTATACCCAGAGATGTTGATAGACATTAAGCGTCTTTTGGATGGACGGACGCACGACGAACTTCCGTGGAGTAAATCATGAACCAGATAGCAATGCTTGAATCGTTGATCGAAGTCCTGAAAAACCAGATGTCCATCATCGAGCAGCAGGCGAATGACCTTAAGTGCTGCGGCAATTGCAAAAAATATACTGCAACCCGTAGCTGCTACAACATGCAGCCCGGATCATGTTGCCATGACTGGTATCCAGATGGGCTAACAAAGATTGACAGGGTATAAATAAAGGATGAGAAAATATGATAAGTATTAATCTTAGTGAGCACTTAAAACAATGGAGAATAGATCGGTCTGATGAGTGGAAGATGGACGAATTTATTAGGCAAGCAAAAGAACTTGAAGATATTTCCAATGATCTCAAGTGCTGCGGGAACTGTAAACACTATACACCACGTGGAGATTGCCGATCAAAGCATGGATTCAGCCCAGGACATTACTGTAAATTTTGGTATCTCGACGGGTTGAAAAGGAAGGAGAGAGAGAATGAAAAACTTTAAGGTCATAATAAAAACAGATCGGGAAAACTGTCCACAAAAAAGGAAACATGATCATACATGCTACTGCGGAACCGGTAATTCAGTTCCGCATAAAATAGGAAAATCGAATTGTATCAGATTTATGACAGAAGCCCCTGACTTAACAAAAGCAACTCTTTTTACTTATCAACAGCAAAGGGGTTATCATCAACATCCGTGTGGATGTTGGAGTAGGTATCCAGGAAGCAATAATTCAATTGAGTAATAGACGCCAAGAATTCCATATTATGCACAGGGAAGAACTGTCCATTTAAGGAGGAAAAGAGATGATGAATCATGAAAGATTGTGCAAAGAGTTTTATGAATTAACAGGGAATCATATTGATAATACAGCCGATGTGTTAAGAATCATGATGAAAGATTTGGGGTTTATTACAACTCAAGAGTTCTTTGTTTTAAACAAAGAATTAAAAGAAATGATAGACGTTGATATGATTATCAAAGAAGACGCTTTGCTTAAAGCAGCTATTAAATGGCTGAAGGAGGAAAATAAATGAAAGTTAAGAGAACTGAAAGAGGTTGGATTGGTCACTTTTGCTGTGCTGCCAAGTGTTTGTTTAGGAGAAATACTTTACTTGAGTATGAATACATCCGGATTGTTGTTAGCACTATTGGCTTGATGACTAATGATTATTCCGCACACGAGTATGTTAAAATTAAGGGTTATTGTTATTTTGAGACGATGGCATTCCATGCTGAACGTGTCGCGGACAGGTATTGGGATGCTGATGTTTCGAGACAGGTTAGATTTGATTCCCCGTGTAGTATACCTGAATTTGATGCTGATGACTTAGCGAATGATATGCATGAAGCTGTGCTTAGCGAAATTACCAGAGGTCTTGAAGATGGGAATAAATACTAAACTTGAGGAAAAAGAAATGATCAACAGAAACTTCTGGAAGGAGCAGAAACCATGACTAACGAAGACAAGGAATTAATAAGTGATTACATGGGATGGCGGACGAAGACGCATGCAGCACACGTTTTTAATATGCATAAAGATTTCGTTTTTACAACTTGCGATAACGGCTATATCAATACTCACTTTGATCTTAACGTTGCCGGAGCATGTGTTAGGGAGATGCAGAAACGCGATGACTGGTTCGATTTCGTTACTTATGCTGATGTAAACGACACAGAGCGCTACACATGGAGTCAGTTTTTTGCATGGCTTTATAACGCAGATAACTTTTTTGAAGTCATGGCAAAATGGCTGAAGGAGGAAAAGAAATGAATAATGCTGAAACAAAGGCTCATTTACTTAAGTGGATTAAAGAAAATAACGGAGTATTTGCTTGGCCCACAGATGCCTGTGGATATGACCAACATATTAAGTTTGTTCATCACAGAAACAAAAACCGGAAAGGTGGAGATTTTAATCAATTTATTTCAGACTACGCAAATTCATTAGTGAAGGAGGAAGAGAATGGGTGATATGGCAGATTGGCAAATAGAGAATATGCTCATTCCAGATGATACGGAAAATATTGTAATTCAACGGGAGTGGGTTGAAAGGCAAAAGGAAATTATCAGGATAGCCAAGGCAAATAGAAAAGAGGAAAAGAAGAGATCGGAGGAAAAGAAATGAACGAACAAAACTACGTAAACCTAGAAGGAGGCAATATCATGAACCAACTAACACCTGAGAACCTTGACAGGATAAAGCGTCTGCAGCCATTTTTCAAAGAGAAGATGGGAGAGTGGCAGGAAGAGGACTTTGGACAGTATGGAGATTGCAAACCAGAAACTCTTGGCCAAGTGTATCAGTATGATATGGTTTTTTGTCCAGATACTACTCAAGAGTGGAAAGATCGGTGGCTTCGTATCCCCAAACCTATTGACTGGCAGGATAAAAAGAGAGGATTGTGGGGAATGATTGATTGGTGTAAATATCATGGCCGTATAATGCCAAGCGGAGAATTATGGATATGGAAAATTCCGTACTATGAATTTCACACACCAGAGTTTACTGACGACCCTTTCACCGCCTTACTAAAGGCGCTTTGTGACCAAGAGGGAGTATGAAAAACGAACTAAATTATGCTTCGTTTGAAGCAAGCAAGAAGTTGTTTGAAGCTGGAATTATTCTGGAAACAGAATTTTATTGGGTAGAAAGGGAAGATTGGTCTCGTCTAAACTCTGATGGATCGTCTAAGGATATCATTACTATTGATGAAAAAGACGATTGTGATGAATTTGCAATTCCAGCTATTAGCTTTGAAGACGCGTGGAGAGAACTACCTGAATCTTATGATGGAATCTGTAAATTACAACTTCGGAAGTATAAAGATTTTGGTGATTACACAACAGGTCCAATAGTGAAGAATACAGTTGGGTATGCTAATCTAATGGGGTATGGGAGAGAACATTGGGAAAAGGACAATAACAATAACCTAACTGATACCTTAATTAGTTTGCTGATTTGGGTGCAAGAATATATTACGAAAGAGGAAAAGAAGAGATTGGAGAAAAGAAATGATTGAAGAAACCAACTGGAAAAAGTTTCTAACAGAGAAAATTTTGAGAGAGTGCTGGCATGGTGTTGATGAATCGGGAGATATTTATTGTTGCAAGAAATGTGGAAAAGCAAGACCATCTATATTATTAGGAAAAGGACGTTCTACTGATAATCGCACCTTTGATAATCAAGATGATACGGTTGAATTATATAACAAAATTAAATGCGACAAAAAGTGGAAAGGGTTTGAGGATTTCCTATTCGGATGTTGGCATGATTTATTTTTATTTCACGAAGATGAAAAAAGAGGATATGTTAGATGGCTATTATGTTTAAATAGTGATGAATGTAAGGAGAGATGTGAAATAATAGCTAGGTTCTATGGATATGATAAGTAAGAAGAGAAACGAACTGGTGCGGGTCTGCAACGTGCTAAAGCAGTAATACCAATGCGCCGACAAGTAAAGCCCCGGCCCCAAATCCACCAAATAGCATAGTCCATTGAGGCCTTCCAGCTGTCTTGATTTCTTCAAGTCTTGCCTTGTCTTTTTCGTCCGCTATCTTTCTTTCTGTATCGAGTTGTTTCATGGTTTCGTCAAACTTCTTTGACATGGTATCAACTTGGTTTTTAAGCGATTCTATTTGTATAGAAAGTTCTTTAACAGACACTTCGTATTGAATTACCTGCTGTTCGCAGACACGGCCACGTTCTAATTCAACGACCATTTTTGATGCGTCCGGTTCGGAGAAACAGACATCATTTGCCAGTAGGGGTGTAGCCCAAAGCATTAAAGCGGTTATTAAGCTCAATAGAATCAACCGGGGGCTTAATGTTATCTTTTCCATCTTTTAGTTCCTTTATTTTTTTGATGATGGTGTCATATCTTTTCTGACTCTCAATGTAGGCTGCTTGGCTTACCTTTAACTGGCTATTTAAATCTGCTATCCTTTGGTCATATTGCTTGATAGTTTCAAGCCGAACCTGATCTGTTAGCCTTCCTATTACGTCAGGGGCAGGATGATACCGGCCCCAAAAGAAGGCCGCTACAATGATGATTATCGCCACACCAATTCCCAATGCTATCCAATATTGCATCTTCATTGTCTCTCCTTTGTTTCGATTGTCGTGGTAGTGGAAGAGGAACTATTTATGTTTTTATTTTCACTAAACCCTCTAAACACGCCACCGGTGATAACAATGCCAACAAACGTCCATACGCCAGTTGGGATATCTTGAATTTCCTGCCGATAAATACTCACCCACAGCCACGAATAAAGGACTGTAAGAACGGTTACGATAGAGAGAAATCGTGTAGAAGAAATGGTCGGATCAACCGAGCTTAACATTTTCAGAAAAAACTCTTTCATCACGCACCTATGATTGGATCTCTGCTTATTTCAATGAACACTTTTCCTTGTTTCAATCCTGTCCTCAACTTCGGCATGAACTGGTTAAAGGCTGATTTACTATTCCCTATAAAATCCTTCGACTTGGTAAATCCAACGCCTATACAACCTTCCGTTTGGTCAGATGTGTTTAAACTGTGTATTCTTATTCCATCAAATCCTTTAACATTAAGAAGCAAAGGCATTGGTTTTTTAAAGCGGTTGCTGAAATTAA
>Ga0265297_10010548_pt1 | contig 11590 bp, 13 predicted proteins | sample Munlanlwell13791_FD_192502 | JGI IMG/M metagenome (GOLD analysis project Ga0265297, IMG submission 192502) | Leachate microbial communities from a municipal landfill in Southern Ontario, Canada - Leachate well 137-91 | ecosystem: Engineered > Solid waste > Landfill > Unclassified | place...
GCCGCCAGCCCTCGCGCGGCGACAGGCCCGCCAGCACGAGCAGGCCCACGCTCCAGATGGCCAGCTCGCAGCCCATGTTTTGCACCAGCAGCACGCCCAGCGGCTCGCGGCCGTAGAGCGACTCCATCAGCGGAATCGGAATGAAGCCGTAGTTGTAGACCCCCACCGCGAACGCGAAGGTGCGCAATCCGGAGCCCACGTGCAGCCCGAGCGCCCGGCCCACGTAATACCCGGCGGCAAATCCCAGCACGATGCTCCCAAAGCCCGCCAGGGGCGGCCAGAAGATGTTGGCCGGATCCCGCAGCGCCGTGTTGCCGAGCACGCTCCTCAGGATCAGCGCCGGATAGAAAAACCACACATAGATGCGCAGCAGGCTCGCCTCGGACTCGACCGTGAGCGCGCAGACCCGCCGCATCAGCGCACCGAGCGCAAACAACAGGAATACGGGCATGACGAGCAGCAACAGCTGCCAGTAACTGGGAATCGCGGTGGTCATGAATCGGTCAGTGCGGGTCCGGCGCGGCTGGGCCCGGCGGACCAGTTGGATTGCCGGGTCATTGGTGTTCCCGCAACGACATTCCTAAACGCCCGCCATCGCCCGTCCCGCCAGCCAGCCGGTCGTCCAGGCCGACTGGAAGTTGAAGCCCCCCGTCACGCCGTCGATATCCAGGACCTCGCCCGCAAAGTAAAGGCCCGGACGGAGGCGGCTTTCCATCGTCCGGAAATCGACCTCGGCCAGCCGCACGCCGCCGCAGGTGACAAATTCCTCCTTGAACCGGCTCTTGCCCGTGACGGTGAATTCACCGCGCGTGAGCTGCGCCGCCAGTACCTGCAACTCCGCATTGGCCACGGAGGTCCAGAGACCGGCCGGCGCCAGCCCTGCGGCGGCAACGAGGCGGGCCCAGAGCCGCTGCGACAGGCCGAACGGATTCCTCGTCGCCACCTGTTGGCGCGGATGCTCCCGGCGCATCTGCGCCAGCTCCGCGAACACCTGCCCGGGTGGGCGCGGCGGCACCCAGTTGACCGTCAGCGTGAAGCAATAGCCGCAGTCATGCAGCAGCCGGGCGCCCCACGCCGAAAGCCGGAGGATCGCCGGGCCGCTCACGCCCTCATGCGTGATCAGGAGCGGCCCGCGTTCCCGCAGTTTCAAGCCGGGCACACTGACCTCGGCGTTCTCCGCCGCCACGCCCGGCAGGCCCGCCAGCCGCGGGTCGTCGATATGGAGGGTGAAAAGCGACGGCACCGGCGGTTCGATCGTATGGCCCAGCCGCCGGGCGATCTCAAAGCCGCCGCCGGCTGCCCCGCCGCCGGTCGCAAGCAGCAGCCGGTCGCAGGCGGTGGTCCCGCCGGGGGTCAGCTCCACCTCGTAGCCGGTGCGCACCGCCTGCACGCCGCACCGGGTGCGGACCGTGATCCCCGCCGCCTCCGCGGCCCGGCGCAGGCAGCCGACGATCGTGTCCGAGTCATCCGTGGTCGGAAACACGCGACCGTCGGCCTCGGTCTTGAGGGCGACGCCGCGCGCCGCAAACCACGCCATCGTCTCCCGCGGGCCCCAGCGATGAAACGGCCCCAGCAATTCGCGTTCGCCCCGCGGATAATGCCGGGCGAGTTCCGCGGGCTCAAAACAGGCATGCGTCACGTTGCAACGGCCGCCGCCCGAGATCCGGACCTTCGCGAGCGGTCCGGCCGTGGCCTCGCAGATCGTAATCCGCGCGGACGGGTTCAGCTCGGCGCAGGCCAGCGCCGCAAAAAAACCCGCCGCACCGCCGCCGGCGATCAGGACCCGCTCGTGCTTCATGCCGGACGCCACGGTGCACCGGCCGGCACCGGTTGTCGAAAATTAAACCGCCGCGAGCCCATCGGCGCCGCGGCGGGTTATGAAACCCAGGGAAGGGCGTCCCCGAGAAAGCGCTTCAGGAGTTGCCGGCGCCGGCCGGCGGATTGCCACCCGGAGACGGCGGCTCATCGGCAGGACCCCGGCCCTTGGGGCCGTGGCCAGGAGGCGGCATCGCGTCGAATTTCTGTTGCTGCTCGGGTGTGAGCACGGCGCGGATTTTGGCGCGCATGTCCTTTCGGAGCGCCTGCATCTTGGCCCGGCGCTCTGCGCGCGACAGCGACGTGTCATTCATGATGGCCTGAACCTGCGGGGCGTCCGCCTTGAAGATCGCCGCCACCTGATCCTTCTGTTCCGGTGTGAGGGCGAGCACCTCGCCCAGGTGTTGCAGTCGCTCCTTCGGGCCATGCTGCCATCGCGGGGCGGGCTGAGCGGAGTTTTGGTCGCCAGGCGCGGGAGGCGTGGAGCTGTCTGCCGCCTGCATGGATGGCAGGGCCGCGACGGCCAGACCGGCGGCAAGAAATGCGGTTTTAAACATTGATTTCATGGATATTGTTTGACTGACAATGGCTGAAGGTTGGCGCTGGATTCCGGTGAGGGCCATGACGCCACCGCTCCAGGGAGGTTACAGAAACGCGCGGTCATGATGCCGCCACGAACGGTTCGACCTGGCGCCCAAAAATGCCTCAATGAGCAGAAGCACGCACGGCCACCCGTGCCGCCCTCGCAGCGTCATCCAGCCATTTGCCCCACGCCCGGCCGCTCCCATCTTCCCTCCGCCGCCATGAAGTTCCGCCAGCTCGCCGCCATCGCCAGCAAGGTCGTTGCCGCCACGCAGGACCGGCTGCCGGCGGCGGTGCGGGAACAGGCGCTGCATGTGCCGGTGTGCTATGAATCCCACCCCAACAACGAAATCCTCGCGGAGGGATTGGAACCCGACCTCCTCGGGCTCTTCGTCGGCCAGTCCCACGATGCCGATCCCGGCGCACCCCAGCCCTTCCCGCCCCAAATCCTGCTCTTTCTGGAGAACATCTGGGACTATGCCGAAGAAGATGAGAAGACCTACCGCAAGGAGGTGCGGCTAACCTATCTGCACGAGCTGGGCCACTATCTCGGCTGGGATGAGTCCGATCTTGAAGCCCGGGGGCTGGATTGAAGATGTGGCCCCTACCCCGGGCCCCCCGATCCGCAAAATCTTGCGTCCGGGCAGGGTCTGGGAAATTTGGGGGCTGGCATTCTGCCGTCTTGCAGCAGTTCATACTCTGCTCTTTTCATTCCCCGCCGTCCGTGGCATAGCTGACTTTACATTCCGACCAAACCTCCGGGAACTTCACCGTCTGCCGGGCATCCACTCTCCCATGAAAAGACTCCTGCTTCTCGCCGTCGTGCTTTCGCTGGCCACCGCTGCCGGCGCCGCTGACTTCAACCGCGCCGATTATGTCGCCCGCCTCCAGACCTGTGAGGCCATCCTCCAAAGCACCATGCTTTACCCCGCCCGCGCCATTCCGGCGGATGTCCTGCGCCGTGCCAGGGGGGTGGTGATCGTCAACCAGGTGCAGGTCGGCCTGTTCCTCGGCGTGAAGGACGGCTGGGGCGTGGCGCTTATCAAGAAGCCCAACGGCCAGTGGAGCCTCCCCGTGTTCATCAAGGCGGGCGAGCTCAGCTTCGGCCTGCAGGCTGGCGGCAAGTCCATTGAGACGATCTATGTGCTGATGGATGACCCGTCCACCCGGCTCCTCTTCAAATCGCGCTTCAATTTTGGTCTCGACGCCAAGGCCGTCGCCGGCCCGCTCGCGGCCGAAGCCGAGCGCGCGACCGAGACTTTCAACGCCCAGGTGCTCGTCTATTCCAACGTGAAGGGTTTCTATGCCGGCGCGACCGTGAAAACCGGCACGATCTCCCCCCTGACCGAGGCCACCCAGCAATTTTATCATACCGAATACGGTGTCCCCGAGCTCTTGTTCAGCGATTGGGTCAAACCCCAGCCGGAGGCGCAATCGCTCATGAATTACCTCCAGCAGCTCAGCCCCTGAGTGGCGCGGGGTTGCCTGCTTCTTTTGTTCCCGGGGTCCGACGGCATGCAGCGGCCCGGGAAAACGAACCTCTCGACCCCGAAGCCTGCTGATCACCCGATGCCCGGCACCAATCAACTTGTCCCCGGCTGCGGCTTGCATCATGTCGCGATCAAGGTACGCGACTGGGAGGCCACGAACCGGTTCTACACCGAGATTCTCGGCTTCCGGCCCAAACTGGCCTGGACCACGGGCAGCGGCCGGCGCGCCGCGATGCTCGACACCGGCGACGGCAACTACCTCGAGATCTTTGAGGATCCCGCCTATACGCCGGCCCCGGAGGGCGCGATCCTCCACCTGGCGCTGCGAACCGGCGACACCGATGCCATGCTCGCCCGCGTCCGCGCCGCCGGCATGAAGGTGACGATGGAACCCAAGGATGTCACCATCCAGACGACCAACGGTTTTGGACCCGTGCCCGTCCGCATCGCCTTTTTCCAGGGCCCGGGTGGCGAGATCATCGAACTCTTCCAGAACGAGCGGACCTGACTGCGTCCCTCCGCAGCGCAACGAGAGCTTCCGCCTTTCGGCAAGATGTCATCTATTAGTTGACATGTTGCCTGTCGGCGAAGCGGCGCCACGCCACACACCGGTCCGGCGGCCGCGATCAAACGGCGCCCCGGAGTTCCCGCAAGTAGCTCAAAAGCGCGGCCAGCGCGGCCTCGGCCACGATCTCCTGCATGGCCACGCGTGCCGCGCCGGGCCGCTCGACACGGCCGTGGCGCAGCAGTAGCGAGTTGTCGGCCCGCCGATGCGCCAGCGCCCAGTACGCCAGCGGGTGCGCCACTCCCGGCGCCGGTTCGGCATACCCGGTCGTCGCCAGCGCCAGATCGCTGCCGAAAAAAGCGCAGGCCCCGCGCGCCATCTGTTCGGCGACCTCGGGCGAGACGGCGTTGACCGGCTCGGCTCGCCCGCGCTCCACGCCCAAGTGCCGCACTTTCTGCGTCAGCGCATAGGCGGTGAGTCCGCCGAGAAAAAAGTCCGACGCGCCGGAAATCGCGCCGATCCGCGCCTGCAGCCGGCCGCAGGTGACGCTCTCGGCCACAGCCAGCGTCAGCCGGGGCGGCTGGAGCAGAAGATCCTTGAGCTCTTTCACGGTAAAAACTTGAGGGGACCCGTTACCCGGCGGAATCGGTACCTCACTCGATCTCGATCCCCACCGGGCAGTGGTCGCTGCCCATGATCCCGGGCGAGATCCAGGCGCGCTTCAGCCGCGGGCGCAGCGCCTCGGAGATGATGAAGTAATCGACGCGCCACCCGATGTTCCGGGCACGGCAGTTGGCCATCTGGCTCCACCAGGTATAGTGCCCCGGGCCTTGCTCGAATTCGCGGAACGTGTCGATGAACCCCGTCGCCAGCAGTCCGCTGAAGCTCTGTCGCTCCTCGTCGGTGAAGCCGGCGTTGCGCCGGTTCGTCCTGGGATTGGTCAGGTCGATCTCGGTATGGGCCACGTTGAGGTCGCCGCAGAACACCACCGGCTTTTTCTTCTCCAGCTTCTTGAGATACTTCAGGAACGCGGGATCCCATTCCTTGACCCGGTAGTCGAGCCGCGTCAGGCCGCGCTGCGAATTGGGGGTGTAGACGGTCACCAGCCACCAGTCGGGAAACTCGGCGGTGATCACGCGGCCTTCGGTGTCGTGCTCGGCCGCGCCGATCCCAAAGGTGACATGGAGCGGCGCCTGGCGGCAAAACATCGCCGTGCCGGCGTAGCCTTTTTTCTGCGCCGAATTCCACACCGGCTCGGCGCCTTTCGGCCACGCGACATGCTGCACGTCGCCCGGCTGGCATTTGGTTTCCTGCAGGCAAAAGACGTCGGCCTTCGCCGCTTCCATGGTTTCGAGCAGCCCCTTCTTCAGCACGGACCGCACGCCGTTGACGTTCCACGAGATGAGTTTCATGCGCCCCATACCCATCACCTTTCTGTGTCATGGTTTCAACCTTGGGATTGCCTTGAGACGGGAAATCCGTGTTTTGGGCCCGCACATGTCCGTCTTTCACCATCTGCCGCTCGGCCGCCGCATTCCCGACCGCCTGCACGCCGTGTCGGTCAGCCTGCCCACGATGCGCGACCTGATCGGCTACGAGGAGAAGGATCCCGCCACCGTCGGGCGGATCGCCTCGGGTTATCCGCGATTTGTGCTCCATCCGTGCCTGCGGCAGCTGACGCAGGACCTAACACGTCAGCATGCTCTCACCGGCCGGACCCTGTGGCTCACCACCTCGGCGCGCAGCGCGGCGGAACTGGCCGCCCATCTGGCCGGGACGCCACCGGGACGGGGCGCCCGCATCACCCTGTTTGCCGCTGATGACCTGCACGGGGCCGTCCACCCGGAAAACCCCGAGCTGTACACCGAGGCCAAGGCCTTTCTGCAGAACACCGGCATGTTCCTGGGTTCACGCGAAGCCGAGGATACCCTGGTGCGGCGGGGCGGGCTGCCAGCCGCCGAGCCGGAGACATTGTTTGCCGGCGATGCGCTTGCTGAGACCAGGCGCGTGCTGCGCCGGGCCCTGCCCGCGGCGGGCGACGCCGACCTGCTCCCGGCCTGCAGCGGCATGAACGCGATTTATGCCGCCTTCCGGGCGGTGAGCGAGCTGCAGGCCGCCCGCGGCCGCACGATCTGGGTGCAGCTCGGCTGGCTGTACCGCGACACCATCTCCATCCTCACGACGTTTGTGCCCGACCCGGCCCGCGACTACGTCCACCTGCCGGACGTGTTTGACCAGGCGGCACTCGAAAAACTATTCGCGGAAAAAGGCAGCCGAATCGCCGGCATCTTCGCCGAGGCTCCGACGAATCCGTTGATCCAGACGCCCGACGTGCCTGCGCTCGCCGCCCTCGCCCGCCGTCACGGCGCGAAGCTCATCCTCGATCCCAGCATCGCCTCCCTCTTCTGTGTCGACGTGCTGGCCCACGCCGACGTGGTGGTCAACAGCCTCACGAAGTTTGCCGCCTGCGAAGGCGATGTCATGGCCGGCCTGGTGGCGGTGAATCCCGCCGCGCCCGACGCCGGCGCGCTCCGCCGGAGCATCGCCCGGAAACTGGAGCCAGTCTATCCGCGGGACCTGGCCCGGCTGGCAGCCGAAATCGGAGGCTACGAGACGTTCATGGCACAGCTCAACGTTGCCACTCCCAGGATTGCCGCCTTTCTTGAAGCACACCCCAGGGTGAAGAAAGTTTACTGGCCGCTTTCCTCCGAGTCGCAGGCCAACTACCTGCGGATCGCCCGCACGCCCGGGGCCGTGGGCGGCATGCTCAGTTTCACGCTGAAGACGCCGCTGGCGCCGTTCTACGATGCGGTGCGCCTGCCGAAGGGCCCCAGCTTCGGCATGAAAAACTCGCTGATCTCGCCCTTCATCTACATCGCGCATTACGACCTCGTGAAAACCGCCGCCGGCCGAGCCGAACTGGCCGCGAGCGGCATCGAACCCGACCTGCTGCGCCTTTCGGTCGGGGCCGAGCCGGTCGAGGACCTCATCGCCGCCCTGGCCGAGGCGCTGGGGTGAGGTTTTGCGATTCCGAGTTTTGCGGCAGAGGTCGCGGGCGGCGCCACACGCCCAGGATCGCGCCCTGCAACGTGAACCGCACGACTTCGGGACGCACGTTGATGGCCAGCTGGCACGCCGGGCGGCGGTTTCCAACGCGGTGGAACCCTATCCGATCACCTGCAGCAGTCGGGTAACACCCCATACCGGCCGCGCGGACCCGGGTGTAACCTCGACCTGGGCGAAATCATAAATCCGTGGTTCCGCCTCCGTTCCAAAGAAGATACGGCCGGTCCGTCGAAAAGGCCAACCGCGTCCCCTGCTAGGAACAAAACATCAGTCTTATAAACCTTCAGCCCAACCAGAAAGTTACATGAAATTACACAAACTCGTCGCTTTTTCCATTATCGCGACTTCCTCGATCTCCTTGTTTGCTGTTTCAGAAACCGATCGCAAAATCGAGGACGCCGCCAGAGCGTCCTATAACTACCGCACCGTCCTTGAGGACCACGTGACCGTGAAGACGAACGATGGCGTCGTCACCCTCACCGGCACCGTGGGAGACAAAGACCTCAAAGCCCTCGCCGAGGACACCGTGAGCAATCTCCCGGGCGTCGTCCGGGTGGACAACCAGATCGCCCTGGATCCGGCATTGGCCGAGCACTCCGACGGATGGATCGCCATCAAGCTCCGCACCCAGTTGCTCGTGCGCTCCAATGTCAGTGCGGCCACGACCACGGTCCGGGTTAAGGACGGCGTCGTCACCCTCACCGGTACGGCCGACAACCTGGCGCAAAAGGACCTCACCGGACAATACGCCAAGGAGATTGAGTGGGTAAAGTCAGTGAAGAACGACATCATCGTGAACGCCTCTCCCGCCGTGGCCCAGACCGTGGGCGAGAAAATTGATGATGCCTCGATCACCACGCAGGTGAAATACGCGCTGCTCTCCCATCGCTCGACCAGCGCGCTCAAGACCAAGATCACCACTACCGACGGCGTTGTCGCCGTGACGGGCGAAGCCGCCAATGATGCGGAAAAAACCCTCGTCGGCAAACTCGCCGAGAGCATTCGCGGCGTCAAATCCGTGACCAATGACATGACGGTGAAAATCTGAAATCCACGGCTCCCTCTTCTCTCCGCCCGACTTCCTCGGGCTGGGGAGAAATGAGCCCGGACCTTCCTCTGTGCCATGAATGCGCGCTATCGGTGAGCGAAGTCTTCAAGCCGCATTGACCAATCCCGACCATTTCCCGTCCCGCGGCCGTGCACCGTGCATCGTCGTCCGGGCGGACACGCAAAAGGTACCATGAACAAAGCCATCTCACTCGCCCTCCTCGTCGGGGGCATCGTGCTGATTATCTATGGAATCAGCGCCTCGGACTCCATCAGCTCGGCCTTCTCCCGTTTTTTCACCGGCTCACCCACCGACAGGACCATGTGGCTGTTGATCGGCGGCATCGTCGCGGCCGTGGTGGGCCTGTTCGGTCTGCTCCGCGGGTCAAAGTCGTCTCAATCCTAACCACCCGTTTTCATATGCTCAACTACGCCATCACCTTCCTCATCATCGCCCTTATTGCGGCCGTGCTTGGCTTCGGAGTCATCGCCGGCACGGCGGCCTGGATCGCCAAGGTCCTTTTCGCCGTCTTCCTCGTGCTCTTTTTGGTTTCATGGCTTCGCCCCAGGAAAACCTGATCCCGCTGATCAGCGCGGGCAGGAAAACTCCCCATCGACATTTTCCCACAACCGGCAGCTAATGGCGCCAGACGGGTGCGCACGCATCGCGACCCGGCCCACCCCATGAACAGCGGCGCAATCCGACCCTCGCGGCAGCACGTGCGGCAACTCAGGGCAACGCTGCGCCGGCGCACTGCCGCCCTGGTCGTGACCACCCGGTGGTTGAAGCGTGAAACCATCCGGCGCAAGGCCGGCGAGGCAAAACTCCGGCAGAGCACGCGAAACTACAGCCTCCTCCTCGCCCAATCGCGATGCATGCAGGAGGAACTGCGGCGACTGGCGCATCAGATTCTGTCGACCCAGGAGGAGGAACGGAAGAAGATCAGCCGCGAACTTCACGACGAGATCGCCCAGACCCTGGCCGGCATCAATGTCCAGCTCGCTGCCTTGAGCTTGGAAGCGGCCGTCAGCGCCCGGCGGCTGAAAGCGAAAATTGCCAGTACGCAACGGCAGGTGGGAAGATCGATCGAGGCCATCCATCGCTTTGCGCGCGAACTTCGCCCGGCCCTGCTTGATGATCTCGGGCTCATCCCGGCGCTCCGGTCTTACATGAAGAAATTCGCGGCGCGGACCGGTTTGCACATCCGTTTCACCGCCTTTACCGGCGTGGAGTCCCTGAACAACGCCAAGCGGACGGTGCTCTATCGTATCGCGCAGGAAGCCCTCACCAATGTCGTCCGCCATGCACAGGCCAGCCTGGTGCAGGTGAGCATCCGGAAAATTCCCGATGCCATCCGTATGGAGGTCGCGGACGACGGCCGGTCCTTTCAGGTGCAACGCGTCCTGTCCTCCCGGACCAACAAGCGCCTGGGGTTGCTCGGCATGCGGGAACGCGTGGAGATGGTAGGCGGCAGTTTTGCCATCGAATCCGCGCCCGGTCGCGGCACCACGATCCGCGCCCAGATACCGTTCAAGCGTGCCGTCCTGGCATCATCCTCATGAAGCCCATCACCATCCTCCTGGCTGACGACCACACGGTCGTGCGCGAGGGCTTACGGGCGCTCCTGATGGCCGAGACTGACCTCGCGGTGGTTGGCGAAGCGCAGAACGGACGCCTGGCGGTGGAACTGGCCAAAAAACTCCATCCAACCGTGGTCGTGATGGATCTCGCCATGCCGCAGCTCAACGGTCTCGAGGCCACCCGGCAGATCCTCCTGGCCGTCCCCACCACCAAGGTACTCATCCTTTCCGCGCATAACGACGACGAGTATGTCGAGCGCGTGATTGCCGCGGGCGCGGCCGGCTACCTGTTGAAACAAAGTTCAGCCCAGATTTTGGCCCAAGCGATCAGGGCGGTCGAACAGGGGCATCCCGTTTTCAGCCCCGTCATCGCCAGACGCCTCGGCAGCGAGAGCGGGAAGCTGCGCGTTCCCGGGAATGCGCCCAGGAGACGCCGAAGTCTTCTGACTTCGCGCGAGGAGGAGGTGCTGCAGCTTGTGGCGGAAGGCGCGCCCAACAAACAGGCTGCGGCCGAGCTCGGCATCAGCATCAAAACCGTCGAAAAACACCGCCAGCAGCTGATGGACAAGCTCGACATCCACGACACGGCGGGGCTTACCCGCTATGCCATCGCGAATGGAGTCATCGAAAGCAGCGTCCAGGTGACGATTATTTAGCTGCGCTCGATTCATCGCGCCCTCGCCGGGGTGTGGACCGAGGGTTTGTAGCGGGCTGGGGTCATAAAGAACCCGACCCAGTCCGTGGACTCCGAACCCGATTTTGTGTTTAGCGTCAGACGCGCGAGAATCGCGCCTAAAGCGTGAAAAGTGCGATTTCATGACTCAAGGTGATGGTTAGCAGGCGGACCGGCCTTTCCGGGCGAAGGGCGATCATGCCCCCGCAGGCGTCGGGGTGCCATGGGGTGTTGCCTTACCCCGCCCTTCTTGAGCATGGGACTGCGGTGTGGCAGGTCTGGCTTCCATGAATGTTTAGGGATCCGGCCCGGGAACAACGCCCCACCCGTGCCTGGCAAGGCCGCTTGCGCTTGCCGCGCAGGCGCGGCACCCACCTACTGATTCCCAGGTTATGGACTTGTCTCACAAGCATCCGCCCGATGCTGGCTGGCTCCAGCAGGCCAATGCCCGTGTACGCACATGGTGGCTGGCCAAGTTTCTCGGCACGACCCTCGGCATGACTGTCTTCTTCATCGTCTATTTCCAACTGCTCCGGCATCCACTTTATCCGCCCACCACCGTGCCGCTCACCGCGGTTGACCGGCTGATCGGTTTTCGGCCCGAAGCCCTGCCCCTCTATCTGTCGTTGTGGTTGTATGTGTCACTGGCGCCCGCGCTGTTGATCGATCGCCGTGAGCTTGTGTCCTACGGTCTGGCCGCCATCGGGTTGAGTGTCATCGGCCTGGGAATATTTCTCTTTTGGCCGACGACCGTGCCACGGCCCGACGTTGACTGGTCGCAGCATCCCGCCTTTGCCTTTCTCAAGTCGGTCGATGCCTCGGGCAACGCCT
>Ga0265297_10010550_pt1 | contig 11589 bp, 28 predicted proteins | sample Munlanlwell13791_FD_192502 | JGI IMG/M metagenome (GOLD analysis project Ga0265297, IMG submission 192502) | Leachate microbial communities from a municipal landfill in Southern Ontario, Canada - Leachate well 137-91 | ecosystem: Engineered > Solid waste > Landfill > Unclassified | place...
GTATTAGCCATAAAAGAATTACTATCAAAATCATCCAAAAAATGATAACCGACCTTTAGCATCCCTCAAGAGTGCCTTTTCTCCCTCACTAAGGATAAGGGGCATCTCTTGACCCCTTTGGGGTTTTAAGTAAGATTTATAAGGTATGATAGTATGATAAATATGTGTTCAAGATAGAATTGAAAGGAGGTATAAAAGAATGTTAAACAAAAAAAAGTTAGCAATGTTTATTCTACCAGTTTTGGCAATTGCGTTGGTTTCTGCGGTAGTAGCTTATTACGGATTTTTTAAAGTTGATTTGACAATACATCAACCTATTGATATTACAGGAAATCTGGATCAAGATGTACCTTGTAATTCTGGAGGTGTTTGTTTTGGAAGCGATATCATTGTTTCAAATGATGAACTTGTGGAAGAAAAATTGATCAATATTTCAAATAATAATTGGAATAGTGATGTTAAGGTAAGTTATGTTTCTGATATAAGTTTATGCAAAAAAGATGTTAATTTCTCTGCAGATAAGTGGGAATGTATTGGTTCTGGAGGATCACCTGTTTGGGTAAGATACACATTGGTTGGAGATAAATTCAATGCAGAAATCATCAATAATGAGATATCTGATTATGTCTTAATTTATTATAAAGATAATTCAGATAGATTTACCTCTCCTGCAAAGGCAATAATCTTAGATAACATCACAGGAAATTTGCCATATGAAGATGATGAAAATGCAGATGATTATGACTATTGTTCAACTGGGGAATACGATACTTGTCACGGAGCAAAGATATGGTATGTTCCAGCAGATGCAATTTTAAGTGATGGAAGTCTTAATTGGTCAAGAGCAAATGAATTTTTCTTTGAAACAGAATTGATACAATTTAATTCTGACGGAGAAATTGTTATTTATCCTGGTAGCAGTGTGACATTTAAACCAATGTTTGAAGTAAGTCAATATGCTCAGGATTGGACTGGAACAATAACGACAACTATTGCCTAAAAATACCTTTTATTTTATTTTTTCTTTTTTATTTTTCGTTTAGTATAGTAAGAACAACAAAAAATGAAATACATAACACTAATAACAGCAATACTCCTAATCGGAATCGTCTCTGCAAGTTCCTATGATGTATTTGCAGGAGATTCAATTTCCTTTGATCTTGGTCAGGAATATGAATATTACTCTGTGATTGGAAATTCAACAGAGTTGGATTTCAACATTTCTCAGAATGGGACAGTCGTAACTCTTTCTTTTGGTAAATATGCTCAATCAGATTATTTCAACATAATTTTCTTTGATTCTGAAAAACAGGTAATTCACGAATATGGCGGAGGGTGTAGAAAATGCAAGATAAAAGAGCCTGAAGATAACTGCACAATAATAATTCAGGATCTTGGACCCAAAACTCCTGGACAGATAAACTTAACAGAAGATAACCCTGAAGATGAAGAGGAGAATAAGTCTGATCCGAGAATTTACGGATTTTTATTAATGGGTGTAGCCTTTTTTATTGGATTAATTGTTTGGTTGAATATCTTATTAAAGAAAAAGAAATTTAAAAAAAGAATAAATAAAATAAAGCAAAATTTAAGAAGATTTTTTCTTAGTAAACAATCTCACTAATCCTTTAAAGATTAAGAAACATACGAAAGCTACTGCGAGATAAATAACAAAGAAAAGTAAGAATTCTTTAACTGTTTCAAAGAAAATTCCTTTTCCATAAAGTATAGCACTATTCCAGGAAAGGTGTGCCACTACTATGAATAAAAGTATGCTTTTGAATTGTTCCCAGTTTTCTTTCATCATTTTAATACTTTCTTTGTAAGTTTTTAATAAATTAATAAAAAAATTAATAAAAATTTTAGTAAATTAATACTTTACTTCTTAGATCTGCTTTTTTTCTTAGAATTTTGTCTTCTTATAGATTTCAAAACTTTCTTAGAAAGAATATATTGTGGAACTTTTCTTTCAACAATACCCGCTTTCAAAAGCCTTCTAAGTTTCTGTCTAATTATGCTTGAACTTCTCTTCAAAGATTCTGCAAGTTCAACAGGCGTGTAAGCCATGTTACTATTCTTCTTCAAAAATTCAAGAAGATAGTCCTCATTGTTTATGGCTCTTTGCTTGAAATCGCTCTTTTCAAATTGTTCTCTTGTTATTGGCATTCTAAATCAACCTCCTTTCAAATTTGTTAATCATTTTTTTATGAACTTCTTAATAAGAGGTTCTTTTTTATTTTCACTAATTTCAGTTCCGCCTAACAAATTAATTAATGTGTCCATTTTAGTGTTGATCTCAACAACATTTTTTAGAAGAAGTTTTACTCTCCTGAAGAATTTTAATTTTATTACAACCTTAATAACAATAATAATAGCAAGGATGATAAGAACAATCTTAGCTATGTCCCAGACATTTAATAAATATTCTTTTGTAAAAAGAGTTTTAATCCATTCACCAAAATCAGAAAAAATTTGTAAGAAATCCATTTTAGTCAGATTCTCTGTTTAACTCTTTATTGACAAAATCTTGCATACATTTGTCAGAACAAAAATGTTTATCTTTAAGAACTACCTGACGAGAATTCTTTTTTTTGTATGATAAATTGTAAAGATATCTCCAACCTAAACTATAAGGAAAACCTTCCTTATTTTCTCTTTCCTCACTTTTTTTACCACAGCAATCACAAGTGAAAGTTGTGATTATTTTGTCCTCTTTCATAAGATAGTATGATTATCATACTTTATAAATGTTTCGCAAGTGCTAAAACACACAAAATTTTTCCTATCACATTTTGGTAGGGAGAGTTTATAAGGAGAAAAATCATTAATTTCGTATGGCATACAAAGGAAAATGCGCACACGGAAAGCTTAAATCTCCTGTGACCAACGCCGACGGGACTAAAAGGTTCTGTAAGTTAGCCAAAAAGACTAAATCTGGAAAGTCGCAAGACAGAAAGAAAAAGTCTGGAGAGGCTCACGAGGTTAGATACAGAAGAGACAAGAGAAGAGGAAAAAGATAAAGGAGGATTAAATGTCCTTTAAATTTACCTTTTTAGGTTTTGAATCTTCTAAGTGCAACTGTGTTCGTACAAATAAAGAAGAAAGTATTGAAAAAATTAAAATGTCAAAAAGAAAATTAACTCCACAACAAAAAAAGTTTAAGACTGCTCAGGCTAAATGTCATTCTGAGACTACTTCTCCAAAAGATTTCGGAAAATGTATGAGTAAAAAATTAACTTCTGGAAAGACAACAAAAAGGAGGTCTAAGAAAAAGAAATAAGATGGCAAAGAAAAAACCAAAAATGTGTCATGTTAAAGAGATCAAAAAATTCTGTGATAAGGTAGGTGAGGATAACAAAAAATGCAAAGTCCGAAAGGAAAAATGCGATAAGGAATAATATGACAAAAAAAATTAATTGTAACTTGAAAAAAAATAAGAATTTGCCTAAATGCAAAAAGAGTTCTGGAAAATTAAAGACATTCCTTGTTGATTTTGAAGAAATGCCCAGCGAGATAAAGGCAAGAAATTTGAACGAAGCTGTAAAGATAGCCCATATGAATCTTGGTGTAATGGAGAAGGATTAAAATGCCAAAGAAAAAAGTTCATATTACAAAAAATTATAAAAGAACCAGAGTTAAAGATCCTAAGAAATTTGATAAAAGGAGTTTCAGGACAAAAGATGTTGGAAGACCTGGACATCATAAAATAATCGTTGCTTGTCCTAAGGGAAAATACAATGCTAAGACGAAAAAGTGTAAGGTTGGAACTCAGGTTCAGGCAATAATTGAAAAAAAATAAGATGGCAAACAAATGTGTCAGATACGGATTTAACCTGAAGGGAAGACCATATACCCCCCACACTTATAAAAAGAAATCTACTGCTGAAAAAATTAAGAAAGGAATTGAAAGCAGAAATAATATTAAATTAAGGTTGGTTAAAGTTAAATGCTGACATGGAAGACGACAAAGATTACAAGGACCCTGATGAATATGAAGAGGACGACTGGGAGGATGAAGAATAATGGGAGCAAATAGTTTTAGAAATTTTGACATAGAAAAGCAATTTAGCGAAGAATTCAAAAAGTGTGCTAAAGGACCTATTTCTGAAAAGCATAAATGTGAAAGTGCAGTCAGATTGAAACACCGTGATGTTGAAAGCGGGAGACTTAACCAAATGGCAGATAAGATCCATAATTTCTTATCTCATTTAGACCCAGATGAAGTTGAAGCATTCAAAAAGAAGTTTCCAGGAATGGTCAATGTTGCTAATGACTTTGCAGTTGTGGAGGAACTGAGAGAATTTTAAAATGGCAAGGAAATGTTTTAGATTAGTTTTTGATTATAATGGAGAAAAGAAAATCCAACCCCGTAGATATAAAACTGAAAAATCTGCAAGGAAGGATCAAAGAAAATTAATTGAAGCACATCAACTTATAAATAAAAGTCCTTTGGCAAAAGAAAAATTAAATGTTAATATGAAGACATTAACAGTGGAGAAATGTTAAAATGGCAGAAAAAAGATTTAAAGATTTAAGGTATGTTGTTATGGGTAAAGGGTGTCCTCGTTCTGTAGGATTTACAGAATCTTCAAGTGCTATAAAATATGCGGATCATTTTAGAAGCGACACTTGTAAGCCAAGAATTTACAAAATTGAAAATGCTAAATTAGTTGAGAGATTTAAAAAAAGATTTCACAACACTAAAAGTTATAAGGAGAAAATTAAAAAACAAAATGGCAAGTAAAAATAAATGTTATATTGGAGCAGTGGTTCTTTCTAAAGACGGTAAGGATTATGGAGGAACAACAAGGCAAGTGTGCGGAAAGGATAGAGCAGACGTATCAAAGAAATTAAGAAAAAAATTTAAATACAAAGGAAACAAGGTCAAAATAACTAAACTAACCTTGAAAAAAAATTGGAAATAAAATGGCAAAAAAGAAAGTAAAATACGTTAAAGTTTTTGGAAATGATGATGAAGAGAAAGCAAAAGCCCTCGCTAAAAAAATTGATGGTTGTGTTAAAAAGAAAACAAACGTGTATAGCGGGAGAAAATACGGCTACAATGTAGGAGTTCCTGCTGATACTTTTTATGTTTATCCTAAAAAACATTGTAAGAGGAAAAAATAAAATGGCAAAAGAAAAAAAAGAAAAACTGAATGTTATGTCCTGCAAGTGTGAAGTTAGTGATAGTTCTTCTGGTGAAACAGCTGTGCTTAAAAATTGTAAGTGCAAACCTGTTGGAAGAAAGGAAAGATCTTATGATTCTCTCATCATTGAAAAATCTAATTAACTTCAGGAAATGAAAAAAAGATTATTCAACTGTCTTTTAATCTTTTTTATATTCTCTTTTTTGGGTGCTGTTATAGAATTCTGTTTCGGAAGTTTGTTCGGCGGGGGAATATTTTACGATAAAACAATTTATATCCTCTTTAACATAAAAATTCCATTCATTCCTATTTACGGTTTAGGGGGTATTCTCTTAGTCCTTGTTGGAAATTTCTTAGACAAAAAAAGAATTAGTTTATGGTGCAGAGGTTTGATTAATGGGATAGTTGTCACACTTTTTGAATTATTAGGGGGAGTTATCTCCTTGATAGTTTTGAATAGAAATCTCTGGGATTATTCAAATCATTTTTTAAATCTTAATGGAATGATCAGTTTCCCAATGTTCGTTTTATGGATAATGGGGGGATACATTTTTAGTTTTATTTATCTTGGATTTGCGGGTAATAAAAAACTGAAAAAGTTCATACAAATTTTATAATCCAAAAATATTTAAAGAGCAAATTCCTATAAATTTAGTTCTTAGGGACAGATCAGTCTCTAAGTTCTACGGCATATGCGATAGTCTATGCCTACAGAGTAATACTGATAACAACGGATTAGTCCGTTCCAAAAATAACCGACGAAAGCCGAATCAAGTTTTCCACTCTCTGCAGGGAGAAGATGGCAATTAGTCAAAAATACGTCCCTACCACAAGGGAGACAACAGGTACAAGTTTTGTGGCAAGGGTATGCCTAAAAATTTAATTAATTTTGACTTTATTTCCGCAACTTGAACAAGTAGCCATTTTCAAATTTCCTTTATAGATAAAAGGATGACCACATTTGTCACATTCCACTAATCTCCCATTTTTTGAATGAGGGGATAGAGTTTCTGTTACAAATTTTTCAATCTTCTTTATTTCTTTCTTAAGTTCATCAAATTCTTTTTTTGTCACAAATTCACTCATTTTCTTTTGAACCTCCTTTCACTACTTTGTAAGTTTTGTCAACCATAATTCCCTGCCCCTTTATGAATGGTTTAATCCATTTCTTGATCATTCCATTAACTTTTTGATATCCTTTCTTTGCCAGTTCTTCTTCAGGCAGTTTGTATAGCCCAGCATACCTTTTTTCGCTTCTAAAGTGCCTGAAATGACCTCTAACAGTGAATCTGTGGCTAAATCCTTGAAAAAGCCCAGAATTGAACTTAGAGACGTATTCTTTCAATTTTCCCGATATTCTGATCCGATTATTTGACGGCAGGGGCATACTTCCTCTCTCGGCTCTTCTTTGATTATTCTTTGGATTGAAAGGAGTATCTATGACCTCTACCTCTGGCTCGTTTATGAAGTTACAGAAAGAATAGAAAAAACTGATTAATCTTTTTTCATAATTGTTTAATTTTTTATTCTTAAGAAACCTTGTTGATTCTATCTCAAAAAATTCATAATACATTTTCCTTTCCCCATCTTCTTTGTCTATCATGCTAAAACAACTTAGAATTCCAGTTAAAATATATCTTCCATCAACTTCTGATTCAGGTACAATTCCATAAGGTTTTGTATCATCCCAAAAATATTTTCCTACCGCCAATCCATAATAAATCCGATCATCAATTGGTATCCTACAGTCCAGGATTAACTGATTGAAAGGAATTTCTGTTTTTGTGCTATCTGTATTATTCAAAATTGGGATTAATTCATCTCCTAATTCAAAAATTCTCCCGTGATCAATAATTGGTTGTATAACGGCTTCCCACACATCTGAAAAGTCATTACCTTCTACTATTTTTTCTTGTTCATAGATGAGAAAGTGAGAATATTTTATAAATAATTGATAATATTTCAATCGGTCATTCTCTGGTATTTTGTAAAATTTGAAATGGACTGATTCTGATGCTTTATCCCCAAGATATTCATCCAACCTCGCTACTGCATCTTTTGGGTCAAAGTTTTCTTTTCCTTTTTCTTTTATTACTTTTCTTAAAATATCCATCATAATATTGTCAGTTATGTTAAACCTGTATTCCTTATCCCCTATTTTAAAATTTTGGACGTTCTCTTCTGGTCCTTCTCTGAATTTCTTTAATTCTTCTTCAGTTGCAGGTACTATTTTTCTTTCTTTATTTGGGTCGGACATATTTTCTAATGATTCTATTGCTTTATCCAATACTCCTAATTTTTCTTCTGTTTTTTTTGCTCCAATAAATTTATTTAAGGAGTTAGAGGTATCAGTAGTTTTTTTTGTTCTTTCACTAATCCTTTTTGCTCTTTTCCATTTGCTTAAAATTTTATTTTCTACTTTTTCTTCCGTCATTCTATTTCCTCCGCCTCTTCTTCAAGAATGTTAAAATCGGGATAATCTCCAGATAATTTGCTTATGGCTTCTTCTTGGTTGTCAGCTTCAACCACGTCTATGATAGTTCCAGACATAATTAATTTCACTCTATACTTGGTCATTTTTGATTCCTCTCAATTCTATTTATTCGTACGTTGATTTCATTAGTGTAGCATTCAATTTCTAAATACAAATCTTCTAAAAGAGGATTTCTTGTTTTTTTGAATTCTCCTCTAAGTTCTTTTGCGGTATCTTGAAGATATCTTAATCTTGTTTTTATGTAATTTCTATCTTTCAAATTCATTTTTGTAAACCTCCCCTTTCCCAAAAGTTCTATATTTTTTTGGATTTTTAAAATAACATTCAGAACATACTTTTGATTTCCAGAACATTTTATTTTTCTTGCATTCAGGACAGAGAATTTTCTTATCTTTTCTTCTTGGTCCTTTATTAGGACCAATTAACATCATTCTACCCCCGCATTTTGTACAGGTTGCAGTTCCACAATAATTATTTTTTTCTGTTTTTTTACAACGTTTTCTTCTTATTCTCTCTCCACAATGAGGGCATTTAAAGAAAAAACTTAATTCAGTTTTACTTTTTAGTAGGATGGCTTTTCTCATTTTATCTTCCCCCTTAAAAAATCTTCTTCAAATTGTTTTAATCTCTCATTCTCTTCTTTTTCAATTCGTGATTCAATACTATTTCTTCTGAAACTTTCGTTGAAATTACCCCAGAACTGCTCTTTTTTAATTTCTTCTTGGCATTTCTTACAAGAGGTGTCCCAAAAGAAATCATACCACTTGCCCATCCAGTCAGAACCTCTACGCCCCATTGAAAATAATTCCATTTCGTAACAAGTGCAGATGATAGCTTCACAATCTTTGTCGTGTTCACTTGCATTTACAATAGTGTCAGGGAACATCTTTTTATTAGGATCAGCATCTTTAAGTTTTTCATAAACAAAAATATAACTTACCTGTGCGAGATGATTAAAGATAATTTTCTTTTCAGTTTCCACTTCCAGTAACCTCCTTATTTTTCAAATTTCTTTTACTTTGATCATAATCTTTAAATTCGCAAACCTTGTAAACTCTTTTATTAACCCATCTGCAGAAATCTAATATCTGTCTATTTTTCTTTGAATTATTGTAGGGCATAGCGAAAGGATCAACCCCTAATTTTCTCATAATTTCAAATCTTTCCATGTCTTCTTTAAATGTAGAATTAAATCCAACAATAAAATAGACCATAACCTCATAAGGTTTTATGTATTTTGTTAGGATTTTCATTTTTTCTATAAAAATATCTTTCATAGAAATGTCATCAAAGGCAAAATAGATAACTTTTCTTGTGAAAGTCCTGTTATAATACTTAACTCTTGAAAGAATCTCCGCTTTTTCGTCGTCAATTAATCTTATATCTAAACCCTGATTGAAAGAAACTTTTAAGTTATTATCTATGAAGTATTGTAATTTTTCCTTCCATTTTGAACTTGCTAAAAAATTATTGTCCCATAAAATAACTTTTTGGTGTTTAATCCAATTCATATCAACTTCTTTCATCATACCCTCTTTTTCCCTGACAATGCAAAAGCCACAATTCCTTATGCACCCTCTTGAAGTAAATCCTAAAGAGTAATCTGTGTTAAACAAATCGTAATCTGGGACTTGTTCTTCTATCTCATCAGGAAGCTTTTGTTTTACATCATAGCCAGAACCCCCCATAAATATTTTAGATCCATACCACTTAGTAATTCCAAGAGAAGACAGGTCAATTATTCTTACGTCATCTCCCTTTTCTTTGTGCCATTTTGCTAATTTCATTAAGGCGAGATTGGGCATTTTTCCATCTATTTGAATTAGTCCTACTCTCTCTGGTTTTTTTTGCTCTTCCATCATTCTTTAATCACCTCAAATTCTATGACATAGACAATTAGGTCTTCTCTCCATGAACCGTTTATCTCCGCCCAGATGTCTATAAATTTAGTTTTGGAATCGTATCCCTCTTTCTTGCATTCCTCAAAAGTTATGTTTCCTAATCTGTCTTTGTAAAGGTTAGTAACTTTTATCTTTGCGAAATAATCTTTTGAAAGCATTTTTAATTTTGCTTTGTAAATCCCGCCGATCTTAACCATTGGTCTTTTCCAAACTCTCCGAGTGGCGGTTTTAGTCCCATTCAAAATCATAGGTACATGGATTTCTTTAAACAGCATTTTTCTTCCTCTTTTTAGTTAAATTGTGACATTCATAACATAATGTTACACCGTTATCTAAGTCCCAGAGAAGAATACATCTCCTTGCGTCTAAAATAGTTTTTATCTCATATTCTTTGACAATTTTATTTAATTCTATCTTATGATGGGCTTCTAAGTAAACACCTTTCTTATGACAAGTTTGACAAGTCCAATTATCTCTTTGAAAAACATCTGATCTCCATTTAAAATATTCTGGCATATTTCTAATTAATTCTTTAATCTTTGAAATACCGCCTTTCCAATTATGAGATTTTTCTTGGCATAATCCAGTATTAGATTTCTTAATTTTTTCTCTTGCTTCTTTTGAATGATTTTTATTGTAGAATGGTTGTTTTTCTTTTGGCAGTCCTTTATTCCATGCTTTTTTATTTTTGCCTAATTTATTTCCTTTCCTAAAACCAGAATTAGGGTGTGCTGGTTTTCCTTTTTTTGATAAACTAAGTTTGATCTTTGTTTTTTCTGACAATCTTCGCCCCTTGTTAAAATCCTTTTTAATTTTTTTCATCTTAATAATTGATTCTGGTTTATGTTTGCTTCCTTTTTTCATCTTCATCCTCCTCTTCTTCATTCTCTTCTAAGCAATCTTTCATAGCCCTTCCGATTATCCTGGCAGAGATATACATTCCTGCATTATCGCACTCTTCGTCATTATCTGCAACTTTTCTTAATTTTGATGGACTAAGCCAAAAAGGTAATTTATTATCTTCTAATTCTCCGCCGAGATAAATAAAATTTGATTCTCCTTCTTCTGTTTTTCTTGTTTCCATATGTTGAATATAAAGAAAATCATCTTGCCCTGCAGGAACTGGGACTTCTTTACGCACGACTAAATTACCTACCTTAAATTCGCATTCTCCTAAACCTTCGTTGTTCTTAATATTTCTTCTATGCTGAAAGCAGAACATACAAATAGTTGTTTTTTTATCAAGATAAACCCGTGAGGCATAGAATTTATGACATTCTGAACATCTTTTTAACTGGATTCTTGTTTTTGAGTTGTCGGATACTTCCTCTTTTCCTTCATCATCATCAAAAGTAATCGGTAATGGGTAAGCAATTTTATTTTTATCCTTAGAACCGATCATAATAATCCTTCTTCTTAACTGTGGGACATAATAATTTGCACAGTTGCATAGGGCATACTCTGTTTCGTAGCCAACTTGTTTAAATGCCTCTCTTATAACATCAATCATAAACTCTCCTTGCTCGTTTTTCTTGCTTGTTATTCCAGGAACATTTTCTAAAACAAAAAAAGTTGGTTGGATTATTTTTACAAATCTGACATAGTGTAAAAAAAGATTATTTCTTGGATCATCAAGTTTTCTCTCACCTGCAAGTGAGAAACTTTGGCAAGGCGGACCGCCGATTATAACCTGAATCTCTTTGTGTTTTTCTTTAAACTTTAAGATTTCTTCATCTGTTATCTTCGTGATATCGTGACCGATTAGTTCGCTGTTTGGATATCCGTGACTTACCTTATTAAATTCATAAGTTTTAAGGGCGTCATTGTCTAATTCAACGTGACCAACTACATCAAAACCAGCATTCGCAAATCCGAGAGTAAAACCCCCGCACCCAGAGAATAGATCAATACATTTAGGTTTCATTTTTCCTCTATTTTTAGTTTAATTTTTTCAAGGTGTTCTTTATCCATAATTTTACCAGAGACATTTAAGTGATAAAATATTTTTAATTTCTGATTTAAACTGCAATCTCGGACTTCTGCAATA
>Ga0265297_10010551_pt1 | contig 11589 bp, 8 predicted proteins | sample Munlanlwell13791_FD_192502 | JGI IMG/M metagenome (GOLD analysis project Ga0265297, IMG submission 192502) | Leachate microbial communities from a municipal landfill in Southern Ontario, Canada - Leachate well 137-91 | ecosystem: Engineered > Solid waste > Landfill > Unclassified | place...
TCAGCCTCACTGCGCTGTTCAGCGCGTTTATGAGCAACACGGCCTGCACGGCGATGATGATGGCGATCATGCTCCCTGCGGTCGCAGCGGTAGGCCAGGGCGACAGGTTCAGGGTCGCGGTGATTCTTGCCGTGCCCTATGCCGCTAACATCGGCGGAATGATCACTCCTATCGGCACTCCACCCAATGCAGTCGCGGTCGGCGCACTTGCGAAGCAGGGACTGTCCGTTGATTTCTTCCAGTGGGTGCTGATGGCAGCACCGTTTGCGCTGGTGATGCTTGCATTCATGTGGCTGCTGTTCATGAAGATGTTTCCCCCCGCAACGAAGACGGTCGATATAGTTCTGCCGCAAGGGACAACATCCAACTGGCGGACGTGGACAGTCTATGGGATATTCGGAGCAACAGTCGCACTGTGGCTCACCGGGCCGGTGCACAATCTGCCCGATGCTATTCCCGCGCTGCTGCCGGTTGCGGCCTTCACGGCACTGGGAATTCTGAGTTCAAAGGATTTCAACACGATGAGCTGGGATATCCTGTGGCTCATCGCGGGCGGCCTTACACTGGGCGACTCAATGGAGAAGACCGGATTATCCAAGTGGGTCATCGGCCAGGTGAACTGGTCAGGGATGGCGCCATGGCTTCTTATCGGAGCATTCGCGCTGGGCGCAATGCTGCTCAGCGAGTTCATGTCGCACACGGCCGCATCGAATATCTTCGTGCCTCTGGGAGTAGCATTCGCAACGGGCATTGTGCCTGAAGCGTTCGGAATAGCCGACAAGAACTGGTTCATCGTAAGCCTTGTTGTCGCGATAGGGCTCGCGACATCGCTGGCCATGGCATTGCCGATCTCGACTCCGCCGAACGCTATCGCATATGGTACGGGGCAGATCAAAAACAAGGACATGCTGGTAACCGGCCTGATAATAGGTGCCGTAGGAATAACGCTGCTCGCATTCGGAATGCCCGCGTTGTGGGATTTCTGGAAAGGAATCGGGCTGATAAGGTGAACGTCGGCACATACTTCATCCTGGCGGTAGTCGGGGAACGTGCTGCAGGAGCGGCCATCCAACGGGATTTGCTGCGAATATTCGGCGAGCATTTCTCCGTGGAGGTATGCAGCGGACCGCGCGAAGCAGGGGATCGGCTGAAGGTAATGAGCCGAATCGGACGAAAAGTCGCCCTTATGGCAATTTCGTCGCCGTCTGGCGACAAGGACGGCCCTGAGTTCGTAGTAGATGTGCTGGCACGCCCTGACTATGGCAGAATTCACTGCGTTTACTTCGCCCCCCCCGAGGATATGGCCGTCATCGCACAGAAGTTCGACAGAAGCAAAGCACAAGTCACGGTGCTGCCGCAGAAGTACGAGTTCGCAGAACTGGAGTCGGCCTCCAGACGACTGATTACGGATTACTTCGCAAAGCGCGAGACTCCCGATATCGTGAATTTCGCTTCAGTTCTCGATTTAAAGCGACTCAGCGAGGAGTTGCTGGAGGTTGAGGAGGAACGCCGGAGTTACAGACTGCAACTGCATGACCTGCAATCCGGCCTCTTGCGCAGCCCGTGGCGGAATGAGACCGAAATAGTCGAGGAACTGACCGGTCGGCTGGACTCCATGCTGGATCTGCCGAGCCTGCGTTTGGAAATACCTCGCGGGGAGGCCCTGCTTAAGGAAGGTGACCCCAACAGCCACCTTTACCTGGTCGAAAAAGGTCTGATGGGGCTGACCAAGAAAAGCGGCTCCGCTGAAGTGGGGCTCGGACGTTTCGGCCCGGGGATGTTCGTAGGGATACTGAGCTTCATCGAGGGTGAGGATGCCTTTGCGACCGTACGCGCGATAGAAGACAGCACGTTAGTAAAGATTTCCGCGAAGGACTTAAAGCGCCTTATCAGCGAGGACGCAGGCCTGACCGCATTGGTGGTCAATCTGCTGCTGCGAGGAGTATCGGCTCGCCTGAGAGAGAGCACGCAACTACACTATCGGGTGAACGAGCTCAACATCGAGATATCGCGCGAACGCGACGACCTGAAGGCTGCGATAGCAAGGCTCGAAGCCGCCGAGATGAAGCTGGTCGAGCGGGAGAAGATGGCGCTGCTGGGGCAGTTCATCGCTGGAATCGCACACGAGTTGAACAACCCCGCCGGGGCGATGCAGCGAGCGGGAGACCAGTTGGCGGGATCGTTGATAGGGCTTATGAAGGACATTGCGGCGTTCAAGGACGGCCGGATGGCAGAGATCCGGTCTGAAGGCTGGCGAGTAATGTCTGATGCCCTGGACAAGTCTCCAAAGGCTCTGCCCGCGATCCGAAGCGAGGCAAAGAACTACGAAAAACACCTGACGGGCGAGCCAAGAGCAAGAGAACTCGCGCGAATGCTTGCCGACATGCACGTTTCCGAATCCGAGGCCCATGAAATTGCATCCCGTCCAAAGGCGGATGAGGCGATCAGGCTGCTTTACCGCTTCCACGATATCGGGATTGAACTGCGTCATATCCGGCTTAGCGCGGAACGAGTGGAGGGCATCGTCAAGAGTCTGCGCGATTACGCCCGGCCACAACAGTCCGAACCTGTTTCCTTCGACGTTCGGACAGGAATTGACGACACACTGACGATCATGAGCCACACGATGAAGAGCGTTTCGGTATTCAAGAGCTACGAGGATCTGCCACCCATCACCGGCCAGCCCGCTGAGTTGAACCAAGTCTGGACAAATCTGATTGTCAATGCTGTCGAGGCAATGAAGGGTGCAGGCAAGCTGTGGATCAAGACGCAGCGTCGTGGGGAGACCGAGGTCTCTGTGTCATTCGAGAACGACGGCCCGGCGATCCCCGCAGAGGTCATTGGCAGGCTGTTCGACCTGAATTTCACAACCAAGAAGGGCGGGGCGAGCTTCGGCCTTGGCATCGGGCTGCCGATTTCGCGCAATATTGTCGAGAACCATGGGGGGACAATCACCGTCGAGTCACATCCGCGGTCAACCACTTTCACTGTTGTGCTTCCGATCAAGGGCGAATACCGGCCTTCGCAAAGGCTCAGGAGTGCCAATGGATAGAATCTCCATTCTCGTGATCGACGACGAGCGCGCGGTTCTGGACACGCTCATGCGTGATCTGGACCGCTTCTCCACGCATTTCCGAATCGAGCCCTGCGAGAGCGCTGCAGATGCAGCCGACGTAATCAGGGAGCTGAAGGCCGACGGCTGGGCGTTAGGCCTGGTGCTGGCAGACCATCTGATGCCGAACATGTCCGGAGTGGACTTCCTTGTCCAACTGAACTCCGACCCGTACTCCAGTGCGGCAAGAAAAGTGCTGATTACCGCGCAGGCCGGGCTGGAGGACACGATACAAGCGATCAATCGCGGCGGACTGAACCATTATATCAGGAAGCCGTGGCGCAAAGACCAGTTGGAGGAGGTCCTCTGTGACCAACTCACCGGCTATGTGCTGGAAAACGTGGAAGACCCCCTGCCTTTCGCCCAGGTGCTTGATGCATCGCGCATCTTTTCGGCCATCCACCGGCGTGGAGCAAGCGGAAGACTTTAGGGCAAACCGCCCTGCATGGGGTATCATTAAGACAACCTGCACAAGGGAGCGCAATGCTCGCGCACGATTTCGACAAAAGTACACGCTGGCTCAACGCGAAGAAGCCCATCTCTTTGAGGGATCTTCGCGGCTGCATCGTTGTTCTGGACTTCTGGACATATTGCTGCATCAACTGCATGCACGTGCTGCCGATATTGGCAATCGTGGAAGAAGAATTCCGCGACGAGCCACTTGTGGTCATCGGTATTCACAGCGGCAAGTTCGACGCTGAGAAAGATGACGCCCGGATAGGTGAAGCGATTCGACGGTATGGAATAGCACATCCGGTGGCGGTTGACAGCGAGATGAAGATATGGCGGCAATACGGCATCCGCTCTTGGCCGACACTCGTGGTAATCCGGCCTGACGGCTCAATTGCTGCTGTCGCTCCCGGTGAACCGGATCCGGCGATGTTCCGGGCCTTCTTGCGCAGAGAGCTTGATGACGCGCGAGGACAAAAGACTCTTGCAGAAAAAGCCCCCGACCTGGTGCCGCAAGCGGTCAGCGCAAAGGGAGCCCTGCTCTATCCGGGCAAAGTGATTTCACTGGCAGGACAACGCATTGCGATAAGCGACAGCGGACATCACCGCGTACTGGTTTGCGACAGCCACGGCAAGGTTCTTGATGCGATCGGCTCCGGGCGGAGAGGTCTGGCAGGAGGTTCGTTCGAAGATGCTGCTTTCGATGATCCACAGGGGCTCGCGGAATGGGGCGGCAATTTGTTCGTCGCCGATCGGCGCAACCACTGCATCCGAAAGTTGAACCTCGACCGGCGAACCGTTGAGACTGTTGCGGGCGACGGGACTCTTGGCATTGCCCACCCAAAGGGGCCGGTTCCCGCCCTGGAGACCCCCCTGCGCTCGCCGTGGGATCTTTGCGCAATTGGAGACGACATCTATGTGGCCATGGCAGGAAGCCACCAAATATGGCTATACAACCCCATCAAGGGAACAATCGAGGCATACTCCGGAACGTCAGTGGAAGGACTTGTGGACGGCCCGATTCGCGGTTGCTCGATGGCTCAGCCATCCGGGATGTCTCACCGGGAAGGCTTTCTATACGTAGTTGACAGCGAGACGAGTTCGATACGCGCCATTGACCTTGGCCACGGGTCAATCAAGACACTATTCGGCACAGGCCTGTTCGACTTCGGAGATTCGGATGGCGATGCAGGAAGCGCGATGCTTCAACACCCCATGGGAGTCGCTGCTACACCGGAAGGCCTGTACGTGGCAGACACGTACAACGGAAAGATCAGACTGGTTGACTGGGATACGAAATCGGTCAAAACGATTGCGTCAGGTCTGCACGAGCCGGGGGGCATCGCGTCATCTTCGGATGAAGGACTGCTGATTGCGGACACCAACGCTCATCGAATCCTGCTGCTGCGCGATTCGCAGATGACAACCATCGAAATCACAAATGCACCTGTGCCACGCACGGGCTCAATCGCCACTGCACCGAAAGATCACGACGATCTCGATACCGAGAACTGGTTCACAAGCATCCTGGAGCTACCTGATGGAGTGGGCCTCGCGCCGGGCGAGGGAAAGATCGTGCTGGAGCTTGTCTTTGCAGAAGGCAGCAAGTTTGCGGCAGGCGAGACAATCCGAATCAACTGCGAGGTAGCGCGGCGACCGGATCTGCTTGCAGTGAAGTCGCCTGAAGCCCGGTTCGAAGGCGGGGATAGCGCACAGGTTGCGCTGACTCTCCCCGTGACCGTTGCGCCATTCGCCGAGGAAGCTGTGGATAGCGAAATAACGGCTGCGCTCGAATACGTGCGATGCGACTTTGGAGGCTATTGCACTCCGCTCCGCTCGCAATTGAGGATACCCGTACGCCTGCTGCAAAACGGTACGGAGACGCTCCTATTCACCGTGGAGATGTGATATGAACGAGGGTAGGATTGCCGCGCGGAAGCACCCGGCGGATCTGCCGGATGACAAGCTGCTGTTGCAGTGCGGGCGCAAACATATGCGGCGGTCCGGGCCGGGAGGCTCGAACCGGAACAAAGTCGAAACGGCGGTGATTCTCGTGCACGAGCCCACGGGCATTACGTCGGAAGCCAACGAGCGCAGGTCGCAGGCTGAGAACCTGACGAATGCGGTCTTCAGGTTGAGGGTGAAACTGGCACTCGATTATCGTTGTGTCTTATCCAAGGACTACGTGCCAGGCGCGCTATGGCAGTCACGCATCGCAAAAGGGGCAATACGGTGCAATCCCGAGCATCACGACTTTCCGTCGATGCTGGCCGAGGCGCTGGATGTGATAAATGCGCACGAATGGAACGTGCCGGAAGCAGCAAAGGCACTTCTCACGACCACATCGCAGTTGGTGAAATTTCTGAAGGATGATTGGCACGCGCTATCGCTTGTAAATGCGAAGCGGGTGGCCCTGGGGCTGCACCCGCTTCAATAGCATCCTCCGGCTGTCAAAAGCCCGGGGGTGGATGATTGGCTCAGTACACCCAGCGGTCGGTGCGCCACCATGCGATCATACGCAGCGTGTACACGTTGGGGGTGTAAGGAGGAAGGAAGTTGACATCGTAGTAGTCAGTGTCAAACGACCAGTTACGTTGGGGGGCCGTGTAGATGTTGCCACCGTAAACCCACTTGCCCTTGGCAACTTGTGAATCCCAGATATTGACGAACGACCCCTTGATGGTCAAGGGGATCGAACTCGACCACTTCTCGTGAAGCCGCGGGAAGTTCTCAAAACCGCCGTTGTATGTGCCAGAGACCGTGTCATAGGAGCCAGTGATCAAGGCGACATTGAAGGTCGTAGCAGTGGGGGTTGGAGGGGAAGTGCTGCTGGATGTTTTGGCCGAATCAAGCCAGGATTTTGAGAGCAGATTGACCGCATCACTGATAACGGATGAGCCCTTCTTGTTTGTGCTGTTGTAGTCGCCCTTGATGTAAACGGGGTTGGGAGAGACAACAGTCAGTTTGTTGCGAAGCTCCGAGCCATTCACGAGCCTGATACCGTTGGGCTGGGTGGTGGTGGAATCCGTGCGATAAGCATAGAGAAGGCCATTGCTGGGCCACAAAGCCTTGGCTACTCCGCCAACGGTTACGGTGGCAGTCTTCATCTTGGAAATATCGACCTCGGTCATCGTGACCGTCTTCTTTTCGCGGGCATCATACATCGTCTTGGTGGTGATAGTACTGGCAGGAAGCAGGCTGGTAACGTCTACTCCGCCAAGGTACATCTTGCTGTCAATAATGACCATGTTTGCCGTGTTGTTGTAAAAGCCCTTGTCGTAGTTGCCCGTCCCGGGGGTATATGTGTAAGTAGTGCCGCTCTTCGTGTAGTCGCCCTTATTGGCTGCGTTGGCTACATAGGGCTGAATCGAGCCCACTTCAGGGGCCTCAATCTTGGAAACCCCGTGCGCGGCGGTCTTGAGCACTCCACCCCAGCGGGCAAGGGCCATCTGGGCGAAATCCATTTTGGTTCCGTTGTATGTCCCGCTGAACCTGGAGTCCTGAGACGTTGTCATCTCGACATCGGTACCGTTTCGGATGTAGACTTTTCCTCCCGGCACAGAGGTACTGTCCTTGCGCTTGCGATAGACATTTCCGGCGGTGCGCACAGTGCCATTATAGGCATACACGTTGCCACTTTCGTTGGTGAGGTAGATGTCATTGTTCGAGTGAATACGTCCAGACAGGTTCATCTGGGCGCCGGGGTTTATCTCCAGATCGTCGTTGTAGAAGGAAAGGAACTGGAAGATTGGCATCGCGTCGAGGCTGGTGTACTGGCTGATATTGGCGATAACGCCCTGGTAGGTCGCGGTGGACGTGATCTTAAAGAGCTTGGAGATGACGCGGAATCCGTCAGCGGAAGTATTCTGAACGATGATCGGGTTGCCGCTTGAATCAAGGGCAGGCTGGAGAGTCCAATTGACGCTGATTCCGTTGACCGTGACTGAGCCCGAGCCGGGCGGACCGTAGAAGTTTGCCGCGAAATTTCGCAGCGTCATAGCCGCGGAAGCAGCGCCGCTTTCGGCGCTGGAGAACGCAATGGTCTTTCGAGCCTTGAACTGAGCGATAGTGTTGTCGGATAGCGCCGTCAAGTACAAGGCACTCAACAGCCCCGAGCAAAGCACCAGCATGATCACAGTCAGCACCATGATGGCGCCGCGTTGAGAATTTGGGCTTTGATCCATATTCACCTCGGCACGCGATTTCCGGACGCCTATGGTCCGGTTTTCGCGTGTGTAACTATACACCATAGAAACGGGCAGGGCAAGTTTTCGGGGCGAATCTCCGTTTCAGTCAACGAAGAAGAAGCGCCCTGATCTTGTCGTGTCATACTTGTTTTTGCGTCTCGCGCTCCTGTGTACGATCACCATCGCGGCGAAGCCAGCAAGGAAAAATGCCGATGCAACGATCAGTATCGGAGTAAAGGATGTGACGCTCTGCTGGATAATGCCAGCTCCAGTGAAAGCGATGAGCGCGCGTGCACCGGTGAGAGTGGCATTGACTCCCACATACTTCGACGCATCATGTTTGCCGCTGAAGAAGATCGGGCCGATACTCCATGCCATAATATCACAAGCGCAGGCAGCCGCAAACCAGATGTGCGCAAGGTATGCCTGCTGCGGAGAATGGCAGAAGATCAGCCAGACAGGAAACAAGGCATTAGCAGCGAAGGCGACGGCCGCCAGCTTGGTTGGCGCAATCCGGTCTGACCATCTGCCGATGAAGGGACTGATGAGCATAACGGAGCTCATTATCACACCGGTAATGCCGAACTGCTCGTATCTCGCCCCCAGCTTTGTGCTGTAGATGAGGGGCAGGATAGCAGCCATGATCATATAGCCGATACCGTAAAGGAAGAATGCCAATTCGAAACCCATGAAGTGGCGCTCTGATCGGGCCATTTCCACTATGTGCGCGAAAGGCTTATGGATCGTCTTGAGGCTGAAGGGAGTCGGAGGCGACCCGGATGGCGGAGGCACGTATGGCACCGATGCATAGACAAGGTCCCCGATGATCGAAAGTATCATCGCCGAGGGAAAGATGATCCGGTAGAGTTCGAAATGTCGGTCAAGTAGGTAGCCTGCAAGGAACATGATCGCTATGTTCGCGACAGAGTAGAAGATGTAGAGGGAGCCGATGAGCTTGGAGCGCTCGCGATATGAAAAATTGGTCTGGAACGAGGAATAGCGCGCGGGAAATTTGACGGCCTCGCCAATGCCAAAGAGAAACATCCAAAGCAGGAATGTCCAGCCAGAGGGAAGAGTGAACGTTCCCAACACGGGGATGCTGAGCGAGAGCGCGCTGGCAGACGGGAACAAAGCGAATCCGAGCGCGGAAATCACAGCCAGTCCTGCCGCAAGGAGATAGAGTGGGCGTTTGTTGCGGCCGACAAAGAAGTACCCTACAGGATATGCGAGAAGCAGCCCAACGGGAATGCACATCCCGGCAAGCGCTATCAGCAATGGAGGCGCTGCGAACCCCTTGGCAAGGGAAAATGCGACGTAGAAGAACAGACCGTAGGCTGCTCCATCCAAGGTGAACGAGATCGCAAACCTGCGGAATGACCTGTCGGCGACAATCGCCTTTTCTCCGGTCTCATGCGAGTGGAAGAGCCCCTTCAAGGAGGCTGCCACCTGCATAAGAGGCTCGCGCATATATCGCAGATGTTGCTGCAGAAGCATGGGCGGGATTATAGAGATTGGGAGCATTCGAGCAATTGAGAGCGGCAATCGCATTCAGCAAAGAGCGTTCTTGGCATGGCGGCTTCAGTGATGTAGAATATCCGGAGACTGGAGGACAAATGACAGGCGACAGAAATTCCGAATACCGTGCGAAGGGCAAAGCCCGGATAGACGCTGTCTCTTCTGCGAAGACACAGAAGGAATGGCAAAGGATCTGGAAGGACTCACCGCCATCCCCAATCAGATGGCGAGATGGCCAATACTGTTGGAAGGCGACATTCGAGTACTGTGTCACCGACTTCGCCGCCGAGGTGGGCTTCTTCACAGACGTGCTCTTCCTTCCGGTACTGACCATATCCGAGAACTACGTGATGTTTTCAGGCGAGAACGAGGATTTTCACTTCTCGATCGTGCCAGCCGAAAAGGGCAAGGAGACTCCACCCGGCACGTTTGCGATGGAATTCATGCTCGACGACATCTTCGCCGTGCACAAGGAGTTGGAGAGCAAAGGGGTCCAGTTCGAGAAGACGCCCGTCAGGTACGCGCCGCAGTCAAAATTGTTCATCTGCGAGTTTCGCACTCCCAACGGTATTCTTGTTCGGCTATGGAGCATACAAGATGAGCCCGTGGATCGCGATGAAGAAGCCGCTGGAGGTTGTTGCACACCTGTATAGGAGGGAACATTGAGGACTGGCTGGATATGGTGGGTACTCTTTGGTGGAGCGCTTTTCCTCGCGTTGGCCTGGGGGGCTTCGCTGCTATCGGATGAACGGGACTGGGATATTGCAGAATCCGCGGACCTTGCCAGCATTTACGAATACTACCTGCAGACGCACCCGGTCGGAAAGCACGCGGATGAAGCGCGAGCCGCCATCAACCGCAAGATAGCTGAAGAAGTCAACTATGACTTGGCAGCGGAAATTGCGGCGCGCCTGCAATCTCCGGACGCGGCTGAGCGCGGAGACGCTGCTGAAGAGGCTAAGGAACTCGACGGGAAAGTGCCTCAATTTCTGATTTCATGCCTCGCAGACCTGCTATATGACGACACCGAGTACGTCTGGAAATTCCCCTCGCTACCCCGGAAGGTCAATCTCACTACGCCGGGCGAGCAGGCATCCGACGCATTGGCCAGCATAGGGGGACAGGCAATTGACGCTCTTGCCAACGTTCTGAGTAACGGCACACCCTACGCGAAATCGTTGGCTGTTGAGGCCCTCTTTGGCATTGGCAACCGGGACCAGCGCACAAGCGGCCTGATCTTTGCGGCAAGCCTCGACACGAGCCCGATAGTACGCCTCGCTGTCGCACGAGCGCTCGGAGGCATGGGAGCAGACGGTGCCTCCGAAGCACTTGTCCGCCTTGCTGGAGATGCGAGCAGGGATGTTCGGCTTGCCGTCATGGAGACCCTATCCACCAACTGGATCAAGCGGGGCCACAACCCGAAAGTTGTAAGACCAGTGGTGATTGCGGGGATTTCGGATCCCGATGCAGAGATCAGAGCGCTGGCGGCATCCGGAATGACCTGCTACGTGCAATGGGAAGAAGGTGACAGAAAGCTGGTCATTGCCTTGCTCGGGGATCCTGACATGCAGGTCAGGAAGGCAGCTTCCGAGGCACTTGCCCAGAGCACTCAAATCCCTGAGGTCACCCAAGCCCTTCTTGCTGTGATGACCGGAGACCGAGAAATGGCCGTGAGAGACAGTGCTGCTGAGGCTCTCGCGTCCAAGCCGGATCTTATGGTGTTGGAGAAGCTGATTAACTGCGCTGCGGAAGGAAGGATTTCAGCCAACAATGCTGTCGGGGCCGCCAAGACGGTCGGCGAGGGTTCGATTCCGCTCCTGAAGGAGATGCTCGCATCCACGAATGACCGCCTTGCTATCGTCGCTTGGCACTGTCTGGATGCGGCCAGCGGAGACAAGATTCTGTGCGTTACCCTGGCGCAAGCGAGAACGCACTACTTGACAGACGAGAAGTAGAGTGCAAGGCGAAATAAAAAGGGCCGACCAATTGGTCGGCCCTTCTGTATTAACAGGCAAGACTACTCGATGATCGAGCGAACCAAGGCGCGAAGAGAGTTGCTGGAGGCGATGTCGTTTGCTATCATCGGGCTGACGGAGTAGTAGAGGGAAACGAGGCCTGAGCCAAAGCCGCTGCCGGCGAGCGAAGAGTCGCGAACAGAAGTAAGCGCACGCACACTGTCAGATCCGTAGCTTCCGAAAGCTGCTGTGGCGATGAAGCACCCGCCACCACCACCGCCGGTCCAATCGACATTGGAACTGGTGCCCGGATTGCCGTTGTCAGGAGCGTTGTCACCGACGGTCATATCTCCGGTTGCGGGGTTGCCAC
>Ga0265297_10010552_pt1 | contig 11588 bp, 9 predicted proteins | sample Munlanlwell13791_FD_192502 | JGI IMG/M metagenome (GOLD analysis project Ga0265297, IMG submission 192502) | Leachate microbial communities from a municipal landfill in Southern Ontario, Canada - Leachate well 137-91 | ecosystem: Engineered > Solid waste > Landfill > Unclassified | place...
GATAATGTCATGGGCATTTTATCGCTCATCATCTGGACACTCACCATCCTTGTCACCATCGAATATTCATACCTCGCCATGCACCTTGGGAAGAAAGGTGAAGGCGGCACGATCGTGTTAAAAGAGATCCTGCTGCCGATGCTGAAGTCTGGCAACCAGATCGCGTTCGTCTCGCTCCTTGCGATCATCGGGATCTCGCTCTTCATCGGTGACGGTGTCATCACGCCCGCGGTCAGTATACTCTCCGCAGTCGAAGGCATTCTTCTGATCCCCGGATTTGAGAAAACTGCTCAATCGATGCTGATGCTCATCGCCGGCATCATCGCGATCTGCCTCTTCGCCTTGCAGGCAAAGGGATCAGACCGCGTCGCATGGGCATTCGGTCCCGTGATGATCATCTGGTTTTCTGTTCTTGCAGTCTCTGGATTTATTGCGCTCCTCTATGCCCCGCAGGTGCTTCTTGCGATCAACCCGATGTATGGCATCCATTACCTGACCAGTCACGGGGTTGAAGGATTTTTAATACTCTCGTCGGTCATTCTCTGTGCAACCGGGGGTGAAGCGCTCTATGCCGATATGGGGCATCTCGGCAGGGCACCGATCCTCCGGGCATGGTACCTGGTGTTTATTGCCCTCACGATCAACTACCTCGGTCAGGGCGCGTTTCTTATCGCAAATCCCGGTGCGCACAATATCCTTTTTGAGATGATCTTTTTTGAGGCAAAGGTGCTCTACATCCCATTCCTTCTTCTTTCCATTATAGCAACCGTTATCGCGTCCCAGGCGATGATATCCGGGATCTTTTCCATTGTCTACCAGGGAGTTACCACCCGGATTCTTCCCCTCTTAAGGATCGAATATACCTCAACGAAACTGCGATCCCAGATCTATATTGATATCGTGAACTGGCTTTTGCTCTTCTCGGTGATCCTTGTCATTCTCATCTTCCAGACATCAGGGAACCTCACCCATGCCTATGGACTTGCGGTCAGCGGGACGATGGCAATTACAAGCATTCTTATCATCTGGATCCTGGTCCTGCGCGGAGATATCTTCAAGACCCTGATCGCGTTCGGGGTTCTTTTCGTGAACTTTGTGTTCCTGCTCTCGAACCTGCACAAGATCCCGTATGGCGGGTACTGGTCGCTTCTTATTGCTGCCATCCCGTTTGCGATCATTCTTATCTACGTCAACGGACAGAAACGCCTGGCGAGCGTGCTCTCGCCGGTTCCCCTGGATGAGTTTCTCACAAAATTTGACGAAGTCTACAATTCGATCAACCGGATCTCCGGTTCCGCGCTCTATTTCGCACGGGATTTCCGCCGGCTTCCCCAGTATATCCCCCGCACGATGTTCACGAATAACATCATCTATGAGGAGAATATCATCATCTCCATTATACGGACTGAGCAGCCGTTTGGGGTGACCTGGGGAATGACACGGGAACTGGCTCGCGGTCTCTCCATCTTCGAGATCTACCTGGGGTATATGGAGATCGTTGACATCTCAAAGATTCTCAAAGAAGCGGATATCGAAGAGAAGACGATCTTTTATGGCATGGAAGACATTGTGACAAATCATATCCTCTGGAAGTGTTTTGGCGCGATCAAGCACCTGACACCTTCCGTGGTGCAGTTCTACCGGTTGCCGTCCGATAAGATCCACGGGGTTGTGACCAGGGTCGAGATGTGATCGGTTTTCCCACCGGCATCCCGATATGCTCATAATGCACCCGGACAAATATACCGGATGCGCGAGGGTTGCCGAGCCTGGTCAAAGGCGCTGGATTTAGGGTCCAGTCTCGAAGGAGTTCTTGGGTTCAAATCCCATCCCTCGCATCGGGATGCCGTGTGAGAATCGTTCGGTTCTCATACATGGCTAATTATTTCAGATACTTTTTCGGGATTTTCTCATTGCTCCGTTGCGTATGGGCAGCACTATTCGTCATATCAGGCATACGCAAGAGAGCCGCGATCAAAAACTGGCTTTGGACGTTATGCTGGCAAACGTTGAATCTGCCCGGATCCAGAGAGGTAGTGAAAAATTCTATCCTGCATGATATCAGCAAAGATCAACCCGAAATAAACCGGAACCGGGCGGAACGCGTCAGGTCTTCGAGCATGTTCATGGACGGTTCCCCCCATGCGGTCGGGATCACGCGGACTATGAGAATGGCGACGGGGAAAATCCATTTGCTTCCTGCGCCCAGGGAACGAGTACCGGGTGAGTCCCGCAACGAGGACATGCAACATGAGGAACACAGCAATGAATCATTGTCTGGTACTCAAAGAAGTTCAGATGACGCCAGGTTCTTTGTGAGGTTTGGGAAACCTCGCAGTCGTTTTTCCCGCACTGCGGGCAGGGAAATCGCGCCCCGCTACGAAAATCAATCCAAATCTCAAGGCACTTTTTCCCTTTAAGAAAATTTCGCATCGGATATGTGCCATGGAGGTTGAAGGTGAAGCGCTGTGCTAAAAACATCTTCCACATATGCCATTTGTTATGATCTCCTCATTCGTTATCGTACTGACGGTTGGTAATGATGAGTAAAAACCCAGTTTACTCAATGTCGAGCGGATTTAATCATAGCTTCCCAATTCTCGATCCAGCGCTGCTCCTTCTTCTGTATGCGCTCTTTTCCCGGAATCCGTTTATAGTACTCAGGAGGAGCGTTGACCAGGGAATAGATTTTTGCCAGGCTCCCGACAGGGAACTCTCTGCCCATATTATCGGCAATCTCTGCTATCAACAGATCGTTACCGCCTGCCTGTTCACGAAGGGTCTCGATCAGTTCAGGGATCGGTTGTTTTGGGTGGAATGACCACACCATGAACGTATCCATAAGAAGACCCCGTATACCGTTGTTCCTGATCTCCTTACATGCCAGGTCGACCGCATCCGAAACTGCTTTTTCAGCGATCAGGTCTTTTGTGCTGCGGATCCCAGATAGTGCATGGAGTCCACCGTTGGAGAACGCAAAAACGACACGAAATGCCGGGTAGGGTTCAGTAAACCCGGTCGATTTACCTTCAAAGGTCATCTCGCTCACCAGACCCTCAAGGTAATACCGGATCTCGTTTACAAGACACAGGATCTCCGCATCCCGGTATTCGCGGATCTCATACTTCTGCAAGTACCCAATCCCTTCCAACCACTCCCGTGTGGGAAGATGCCTGAAAAGTGAGAAGTCTGACGGATTTTCGAGAATTTTCTCAACAGTAGGCGGGGCACGGATACCAGACATCTCCAGGCTCTCGTACCAGCTTTCGATGAATGTGTCTTTGTCAGCTTTTCGCCCGTGGGCGATCAAGGCGCACACCCGGTCGAGGACCGGGGGTTTTGATGCAGTCAACCTGCCGGTTCCCCCTCCTTTCGCTGCGCGCTCTATAACCGTATCAAGACACCGGTCCGATTCTTCCACGTCCCCTTTTGACCGCAGGTGTTGCGCGGTGCGGAGCAGGATGAGGGATTCATCCCCCTCACCGTCATAATTTGCAAGGGCTAATAGAGCGTCGTCATGTTCACCGAGAGCCTCGTTGATCGCTTCGAGTGCGAGAACCGTACTGAGGTCTCCCATATCCACATCTTCGTCATCCGCAATCGTGAGACCGATATCAGCGAGGTCTGCCTCATCCATCTGATCTTTCGCGAGATCATAGCCACTACTCAGGCTTTCGATATGGTGAGATTCAGAGAAGTAACTGGACATATAATCCGATCATGCTCTCATCCAGTATGAAATTGACGGTATCGGGGCGGGACACAGGAAGGAAGTTTTTTCGTGCACAACATCCAGGTAGGGAAAATCCATGGGGTGGGGGGCATTGTTTTGGCGTTAATGACAAAGGCTCACCTGTATTTCACACAATGACACATATCCCGCAAGAGAAAAAAAAGTTCATGGCTGGTTTACCTCAGGAACCCATGGTTATGAGATATCCATGGCAAGTATGCGGTTAAATCTCAAAAGACTCGCTTTGGATCCAGAAGCACATCGTGTGGCAGCCGTGCAAGGGCAACTGCCCCAAGCGCGCCGATGATACCATTCCCGCCGGTAAGTGTGATCCCGTATTGTTCTGCAGTTGCCTGCGCCACGGCACAGGTCGTCACATCCTGCCGCACCAGTCTGCCATACTCCCGCAATCCGGGTGGCATACAGATACCGGTACGGATGGCAATCCCCCAGTCCGGTGAGAGGGCTTCGTCCGCCAGGAACCGTCGGGTCCTGCTGGTGAGCTGCTCAACCTGTGCCGGAGGCGCTGCCACTTCGATATAACTCGCAGAATTTCCGGCAGTCTTCTTTGGAACATCAGGGTTCAGCATGACAACATGGTGGCTGATCGGGAGCACGCCCTTGATTCGGGTGACATAGGTCAGAAGAGCCAGCGCAAGCGCGAACGTGGCACCCCCTTCGTTTGAATCGGTATCATCAAGCCCAATCGTCACATGGGTAAGAGCCTGGGTCCAGACATTCCCCTCAACAATACTCCCCGCATGACGAGTCTCTATCCGTAAAACACCTTCAGCGCGTGCCATCATGTCGGTCAGGGAATACGCCGGACCCCCGATGCACCGGATGTGCTGCACGATACCTTCCCCGGTATGCCCGATCCCGGCGACACCGACCGCTGGAAGCGGTGAGAGTCCGATATCGATCGCATAGGTTCCCACCCGCCCGCATTCACGGAGCAGTGTGCCATCGCGTTCCACACGGGTCAGCGCACCGCCTGCGAGCCGGTGATGATACCCACAGAACGCAGCACACGCGCCGCTCATGCAGTCATGGAAAATTTCAACGTGTTCGCCATCCACGGTCGTGAAGATCCGGCGACAGGTGCTTGCCGGTATCGCACTGATCGCCGCGTACCGCGCAGCACTCCGCCCCCGTTTCTCGTCCCTGACAACCACGCACCCCTCCTGCACGAGCCGGTTCACCCAGTCCTGCGCGGTGCTCCGGGGGATCGCGGCGGCAGTCTGGATATCTGTCACCGTAAAAAAACCGGTATCCAGGGTCAACTGGCGCATCAGGCGCAGGTATTGCCGACGGTGTTCAAGTACACTTGCCATAACGATCGCGGATATAGAGCAGGTCTCCGATGATGGCACTCGCGGTCTCTATCGAGCCGGCACCCTTCCCGATCAGCGTAATCTCCTTTGCCATATCGGTCTCAAGGGTGAGCGCGTTCAACGTGCCTTCGACAACGAGCGGGTGATTCTTCTCGATGATCCGGGGGGAGACCCGGAGCAGGTGTTTTTCCGGGATTGCCTCTGCGATCAACCGGATGGTGCAGTCCTCATCCTCAGCCAGCCGGAGTGCATCCGGTGTGAGCAGATCGATACCGGTCAGGTCAACATCCGAGAGTTTTACGCTGTTGCCCCAGATCGTATTCGTGAGAATGACCAGTTTGATTGCGGCGTCAATCCCCTTCACATCGTACGTGGGATCCGCCTCGGCATACCCCATCTCCCGCGCTTCCATGAGCGCCTGCTCGTACGTGAGTCCTTCCGCCGCCATGCGGGTGAGAATGTAATTGCAGGTCCCGTTCAGCACACCATGGATGCCGAGGATCTCGTTGCCGCACAACCCATGTTCGAGCGTGTGCATGACAGGGATCGCGCCCGCGACCGTTGCCTCGTATCGGAGTGTTACGCCGTTCTCCTGAGCGAGAGTTCGGAGTTCCTTATACGCAAGCGCGATCGGACCCTTGTTGGACGTCACAACATGCTTCTGCCGCGAAAGCGCCGCCCGGATATACCCGGTCGCCGGTTCACCGGAGAGCGCGTTTGTCGGAGTCACTTCGATCAGCGCATCGTACTCTGCATCCCGAATGATATCTTCTGCCGTGATCGACCGGTCCCCGCAGGCACCGGTCTGTTTTTTTTGCGCGAGCACCCGCTGGGGATCGATACCATTGCAATCCATACACCCGCTCTTTGAATCCGCTATGCCGGTGATCGTAAGTCCCAGACCCTTCTTTGCGATCATCTCTGCGACACCGCGCCCGACCGCTCCAAGTCCAATCAGTGCGACTCGCATGGTACCTCCTCTGCCAGTGGCTCGATCAACAGCAGGGATTTCTGCTGAGCCACCCGTCGCAGGATGGCAAGCGCTGATTCCATATCCTGCCGGTTCACCGCTTTGATCGTCACGCGCGAGGTCGACCGTTCATTGATTGCCGGCATACTCATCGAGAGCTCGCAGACTTCTGCAAATCCCGTGGAATCGATCTGGTCAACCGTGTCCGAAAGGTCAGTGTGCATCAGGTGTCCGATCAGGATCACGGAGCGTTTGTATAAAAGACGCTCTTTCCCTATCCGCTGGATGTGAACCCCTTCATTTTTTAACAGAGTCACCAGTTTGTCAAGACGCCCTTCAGGGAGTTCAAGAACGATCTGGACGTTTAACATGTGTTGAGTGGAGACCGGATCACGCTGGTGAATGACCGCGATGATATTCCCGCCCACATCAGATATTGGTTTCAGGGCAGCAACCAGCTGTCCCGGAGAATCCTTCATCTCAAGTTTCATGGAGACCTGCACAAGACCACCGGTAAAATAGTGGATCTGCATCGAAGATAAGCTTTGTATTTTAGTGGAAAATTTCGGAATGTTTCTCCAACTTTTTGGTCAGTAATTTGAAAATGATCGCACGAGAACCCACATAGTTCTATGCTGTAATGTAATCTCCAATTTGAACCCGTAATCCCCGGTTCTGTTATGATACTTGCATTTACAACACGAACATTAAATTCTTTTAACCAATCTGGTTTTTTGACAACTCCATGTACTTTTTCTGCAAGATTTACGGATATCCATTGTAGCCATTCTGAACTTGCTAAGGCGTTTATACAATAGATCCGGGTAATAATTACTGTAATCTCATTCAAGATGCACCCCCCACCGGAAGTTTTCCATCCCCCTTCCCGCGCATTTTATATACAAACACCTATGTACAATCTTGCATGCAAGGTGAGTGTTCAATCGCTCGTGAGTGTTTTTTCACTCGTGAATGTCTTTATCTCTACGATTGAACAGTCTGCCCGGTGCATCACCAGTCTCACTTCTGAACTGATCCCCGCAGTACAGACCGCAGGGTATCGCGTTTCTGGTTTTTATTTCTGGTATTTTTAATTCTCCCCTTGAACAGTATTTATGCATTCAAGGGGAGGAAGGTGTTGTTATGAGAGGAAAAGAAATTCGTCTGGAACGTATTATGAACCGCAATACGAAAAGAACGATCATCGTACCGATGGATCACGGCGTCACAAACGGACCCATACCGGGTCTCATCGATCTCGCGCAAGCGGTCAACCTTGTTGCGGAAGGGGGCGCGAACGCAGTGATCGGGCATATGGGACTCGCTCTCTACGGTCACCGGCAGGGCGGGCGCGATGTCGGACTGATTCTGCACCTGTCGGCGAGCACATCCATCTCCCCGGACCCCAACGAGAAGGTGCTCGTAAACTCGGTCACAAATGCCTTAAAGATGGGCGCTGATGCTGTCTCGATGCATGTGAACATCGGCGCGGACTCGGAAGCCCGGATGCTCTCCGATCTGGGTAATGTCGCAGTGGAATGCATGGAATGGGGCATGCCGCTCCTCGCCATGATGTACCCGCGCGGCAAAAAGATCACAAAGGAAAATGACGTTGACCAGGTGAAACTCGCTACGCGGGTGGCAGCTGAACTCGGGGCAGATATCGTCAAGACTGTGTATACCGGTGATCCGGAATCCTTCCGCGAAGTGACACGTGGATGCCCGGTACCGGTCGTGGTCGCCGGAGGCTCCAAGACCGATGACCGCACCACGCTCGAACTGATTGAAGGAGCAATGGCAGGTGGAGCAGCCGGAATTTCGATTGGCAGGAATGCCTTCCAGCACCGGACTCCGGACCGGTTCGTCCGGGCAGCTGCCTGTATCGTGCATGCGAACAAGAGTGTAGAAGAAGCAATGGAACTGTTGAAGGTGTAACATGATTGGAAAAGAGATCAGGATCGAACGGATCATGGACAGGAATACCGGGCGCTCGGTCATCGTACCGATGGATCACGGATTCTCGATGGGACAGATTGACGGACTACTCGATATGACAAAGACCATATCCGACGTTAGTGATGGCGGGGCAAACGCGATCGTCCTCCACAAGGGAATGGTGAAACGCGGGCACCGGCGAAAAGGACGGGACATCGGTCTTATCGTCCACCTGTCGGGCAGCACCTCCCTGAACCCCGACCCGAATGACAAAGTGCTTGTCTGTACCGTAGAAGAAGCGATCGCGCTCGGCGCTGATGCGGTCTCGATCCACATCAACCTCGGGGCTCCGAACGAATCGAAGATGCTGGAATCCGGGGCGAAAGTCGTTCGCGACTGCAACCGATGGGGCATGCCGCTCCTTGTCATGATCTACCCGCGCGGAAAAGGGATCGACGCCTTCTCCCCGCAGGCAATCGGGCACTGCGTCCGGGTCGCTGAGGAGCTGGGCGCTGACCTGATCAAGACAAACTACCCGGGCGATCCTGAAGCGTTCCGGAGGATCACGCGTGCATGCTCGGTGCCGGTCTTCATTGCCGGTGGAGAGAAGAGCGGGGATCTCGAAACCCTCCGGATCATCCAGGACTCGGTCGGTGCCGGCGGTGCCGGTGTTTGTGTCGGGAGAAACGCGTTCCAGCGCGAGGACACCCGCGCGTTCGTCCGGGCGCTCTGCCGCGTCGTGCACGAAGATGCAAAACCGAACGAAGCGCTGAGGCAACACTGATGAAGAAGTTTTGGGTCGATCTCCGGGAATGGAACAAGGAGATCGCCACAACCGCCATTGAGAGCGGGGCGGACGCGCTCGTTGTTGAACACGCGGAAACCGTCAAACGGCTCGGCAGGATCACCACCATCGCGCCGGATGGCGACTTAAAGCCCGGCGCAGACGTGATCGAATGCACGATCACGGACAAGGCAAGCGAGAATGCCGCTGTGCAGGCAGCGAAGCACACCTGGGTGATCGTCACGACCAGTGACTGGACGGTCATCCCGCTCGAGAACCTCGTTGCCCAGTCAGACCGGATCATCGCGGGGGTGAAGAGCGTCCGTGAAGCCGAACTGGCGCTGATGGTCCTTGAACGGGGCGTCCAGGGCATCCTCTTACAAACGAACGATCCCGCGGTGGTAAAGGAGGTTGCCGGTCTGATTAAGGCGCAGACCGGAACGGTCAACCTGATCCCATTCACTGTGACAGCTATCAGGCACGTGGGCATGGGTGACCGTGTCTGCGTGGATACCTGCTCGATGCTCTCTGATGGCGAGGGCATGCTCATGGGTAACACGTCTTCCGCCATGCTCCTTGTGCATGCCGAAACCCTTGAGAACCCGTATGTCGCCCCTCGCCCGTTCCGGGTCAATGCCGGTGCCGTCCATGCCTATATCCTCCTGCCGGATGGCAGGACTGCCTATCTCTCGGATATCGCCATTGGCGGGCAGGTACTCGTCGCAAACGAGACCGGTGTCGCACGGACCGCGATTGTCGGGCGGACGAAGATCGAACGCCGTCCTCTCCTGCTGGTCGAGGCAGAGGCTGACAGTGTCCGGGTCAGCCTGATCCTCCAGAACGCTGAGACGATCCGGCTCGTCAAAGAGGGAGGCGGGGCGGTCTCGGTAGTTGACCTTTCGGTAGGAGACCACATCCTTGGATGTGCACTCGAAGGCGGCAGGCATTTTGGTATGGCAGTCAAAGAGACGATCCTTGAGAAGTGAACTGATGAAGGTTGGCATCATTGGCGGCACCGGAAAGATGGGCAGGCTCTTTAGCCGGGTCTTCGCACGGGCAGGATATGACGTTCTCGTATCCGGGAGGAAGACCGAACTGGATGCACCGGCGCTTGTCCGTGTCTGCGATCTTGTGATCGTATCTGTGCCGATCCGGGATACGGTCCGCGTGATCAACCAAATCGCGCCTCTGCTCACCCACGACCAGATCCTCTGCGATCTCACGTCGCTCAAAGTGGCGCCCATAAACGCGATGCTGAAGTCCGCCGCGCACGTGATCGGGTTGCACCCGATGTTCGGTCCGACCGTCAGCTCCCTGCGGCACCAGACGATCATTGTCTGTCCCGCGCGCGTGGATGACGAGATACTTTCGCCGCTTCTGTCGATCTTCCGGAACGAAGGAGCTGTCTGTACCCTCTCGACCCCGGAAGCGCATGACCGGATGATGGCGGTCGTGCAGGGACTGACGCATTTTGTCACGCTGACCATCGCTGAATCGATGCGCCGGCTGGATCTCGATATCACACAGACGCAGGAGTTCACGAGCCCCGTCTACCAGATCGAGCTCTCACTTGTGGGAAGACTGCTCTCGCAGTCACCGGAACTCTATGCCGATATCCTGCAGAAAAACCCCTACGTTCCTGAGGTAATCGCTGCCTGTCGTGCCTCAGCAGACACACTCTCCGCCATCGTCAATTCCGGGGATCCGGACCAGTTCAGGGAATTTTTCACAAAAAACACCCGGCACTTCGGGGATTACTGCACCAAAGGGCAGGAACAGACCGATGCGATCATCGATTGCATGGTGAGACGATGACGGTCATTACGCTGGGTCCCGAAGGAACCTTCTCTCATGATCTGACCCTAAAACTTGGCTACACCGATATTCGCCTTGCACCTACCATCCATGCTATCATCGCGGCGGTCGCGCGGGGCGAGGGAGAAGGGATCGTTCCCATCGAAAATTCTGAAGCCGGCGGTGTCGGTGAGACCCTGGACAGCCTCACGCTCTACCCGGTCTATATTACCGGGGAGATGTACTTGCCGGTACATCACCACCTGGCATCCATTGTTCCGTTCGAAAAACTCCGGGTGATCTATGCGCATCCTCAAACGCATGAGCAGTGCAGTGGAAAACTGGAAGCCTGGGGGATCCCTGTCATCCACACGAGCAGCAATGCGTCGAGTGCGATGGAAGCAAAAAAGACGCCCAATGCAGCCGCGCTCCTCTCGTCCGGTGCCGCAGCGATCTATCGTATGCCCATCATTGCAGAATTTATCGAAAACAACGCGCACAACATCACCCGGTTCGTCCGGATCTCAAAAGATCCCATAACGGTTGGGTATGTGGAGAAATGCAGCATCCTGATCGACCCGGATACCGATCGCGCCGGGCTCCTGTATGATCTCTTAGGTGTCTTTGCCCGACGGGGCATCAACCTCACCCGGATCGAATCCCGCCCGTCCAAACGGGGGATCGGGAAGTATGTCTTCTTCCTGGACTATGCAGTATCGGAAGGCACGGCAGAAGCGCTTGCTGAACTACAGGGACTGACAAAAATAAAAGAGATGGGATGCTACGCGAAGATTGAGGTGCCTGGATGAATTACTCCCTGCCCCGGATACGGGATCTGGATTTTTCTGTGGCTGCGCCGCCGTCCAAGAGTTACACGCACCGGGCGTTCGTCACGGCAGCGCTTGGGAAAGGAGAGAGTACCATCCGGTTTCCCCTTCTCGCGGATGATACCCTGCTCACGATGCAGGCACTCACCCGGCTGGGTGTGCCTGTGACCCACACTGCGGAACGGGTCACGATAAGCGGATGCGACGGGCA
>Ga0265297_10010553_pt1 | contig 11588 bp, 17 predicted proteins | sample Munlanlwell13791_FD_192502 | JGI IMG/M metagenome (GOLD analysis project Ga0265297, IMG submission 192502) | Leachate microbial communities from a municipal landfill in Southern Ontario, Canada - Leachate well 137-91 | ecosystem: Engineered > Solid waste > Landfill > Unclassified | place...
TCTGAATAATCAAAATTTTTTGAATTTCAAAATTTCCCGCTACAAGTTCGAACTAAAGTTCGAAGACCCGCCCTTGTTTTTTTAACAGCCTGCCTTCTGTTTGGGAAATTCAAAAAATTTCTATGAAACACTTTTAATGATTAACTTTTTATATTAAGCATTTTTTGGTTATTTATGAAAAGTAAATTTTATGTCACGACGGCGATTGATTATCCGAATGCTGAACCGCACATCGGTCATGCATATCAAAAAATAATTGCAGATATTTTGGCTAGATGGAATCGCCTTAATGGAAAAGATGTCCGGTTTTTGACTGGTACCGACGAGCACGGAAAAAAAATTGAAAACGCTGCGGGAAAATCCGGAAAAACTCCGAAGGAATTTGTCGACGAGGTTTCGGAAAGATTTAAGGAATCGTGGAAAAGTTTGAATTTAACGCCGGACAGATTTATAAGAACGACGGACAAAGACCATGAAAAATTAGTTCAGGCGGTTTTGAAAAAATGCATTGCCAACGGAGATGTTTATTTGGGAGAGTATGAAGGATTTTATTGCACTGACTGCGAAGCGTATTATACAGAAAAAGATTTGGAAGACGGGTGCTGTCCAGTTCATAAAAAGCCGATTGAAAAATTGAGCGAAAAAAGTTATTTTTTCAGATTGAGTAAATATCAAAAATTTCTTTTAGATTTATATAAAAATAATCCGGAGTTTATTTTACCGTCGGAAAGAAAAAATGAAATTGTCGATCGCGTTAAAGAGGGTCTGAAAGATTTGAGCATTTCAAGAACTTCATTTAAATGGGGAATTCCTTTTCCGGGGGATAAAAAACATGTTGTTTATGTTTGGTTTGACGCGTTATTTAATTATATTTCAGGCGCCGGGAAAAACGGAAAATACTGGCCCGCAGATTTGCATTTGCTCGGAAAGGATAACTCATGGTTTCATTGTGTTTATTGGCCCGCATTTTTGAAATCTGCCGGATATGAATTTCCAAAAACAATTTTTGTCCACGGTTTTTTGACGTTTAACGGGCAGAAAATTTCAAAGTCCCTCGGAAATGTTATTTCTCCGAAAGTTCTTGCAGAAAAATACGGCGCCGACACAATAAGATATTTTGTCTGCAGGCAGTTTCCTTTTGCTTCCGGCGACGACGGAGATTTTTCCGAGCAGGCATTAATTGACAGACATAATAATGAACTTGCAAATAAATTAGGAAATTTAGTTTCGCGTGTTGCGGGTTTGATAGAGAAAAATGGGATAAAAAAAACTGAGAATAATCTTTTGAAAAAACTTGATGTGAAAAAAATTGAAAAATATTTTGATAATTTTGAATTTGATAAAATTCTTAATGAAGTTTTTGGATTTGTTGATGTGTGCAACGAATATATTCAGAATAAAAAACCATGGGAAACAAAAGACACAAAAGTTCTTTATGAAGTTGCGGATTCAATAAAATCAATTGCAATTTTACTCTGGCCTTTTATGCCTTCGACGTCGGAAAAAATTGCGGAGCAGTTTGGGTTTAAAATTGATTTGAAGGAATTAAAAAAACCTCTTAAAAATATTAAAGTTGAGAAAGGCGAAATTCTTTTTAGGAAAATTGAGAAAAGTATTTAAACAATAATTTCATGGTTTAATTAAGATGGTGAAGTTTGTTATTTCTGTTAAGACATTGGTGATTTCAGGAATTGCTCTTTTAGTTTTATTGGCAATAGGAATTGGTGTTTATGCTTATAATCCTTCATCTTCGGGAAATCCTGCTGCGATGGGTCATTCGTTAAATGAAATTGCTCCTCCGACGCCGTGTGCGGTTGGACAATATCTTCAGAGAGCTCCGACAACTTTAGGCTGGGCATGTGCAAGTCCTACGGTTCCGGGAAGTTGTGTTGTGCCTCCTGCTTTTGATTGCGTTGGCTCAAATAAAGGTTTGCAATGGTCTGCGCGTACAGGTTGGAATTGCGTTACTTTTGTAACTTCACCTTAAATTCTGAAACTCAATAATTTTAAAAACTCTATTTTATTTTTTCTGATATGGAAGGAATTGCTGAAGTAAATTTTTCTGACTGGGAAAAAATTGATTTAAGAGTTGCTGAAATAATTAATGTTGAAGATATTTCAGGAGCAGATAAATTATACAAATTGACTATTGATGTCGGAGAACTAGGGGAGAGAACAATTTGCGCAGGGGTAAAAGAATATTATGAAAAGGATGAATTGCAGGGAAAGAAAATAATTTATTTTTCAAATTTAAAACCAAGAACAATGAAAGGAATTGTTTCAGAAGGAATGCTTTTGGCTGCTTCAACTGAAAATCACGAAGAAGTTGTTTTAATTTCTCCTGAAAAAGATATTGAGAACGGGTCAAGGATCGGATGATTTTAATTAAGTGATAACACATTTTTATAAATATAGAAATATCCTTGCTTTAATGGATAAAAATAAAGAGGCGTATTTGAAGTGCAATTATTCTGAAGGGATGTTTAGCCACGAATATTTTGTGGTGTTCAATGGTTCTCATTATCCCGGAAATCTTTGGGGAGTTTTCGTTGATAAAAGAAATTTAAAATGCAATGATGAAAACTCCGATGAAAACTCAGGGTTAGTAAGAATCACAATCGCAAGAAAAAATGAAGATGGGAAAACTTCGCAAGTATTAATCGTGGCAACAACTGATGACGGGCATTTTTTTAAAGTGCCGAATGAAGATATAGTTTGTCTTGATAAAAGTTAAAATGTCAATTTTAGATGAAAATACAACTATCATCAAAACGGAAGATTTTTTTAAAGGCGCTTGTGAGTGTCCTGAAATTAAAAAAATTGAAAAAAGCTTAGTAAAATACTTTAATTCAAATGAATATGTTATTGATAGCTATATTCGGGTAAATAAAAATTATTCTTTAATGAATGAAGTTGTTGGCGCTGAAAACTAATTTTTTAATTTTTTCTGAAAAAGACTCCAAATTACATAAACTAAGCACATTGTTATTAGAGTAAGTAAGATTATTAAGGGGTCAAATGCATTTTCTATCCATAAAGTGGGTGGGGGGAAAGGTTCCTGCATATTCATTATTTGCCCATATTGTATCCCGGGATTTGCAAGGTGATAATTGACGGCTATTCCTGAAATAATAGAGATTATTGTTTTTAGTAATGTTGGTTTAAAATTCATAATGTGTGTAAATAATTCTTCTTTTTAATTGTTTTTATAAATTCAAACAGCTTAGAAGTTATCTTCTTCCAAATAATCTTTTCCAAAAAGAAGGTCTCTCTTTTGTTGAATCGTATTCTATCTCTAAAAGTCGTGCGGCGATTTCCTTATATGCGCGGGATGCGTCGGAATTCGGGTAAATGTGAATTATCGCGTCTTTTTTGTTTAAGGCGCGTTTGATGTCAAGATGCTCAGGAACCATTCCCAAAATTTGCGCTTCAAGCATATCTTTAACTGTTTCGGGTTGCATTTCAATATCATCTTTTCGCACACGCGTCATTATAATTCCTTTAACCGGTTTTTTTAATTGTTCTGCGAGTTTTATTGTTTTTAGCGCATCGGTAATTGCGGGCATTTCGGGATTTGTTACAATAATTAACTCGTCGGCAATTTGCATGGCTGATGTTGCTTCTATGCCAAGTCCTGCAGCACTGTCTATGATTATATAATCCGATAGTTTTCTGAATTCGGTAATGTGGTCTCTTAACTTTTCAGGGTTTGTTTTTTTTAATTCTTTTATCGAGAGAGAAGAAGGCATGATTTTTAGTCCGGATTCGTGCTCGTAAATTGCTTCGCATGCGTCCGCTTTTTTTTGGAGAACGTGATTTAAGTTAATCGGGACTTCGGGAGAATTCAGGTGTATTCCGACGTTGGGTGTTGACAAATTTCCGTCGATAACGAGGACATCTTTTCCGAAAAAATTCATGGCCGCGCCTAAATTAATTGCTGTTGTAGTTTTTCCGACACCCCCTTTTCCCGACGTTATGACAATTATCTTAGACATATTGTTTACAATGTTTAATTGTGCAGCCGTAGAATTTATCTACTTAACAGAAGAAATTGCTTAGTTGAACTTATAAACTTTTCTAATCGGTCGGCGTACTCTTTTAACTTTTCAAGATTGACATTTATCTCTTCACCCTTGAACAAAATTTTGAGTGTAACGTTTTTTCTGAATTCACCTATTCGTTCGGTTCGGAGTTCTTCAATTTTTCTTAGCATTTCATAGAATTCAATTACCTGAATAAAATTAGTGTCTTTTTTGAAAAGTTTTTTTATTTCTTCAATTTTTTTTACGGGATTTTCGGGAACGGAAGAAATCTTTTTTTTGGTTTTCGCATGCCAGAGAATTTTGTCGACGCTGGTTTCAATCATTCTCCGCCAACGTAGAAGGAGATTTTTAATTACATCGCACGTCTTTGTATATTTTAAACTTACATATAAAAGGTGGTCTGCGCTAATTTTTTCCTGTATTATATCTTCCATAGCGGTGGCTTACTATTACTCATTTAGAAGTGTTATTTACAAGGGTTGAGACCTTTAAATATCTTTTGCTGTTTTGCAGGAGTGAAAGTCAAAAGTAAATTGTGTAATAAATCTCTCCCTCTGTCAGCGTGTAAGTATCAATTGGCATGGAGTAAACCACTTTTTCGCGCGTCATTCTTGTGTATTCAAAAATTATCCATATCCCATCATCGACGTATTTTTCAAAATTTTTTTCCAAATTTCCTCCCATTGTTTATACAGGAAATTTTCTTAATAATTTAAAACAGCGCAGTTTTTTTCAGTACAACTAGAAAAGGTTTACATATCGCGGAGTTATAATTCGGAGAGAATATTTTATGTGTGTGCCGGAATAATTTTTTTCGGCCTTTTTCAAATTCAATTCTTCAAGAAGTTTGTCGTAAAAAATTTTAGTGGTTTCGGATTTTTGTTCAAGATTTTTCATTTTAATGTTTTGGACGATAATTTATTTTTGTGTTGTAATTTTTTGATTGAGTTTTGTATTCCTGTGAATATTTTCTTCGGTCGTTTTGTTCTGCGAGTTTTTTACTTTCTTCTCTCCATCCGGATTGGCTTAAGATTTTTAATAAGTTTGACATTTTAAATTAAATTTTTGGAATTATTTAAAGATTATTGCGATTGATTATTCACTCAACTCCAAAATTGTTTCGGCCAAATCGCCGTTGTTTTTTTCAAGCGTTTTTTTCGCTGTTTCTTCGTCGCAACCGGTTTTTTCCATTATTGTTTTTACATCGTCGTCGGAAATTGCGTTGCTTTCTTCACTGCCTGAAATTTCAGAAATGTCTCCGGCAATCTGGAAAGATTCCTGACCCTGCATTTTTATTTTTGTGACTGACGGGTTTTCAATTATTATTTTATCTCCGTCGGTTTTTTCAATTATGACTCTGTCCGCAGAAATTTCTTCCTGTGAAATTCCCATTTTTTTCATCATTCCCTGCATTTGCTTTGGATTTATTCCGCCAAACATATTTTAGAAAAATAGTAAGGGTTTTTATAAATTGTGTTTGGAAATCTTCAGAAAATATAAGGCAGTAAAATTCTCAAGCCTAAGATTAAAATTATAAGTGCGACGACATGCGAGGGTTTAAGCATGTAGTAACTTTCGTATTCTTCGTTGTAATGCATCAGTCCGCCGAAACCGCCCGGAAGATTGATTTTGTTGTCGGATGCCATGATAATTTATAGAGAGATAGTTTTTAAAAGTTTGCTGGATAGAATTTATTATGGGTTTGAATGATGTCAAAAACTGGTCGCCTGAAGTTGAAAAAGCGATTGTTGAAAAATGGAAAAATTCTGAAATGTTTTTGGCTGACAGGAAAACAAAGAAAAAGATTTATTCAATTGACACGCCGCCGCCGTATGTTAATGCTCCGATTCATATCGGTCAAGCAGTTACGTATTGTTACATGGATTTTTTTGCGCGATATAAAAGGATGAAAGGTTTTCAGGTTGTTTTTCCGCTTGGTCTTGACAGAAATGGTTTGCCGATTGAAATGGGCGCTGAAAAAAAATACGGAGTTAGTCCGTTCAAAGACGGAAGGGATAAATTTATTGAAGCGTGCAAAAAATTGCTTGAAGAAACTTCGAATGAAACGCAGGACACTTTTGCAAAACTTGGAATTTCATTCACGTCGTACAAAGAAGGGAAACACATCGGAGCGGTTTACAAAACTGATTCACCCGAATATCGATGTGTTACGCAGGCAACGTTTTTAGAATTGTTCAAAAAGGGTTTGGTTTACGAAGATACGCGAATAAATAACTGGGACCCGAAATTGCAGACGACTATTGCGGATTCTGAAATTGAATATAAAGATATTCCGAGCACTTTTAACGACGTGAAATGGAAAGTTAAAGAGACGGGCGAGGAAATTGTTATCGGAACGACGAGGCCGGAATTAATATGTACATGCGGAATGGTTATTTTTAATCCCGACGATAAAAGACACAAACATCTTGAAGGTAAAACCGCGGTCAGTCCGATTTTTGGAAAAAAAGTTCCGATTAAATCGCATCCTATTGCTGATATAAATAAAGGAACGGGAATTGTGATGATGTGTTCGGCGGGAGATTTATCCGATATTCAGTTTTTCAGAGAGCAAAATTTGAAACCGGAAATTGCTATTGAGCGCGACGGGAAAATGAATTCTGTTGCCGGGCCTTTAGAGGGTTTGAAAGTGCGCGAAGCGCGCGAAAAAATTATTGGATTGCTTAAAGAAAAAAATTTGCTTGTAAAACAGGAAAAAATTACGCACAGAACTCCTGTTTCTGAAAGAAGCGGAGCAGAAATTGAATTTATAGAAATGCCTGAATATTATCTCAAACAAATTGAATTCAAAAAAAATATGAAAAAAATTTCAAAAGAAATTAATTTTTATCCCGTCTCGGCAAAAAAAATTCTGGATGAATGGATTGATTCGGTTTCAATTGACTGGCCGATTTCACGACGGAGATTTTATGCGACACCTATTCCGCTTTGGACTTCGGAAAAAAACGGAAAAAAATTTTACGCTTTGGGAATTTCCGGAAATTATTATGAGCCGTGGAAAGAACGGGCTCGGGAAAATTTTGAAGTTTATTCCGACGGAAAAAAAGTCGGATTGGTCAAGGATTTTAAAAATTTGAAATGGAAAGGGGAGGAAAGAGTTTTTGACACGTGGATGGATTCTTCAATTTCTGAATTAGTTTTGCTGAAATATAAATCTGACGAAGATTTTTTTAAAAAAAGTTATCCATGTTCTTTAAGACCTCAGGGAAAAGAAATAATTCGAACATGGTTGTATTATACTTTGCTCAGGGGATTTTTGGAGACGGGAAAAAATTGTTTTGAAGATGTCTGGATAAACCAGCATATTGTCGACGCGTCGGGTTATAAAATGTCAAAGTCCAAGGGGAATGTTATTGACCCGCAAAAATTATTAAAATTGTACGGAGCTGAAGCGATAAGGTTCTGGGCTTCCACCGAAGGTGATTTGGCAAAACAGGATTTAAAATGTTCTGAAGAAAGAATTAAAGGAGAATTAAAAACTTTGAATAAATTGTTAAACGTTTCAAAATTTGTTTTAATGTTTGATAAACCGAAAGAAAAAATTAAACTTGAAAAAATTGATGATTTGTTTGCGGATTATATTGAAAATTTAACGGGCGAAGTTGAAAAAAGTTATGAACAATATGATTTTTACAATCCCGCTGTAAAATTGAGAGCGTTCATTTGGGATGTTTTTGCGTCGCACTATATTGAACTTGTAAAAGCGAGAGCTTATAATCAGGACGGTAAATTTTCTGATTCTGAATCCAATTCCGCAAAATGGGCTTTGCATTATATTCTTGAAAGAATTTTATATTTGCTTTATCCTATAATTCCACAAATTACAACTTTAATTGCGTCAGAGAAAAAAATAGACCTTTTGAAAGCCGAATTTCCGTCGGCAAAAAAAACAAAAAATGATTTGAGCAATGTTCAGAAAATTATGGATTTTAATTCTGAAGTGTGGAAACAAAAAAAGGAAAAAGGAATTTCTTTGAGAAATGAAATTTCAGGAATAAAAATTCCAAAGGAACTGAAAGATTATGAAAAAGATTTGAGAGAGTGTCATAACTTAATTTTATAAACTTGCTATTTCTTTTTTTAACATGAGCATTGCTACTAAAGATGAACTTAGGGAATTAATTGAAGAGCTTGAAACTTATAAAGGCCGGCATACCGAGTTGATAACTGTTTACATTTCGTCAGGATATGATATAAATACTGTTCAGAAACAACTTGAAGCAGAGCAATCGACGGCAAAAAATATAAAATCGACAGGCACACGAAAAAATGTTATTGAAGCGCTTGAAAAAATCGTGCGGTTTCTTAAAGATTTTAAAGGTTCAAAGGAACACGGCATTGCTGTTTTTTGCGGAAATATTTCAAAAGTTGAGGGACAGGATGATTTGAGGTTGTGGAGTGTTGAACCTCCGAGACCATTGAAAGTAAGATTGTATCGTTGTGATAAAGAATTTGTTCTGGATCCGTTGAGAGAACAACTTGAAGTTACGGAAATTTATGCGCTTTTGGTGATGGACAGGAAAGAAGCGACGATAGGTGTTTTGGAAGGGAAGCGAATTGAGATTTTACAAAAAATGACGTCGGGAGTTCCAAGCAAAGTAAGGGCGGGCGGGCAGAGTTCACAGCGTTTTCACAGAATTACAGAAGGTCTCACAAAAGAATTTTACAAAAGAATTGCCGACGAAATGAAATCTATTTTTTATGATAATGAAAAAGTTAACGGAATAATTGTTGGCGGACCGATACCGACGAAAGATGAATTTTTAGACGGAGAATATCTCGCGACAAAACTTCAGGGCAAAGTTATCGGTCGAATTGACATTGGCGGAAGCGACGAGTCGGGAATAAAAGAACTTGTCGAAAAATCAAAGGACCTTTTGGCGAATCAGGAAATTGTTTATGAAAAAAAACTGATGGAGAAATTTTTTGAAACGCTCGGAGAGAAACCGGACATGGCGGTTTACAAAGAGGAAGATTTGAAGAAAGCGCTTGAATATGGCGCAATAGAAATTTTATTTATTTCAAAAGATTATGATAAAAGTTTGGCTAAAGAATTCAAGCAGAAGGCCGTGAACATTGGTTCAAAAATTGAAATGATTTCGACGGAAACTGAAGAAGGAAAGCAATTCTTCAACTTATCCGGTATAGGCGGAATTTTAAGATTTAGAATTTGAGTCGAATAATAATTAAAATAATTTAATCCATTTATTTTTAATTAACCCCGAATCATTGCAATGATAAACTTTGTGAAATAAAGAATTTCGGAAAAGTTTTATTTGCAGGTTATTTTTCCGAATTAGTTTTTTGTTTTCTTCAGAGATTTTTAATTGAGGCGGTTTGAATTTTTCAGGAGTTTGGTTAAAACATTTTTGAAATTCATTTAATGCAAAAGTTAAATTTTCTTGTGTTAAATTTTTATAAATAAGCTCCCTGTATGGAGAATGGTTTATTCCATGCATTTCAATTGTTTTGTTTAATGATAATATATAATTGCACCATGATTGGTTTTCTGAAATAGGATGATTGTTGAAATTAGGTATAACATAAAAAGTATTTACATTATATTTTTCAATTTCAGGGCAGGGAATTTCCGGAGAAACATCATCAAGTTCTTTCGGGGAGATTAATCTTATGAGAAATAAAATAATTATTAAAGACAGAATTGCAATTATTGTGATTATCACGCCTTTTTTCATAATCCTATATAGGATTAAATTTTATAAACTCTCCTTCATTTTACAATTCATGGCAGTGTCGGAAAAGACGGTGGATGAAATTGACAGCGCAAGGGAATTGGAAAATCTTAAAATTCTTGAAGCGGTTTTTTTTGTTTCGGGGCGATTTCTTAATATGCAGGATTTGATTTCGCTGAGTGATTTGAATCCGATTATAATTCGCGATTTAATTGAAAAACTTAAGGAAAAATATGAAAATGAAAATTCGGCGATTGAAATTGTTTCAAAAAGTTCGGGGGGCAAAGGGAATGAAATGTGGAAGATGGATGTGCGTCAGGAATATTCACATATAATAAATAAATTAGCGACGGGAAATGCGGAGTTCACGAAGGCGGAACAGGAAACTCTGGCTATAATTGCTTACAAACAACCGATAAAACAATCTGTAATAATCAAAATTCGCGGGAATAAATCTTACGACCACATAAAGAAATTTTCCGATTTGGGTCTTATAAAAAAGAAAAAAATGGGGCACACGAACGAACTTACTTTGAGCGACGAATTTTATGATTATTTTAACGTTGCCGACGGAGAAGCGCAGGGGAAAAGAGTTTTTGAAGAGTCGGGATTTTCGGATGAGGATTTGGCCGACGATGAAAATGCTGAAGGTTCTGAAGAAGAAAAAGAAGAAGTTATGGAATATTGAATAAAAAAACTTTGAGGAAAATTATCACCTCTTTTTGAAATTTAAGGTTAATATCGAGAATGATTGTTTTAATTTGGTTCTATTCCCACAAAGCAGTTTATAGCCGATTTTCCAATTAACGCATTTAATTTATCTCTAAGAATTTTTTCTAATTTATTTCCGATGTAGTCGACATCCGAAGAAACCCATTTGTGACTAAATTCTTCTAATCTTTCATACGGGTAAATAACATATCTGTCTACATTATTTTTTTCCATTTTTTCAGCGATTTCTTCAGCAACTTTAGAGCAATCGAAATCTCTTTCACTACCTGCACAATAATAAGCAAGAATTGTTTTTTTATTTATTTTTAAAGAATATGTTGGAATCCTGAAAGCCACTTTGGTAGGATCTGTTTCATCATAATATCTTTTGAAACCAATTCTTATTGTTGCTCCGTTTTCTATCGAATCCATAACTTTTTTTAGTTTTTTTTATTTTTAATTTTTGTTGTTATTTAGTATCTAGTTTATTTTAATCACGAATATCTTTAAAAGATTTAATTTCGGATAATATTCATGGTTGAATTCATTACAGTAGTTTATCTCGTGTATAGTTTCATCGCGTTTTATTTTTTATTTCTGTTTCTTTTAATTTATTTTCAGAATAAGCAGGAATTTTTATCGTATCCAAAACCTGATAGAGATTACGAACTCACGATGGTTATTCCGTGTTATAACGGGGAAAAAGCCATAGGAAGGACAATTCAGGGGCTTATTGATGCGGGTTATCCCGGGCTTAAAAAAATAATTGTCGTCGACGATTGTTCAAAAGATAATTCTTATAAAATAATGAAAGAGTACGAAAAAAAATATCCCGAACTCGTCAAGGTTGTTCAAACTCCAAAAAACACAGGGAATGCCGCGGGGGCTAAAAACTACGGCGCTAAATTTGCGGATACCGAATTAATTGGTTTTACTGACGACGATTCGTTTATTGAAAAAGGATCAATAGATAAAATGGTCGGGTTTTTTAATGATGAGAAAACAGGAAGTGTCACGTGTTCGGTTTTGGTTCACAACAGAAATAAATTTATTGAAAAGCTTCAGAGCATTGAATATAAAGTTATAAAATTTTCAAGGAAACTTTTGGAATTTGTTGATT
>Ga0265297_10010554_pt1 | contig 11588 bp, 19 predicted proteins | sample Munlanlwell13791_FD_192502 | JGI IMG/M metagenome (GOLD analysis project Ga0265297, IMG submission 192502) | Leachate microbial communities from a municipal landfill in Southern Ontario, Canada - Leachate well 137-91 | ecosystem: Engineered > Solid waste > Landfill > Unclassified | place...
CGCAACGCCCTCAGCGGTCGTTCCGGTCCCGTATGCTATGTATGAAAAAGGGACCGGTGGGGTAGCCGTCGTCTCGGATGAATAATCACCATAGGTCGCCGTCCCGGACAGGTCGCGTATCTTGTATGTGTACGTTGTCCCGGCGGTCAGCCCCGTGTCAAGATAATAGGTTGTCCCAGTAGCCAGCTTTTTAATCTCGGAATAGTCCCCTGATCCGGCTTTCCTGTAGATGACGTGGTAATCTTCGCCAACCGAAGCGTTCGTAAAGTTTATCTCAACCTTTGTACCGCTTAAAGGGACTGTTGTTTGACCAGTCGGGGCCGCAAGCGCCGCCGCCGTTGCCGTAGTAGCGCTTGCCGCAGTACAAAAAGAAGAAAACCCATCTGCCCCGTGGCATCGAACCTTGTAATAATAAAGCGTCCCGGCAGTTAACCCCGTGTTTGTCCAAGACGTAACATTCGGGTTGAGCTTCTTGACTACAGCATACGTTGTCCCGTCGGCAGACCTATAAACTTGATAAAAATCTTCATTGTTGGCATTGTCCGTCCACGCCGCCTTAATGGACGTTGTTGATAGTACAGTTAACGTCAATCCTGAAGGTGCGGTTGGTACAGCCATTTATCCCTCTATGACGTTTTCGCGCTTAAAATATCCAGTACCTTAGTTTTCCCGGCTGTGCTTACAGACACGTTTGTCGATTTAAGATCGACCTCAATTGTTAAGTTAAGAGTATCCCCGACCGCAACCGTTAGGGATTCTATGTCATACACTCCAACCGGGCTGTCCGCTGAATAGCCGCCACGGTAAAGCATGGCCCCGCCGGATAGGGCGTCAAACAACCCCATTTCGCTAAATGTCCCAGCTGTCTCGACTTCAAAGCTGGCCGTTACAGTATACGTATCAGCATCGGTCCTTGTGACGGTCCCTTTTTTTCTTGCTATTTCAAACCCAAGCGCCGTGTCAGTATTGGCTATCGTATCTGTCCCGCTCCCCCATGCAACATAAATCTCTGGGAGCTGGTCCGTGTCTTTTAGATACGATGCAACCTTGGCTCTCCCGGCGCTTGTAAATCTCCCGGTACAGTTTGCCACGATTACGCCTTATAATTAAAGTCGTTGTATGGGACACTGCCCTTTATCTGCGGCCTCATGTCGCGCTCTTCCTGGTCATAGATTCCGAGCATGGCAGACACGTCCTCAAGCCAGACTTCTTTTAAAGCCTTAACCTTGTCCCAATCATTCATCCACATCTGGCCTTTGATTACGGCCAACTGAACTATAATGTCGTCCCACTCATCCCCAATGACGGTCACGTCAGTATCGGCGGAAAGAGCCGGGTGGAGTTTCTTATAGAAGATATCAATAACGTATGCGTCGTCGGGGGTCCGGTGCAGGTAAAGTTTATCTGCGCTTCTAACCCATTCTGTCGGAACGCCCTCTGACGTGGCGGTTTCTCTGTCTGTGTAATCTACATAAGAATACCAATTTATCCGCTCTAGTTTTCTATTATTCGTAGTATCGTACAGGTGCCTAACAATTAGCGCGTCCGAAGGTACGTCAATATACGTTTGCCCGTCAACGGTTGTGTCGTCCGAGGATGTTTCCAACTGCGGAAAAACGAAGTTCTTGCGGAGGCCCATGTACCTATTTTTAGTCGTGAGGTCACGCAAAGCCTGATTAACCCAGATGCCGACATAGTTTGTCGTCCCGGTCAACTCTGTACGCGTCGGCCCGCCTAGCTGAAAAAGCGCCCTGTCGCGCATCTCAAGATAGCTTAATGTACCCAAGTTAATCCTCCGTTTCTTCTATCCTCGCCATAAGTTCGCTTTCGCTAATCAGTCTGAACGTATCGTTCAACATCCCCGAAGTCACAAAGTGCAAGGCTGTCCCAGCGTGCCACTGAACAGCCCAAATGGACCCAATTTCAATGTCCGGCGATACGTCCTTCCCCTTGTCAAGAACCTTCGCCAGCCGCGTTCCTTCAGAATGGTTGTCTGGTAGATATATCCCGCCGTCAGTTTTCTTCTCTTCAACCTTGTCTAGTTGACAATAAACAAATTTGCCTTTCGGGAAAATTTTAATACTCATTTCTCAGTCTCCTAAATTACCTAATTTGTAAGAATATTTATCTTGCCCGATCATAAAATCAAGATGGGTAGAACAGTACCGCTTCCCTTTGTAGATACCAGTGTCGCCTTCCGGGTAAGGCATCCCATCGGACTTGGTTATCCCGTCTCCTTTGGCGGTCATCATATTTACTCCGCCAGTAGAACCGGTTATTAGTTCGTCGTCATCAAAACATTCTCCGTCATCCCCAACCCCAGTTGGCGATGTGAGATACACTGTCCCAACGGCGTCCCCGCCAGCCCACGTCCCGCTTTCAAGAGTAACCGATTCGACTATTCCGGTATCCCCGCTTGTTGCCCCGGTCAAGGTTTCATCTTCTGTTGGTTCTACGGAGCCGGAATCGAATTGAAGTTCGACTGTTTTGTAAAGATCCCCAGAACAAATGGCGCAGTAATAGTGCCGTTGATGCAAAGACTTGGGCCACGCAGACCTAGGCTCCATCAAGACCATTGTTCCCCCAGGGGTCTCTCCGGGGAGACTTACGAAAAATGGATATATGCGACCGCGCTTGTACTAAGAGCAGTCAGGACAAGATTGTTAAACCACCTCCCGCCAAAATACATAACGGTAGGGACTTTGGAGTCCGTTGTCTTATCGCACGTAACGACAAATTCCTGCGTCGGCGTGTAAACATTGAAAGACCAAACAGACGTTGTTTCGTCTGTCAGGTCGCCAACGGGAGAGGCGGTAATTTGGTCGTCGCTGTCCCTTGTTGCAAGAAAAGCAACGTTTGCGTTCTTATCGCTGGCATAAAAAATCTCAACCACGTCCCCGGTGTCGATATTCGTAGCCGTAAAAGTCCCGGTTGAAGTAACGACCCCTGTAGCCACGGAAGTAATAGTGGCATTGCAGACCGTAGAGTCCTTGTCGCTAGAAAAATACGTCCCAAATGTCGCGGTATCTCCGGCGGCATTGGGGACAAGTTCAATAGAATCTACTTTTATCCGGCCCTTCTTGACAAGGCCAGCGGTCGTCATCTTGATTGTCTGGCCTCTTTTCGTAGTCGCCATTTAGTTCTCCTTCGGGGCATCCTCCGATGCGTCTTTCTTAACGGTTTCAAGCGCCCGTAGTTCCCCGATGACTTTCAATTCTTCCTCGACCGTCCGGCTCAACATCTGTTCAATCGATGCACGGTCTTTCAACAACCGTTCCCGCTGTGCGTCCAACTGCCCCTGCTTCGCCGTCGCCTCCGAAATTAATTTGTCAATCTTTTCCGTTAAATTCATTTACTCTCTCCTTTACCTAACTTGGTCTATTTGGTTTGCTCTCAGGCACGTTTCCTTATCAACCCCTGCGGCCTTTAACTTACGCTCAAGAAATTCGCACTTGTCGGCCTGTTCCTCGGTCATCGACCCTCCCCACCCTTCGGCGCGGAGCATCTTGTCGTGGTCGGAGCGGCCCCTAGATTTTAGTTTGTTTTTAACGATAATTGTCAGCGACATGTGAATCCTTATTTGACAGGGGCCGGAATAACCCGGCCCCCGTCTGGTTGTCAATCGTTAAGCCGGGAAGTTTGTGGCCTGGGAGTAGTTGATGTTAACTGGATCAACATTAGACAGATCGCAGTTAGTGGCGATAGTAGTAGTTTCAGAGCCAATAACAGAGTTAGAGAACAGCCCGCTGGCCGTTGCGAAATCAACGTACTTGTTGTAGGAGTTCCCGCTGGCGAGCGCCGGAATATCGTGCGCGAACAGACACCGGTCAATAAGAACCTCGGTAATCGTAGAACCTGCCGTGGCGTAGATATCCGCGTCAATGGTCGTGTCGATTCCGTTGAAGGTACAACCGATGACATTGATGCCGACAACGCTAGAGCCGGACACGCCGACCCCAACGCCCTTTGCGCACTCCTCAAAGTGAGAGTTGGCGACGAGGCAATGCCACGCCGATTCCAGATAGACCGCGCCCTTCGTGGCCGTCGCGCCAATCTTCCAGAAGCCGCAATTGTTAACCGTGCAGTCGAAGGCGTATCCCGAGCCGCCAGAGGTCTGCCCCTCAATCAACAGGCCCGCCCCCGTTGAACTGCCCCGCTTGAAGGTAATGTTCTCAACATTCGTATACGGGGCATAGACGGTCAGGACAGAGCCCGTCGCCGTGGACGCGCCTTGTAACCGCGTCATGTTCGCCTGTCTCATCCCAACCCCGAGGCCCGTGCCAATCAGGGACAGTCCGTGCTTCGTGTAGACAATAGACCATTGTGTCGTGCTTTCTGGGAGGTGATGCTGTGGATCGCCCCCAGACGAATCGGGATCGCGGGGGCGAACGTAGATAACGTCCCACTCCCCTGCGGCATCAATGGCGTCCTGCAAATACTTCATGGCGCGGGTGGGGGTCCGCCCATTGCTGTTTGCAGAACCGTTGTCGTAATCGACGAAAAAGACTTTGTTCCCCCACATCCCCTCGTAACGGTTGCTCGTCACGGGCATGCCCCCGAGTTGAAAAACCTGGTCAGGAAATGTAGTCATTCAAAAATCTCCCGCATCGCAATACGACTTGTCGCTCGTTCATCCTGCGTATGCGTGGCGAAAGGGGGCGGGCCTTGGCGTCCGCCCCCGGTTAGAATCTTCTAAGGCAACCAAGAGCCTAAAACTCAATAGTTAGCTGGCCTTGCCGCAATACAGGTTCTTTACAGACCCGTACCCGGCGCAGAACAACTGCCGCGAAATGGCAACCTTGTCCTTCGTGTTGTCCGGCGCGGGCTTAACCTCGAAGTCGGGCTCCCAGGCCGTGAACACGTTGAAGTCGTACTCGTCGTCCTTGGCGATAACGAACCAAGTGGTCGTTCCGGTCAGACGGTGGTACTCAACAATGGACAGGTCCAACTCGCGAAGAACGTTGATCGTGTTGCTCTGCTCAAGCGGCTTGTACTCCGAACCAAGGATTTCCTTCGCCGTCACATAGAGATTCGGGTGAATGATGAGTTTGTTCGGGGTCGCGCCCTTCCAGTTCCCCCTGTCGTCCTCAAGCATCGCAAAGTAGTACCGCGCATCGGCAAGGGCCGTGATGGAAAGTTCCGCGTTCCCGTAGTTGGAATAGGTGAGGGTGGTGGGCAACTGGGTGTGAGAAGCGGAAGCAATAGCCAGGTCGTCAAACCCGACGTTCCGCTCGTAGGTCGTGGAGGTCATGTTGTTGAACAGCGACGCGCAAGTCATGTCCTTCGTCATCTTCTGGACCTTGGCAAGAGACTTAGCCATTCTCTTGGACAAGTTAAACTGGTTGAAGAACTCCATCTCCTCGGTGATCCTGAAACCTGACCCAAATTTGCGCCAGGTGTACTCTTTCTGTTCGCCGAGAAGAGGCTGTTGCAACGGGATGTTCTGCCCCTCGACAATCTCTGAGGAGGCCGTCAGCCCGGCGATCCGCTGGTCCTTGGGCTTGTATTCCGAGGACTTCAGATCATTAAAAACAATCGGGTATTCAACCTTCTCTGCCTTGGTCGTGTCGTCAAAAATCTTCCTAAGTGAACCTTTTTTGAGGAGGTCACTATTGGTTGTGGTGTCAAAACGGGTGGTAATTACACTCATTGCCTATCTCCTCTTACCCAATCTCGCCCGTCTTGATAACGGAATCATAGAACTTCACCCAGTATCGCCCGCCGACGGTCCCGACCGGGTCCGCGAGAGCCACAACCGTACCGTCGCTATCCGTACCGACGGTAATGTAGTGTGCCCCTTCCGTGAACGTTACAACGAACCCATCCCCAACATCCGTTTGCGCGATGGCCGTGGCCGCCGCGCCCTTCATCTCGTAAACATTATAGGGACTTAAAAGCTCCCATTCGCACGCCGTCCCAGCAGTCGTGCTTTCCGTCTTGCGGGCAATCCCGCAAAAAGAAGTCGTTGCACCAACGGCCACATAGCCGCTAGAGTCGAGCTGAACCAAATCGCCAGCCGCATAAGTTCCGGCCCCGGATTCGGCTCCGGGAAGGACGATAGGGTTGCCCTGTACTAACTGAACGCTAGGCATATCCTTTTTTCTCCGTATGGGCTACGGAAACTATCAAAAAGAGAAAGTTAGATTTCGCTTCCCAAGTCCTCGGCGGCCTTGCCCGTCAATGCTACCCCGGCTTCTTTAGCAACGTCGCGGAACTCATCCATGAGGGCCTTCGCGCTCCCCTGGGAACGCTTGACTTTTTCAATCTCGTCCTTCAGATGGTCAATGTACGGCCTTTTCATCAGGACTAAATCACCATGGATAAAGTATCCGTTAGTGTCGTACTCAAAGCCTTCGGGCCAATACGGGTCGCGGTCAACAGTCACCGGCTTGGCCGGTAATGCAACCTTAGCTGTCTGGAACTCTCGGCATTTCGGGGGGTCCCACCGCACCCACCATAACCTGTCTTTCTTGTTCGTGTTCGGGTCATAGTAGGTTTTCGTCGCCAGAGTTGCTTTCTGATTCAGGATGTCATCCAAGTCTTTCTTCCAGGTCGCCGGGTCAAAGGACCGCTCCTTTCCGTCAGCATCTACCCAGGTAGACTTTGACATGTCAAGAATGTGCGAGTTAATATCTCTGAGCGTTCTCATCTTTCACCCCCTGAAATCTCCATCTCTCTTTCGATAATCTCTTTCGCCTCCTGTTCACTAAGTCCATATCCCTTGGCAATCTGCCTGTCCTTGTCGGACAGTTCGATTCCGGCCTTGGCCTGGCGCGTCTGGTTCGGGACTCCTGTGGCGGACGGACTTGGCGGCTGTGGTTTAGGGCTCATTAGCCTGTCAACCTCGCCACGCTCATACCGTATGGCCGCCGCAACCCTCTCCCATGTTCTCGGGTCTCTTAACGCGGTAACTGGGGTGTTATACTGGCGATAAGCCATCTGCACTCCCTGTTCTACCAGCGGTTCGATTCCCTCAAACAACCTCGGGTTGCTTTTCAGCGCGGCATCCTTGCCCATGTTGTAGCTGTACGCGGCTTCCTGCTCGCGTTGAGCTACCTCATACGACATCCGCTGTCTTTCCCGTTCCTCAAGACGCCGCTCCACAATCCTGTCAATGCTCTGCTCTGGATTCGTGTAGTCGAATTCCGGCCTGACTTCAGGCTGAACCGGCTGTTGCGGATACCAGACCTGTTGCACTGGATGGGGCTGTGAAACCCTGGCCCGTAATTCTCCTACTTCTTGCGCCAATCTTCCTTTTTCCTTTTCAATTTCAAGGTAGGCTGACGCAATTTCCTCTGCCGATTTTCCGGCAAACTTTTCCGGCAGGGCCGGGGCTTGCGGGGTCGGCGCAGTTGGTTCCTGGGCCGTCTCTACCGGAGCCGGAGAAGGCTCAGCGGGAGCCGGTTGTCCAGGGGTTTCATTTTCTGGCACTTATGCCCTCCTATGATTTTTTTGGGGCGATGTCCAAAATCTTTGATGGAAGCCCCATGACCGTATCTATCGCCCTAACGAAACCTTGATAACGGGGAATGTCCTCCATCATGTCGGTTTCGCAGTGACGACTTGCTATCGCCCGCTCATCTTTTAGGCGGGCCACATAATCCAGCCAAAATTCCGTTTTGCAAATCTGTTCATACTCATCTTTTAGCTTGTTCTTCAGATAAGACTTATCTTTAAGTTCCATTTACGCTCGCCAGTCATTAGACAATAAAAGGTCCGTCAATGCCGTCGCCCAAAGAGTTACCTTTTTCTCTGGTAGATCAAGCCCAAGGTTAACCTCTATGATGTGGGCTATCTCATGGAGCAGGGTATCAAGGGTCTGCTCGTCAGCCATCCCCTCTCGTATAAGTATCTGCTGTAAGTCGTGACTCGCCCTGCCGCAATACCGCCCATCGTCTCCGCCCATCGATCTGTCGTTGCTGTCAACGAATTTCACCGAATAGGTTTTGCCAAACAACTTAATTGATTTAATCTTCTTTACGTTTATTTTCATTTACTGTCCTTGGCCCATAAATTCCTGAGGCGTACCGCGTTGCTGAATCATCATTTGCGGGGGGAGGAATTGCGGAGGCGGGGATTCCTGTGGCATCTCTTGCCCGGCTCCCGGCTCTCCGGGAATCCCGGATTGCTCTGGTTGTTCAGGCTGTTGCTGTGCTATCAAGTCTTGTGAGTTGGCGATGGCCTTGTCTACGTCAAACGTCTCGCTCAGAGAAGCCACCAAACTATCCGCGTCCCGCTGATCGAAGTCGTCAAGAATCCTGGTTATGAGCTTGACCCCGATTTCGTACTGCGCCGCAAGCCACTTCTTGAAGTCGCTGGGGACCTGGGGGTTGCACAGCGCCTGCACCATCCCGGCATTCTTCGTCGCCCATTCGCTTAACAGCGTATATACTGTCAGCGCGGCCTCGCGCCTAAGCTCCTGGTTGATAACCTCGGAACTCGCGTACACCTCGACCTTGAGCCCGGCCCGTAAGTCCTCTATCGGGAACTCTACGGTCTGGATGGTCGGGGTACCGGTATCCTCGTCCTTGTATGCATACACGGGCTGGTACTGCGCGAACATTTCAAGGCACTTCATAATAATTTCTTCTTCGCCATCAGCCACGTTCTCGTTGCCATTGGTGAATTTCTTATTCGCTTCCTGGATGAGAGCGAACGTCTCCTTGGCAACTGGTCGATCCGTTGTGCTCTGCCCCATGACGCTGGCGGTAAGCCCGATAGCCCTATCCGCGTATCCTATGAGCCGGTCTTCTTCGGGGACCGTGCTGTAATAGTTGGAGTCGAAATTGACTATCTTAATGGCCTCGTCGAGATTGTCATCAACGACCTGGACCTTACCTGGGTTAATAACATAATCGTCTAATTGCGCCCCGGACCTGACGAAAATTAATGGGCCGTTGATCTGCGTCATCCGGTCAATGCGCTGGTTCTCTAGGGTATCAATACCTACCTGAAGTTTCTCTGTAATCTCGCAAACGCCTTCACCATCGAAGGAGAACTCAACCGGGGAATAAACCAACTTGGCAAACGGTCGGAACCCGTTGAATATCGGGTTGTATATTCCATCAAGGATCGTCTTGGTTTCCTTGTGGAAGCTCACGCAAATATCGTCTTCCTCCCCGTCCTCATCAACGTCATACTTAATCCAGAGCTCCCAGACCTCATACGGCTCTGTGTACTCAGTCTTCTTGAGTTCCTTGCCCTGTGCGTCGGCCCGGCTTTCCTGAGCATCAGTGAACTTGTCCGGGCTAGTTATCTTGGAGACTTCCTTCTCGTCAAAAACTCCCTGCCTGGCCTTGAGTTTCAGTTCGCTCTTTCTATACCTAGTCCTGAACCCAACCATGTAAGCGTCGTCTATTTCGGTTGCTTCAGACGATATAACAAAGTCTGCCCTGTCTATCGGGTAGATGTTCGGGCCCTCATAGACAGTCTGGACAACCTTGACGACCTTAGACTTGCTGTCCAGGTGTTCCAGGCTATACTTCGGTATTTCCTGGTTCTTTAACTCTTCCTCGGTAGCATATCTATATACAGTCCGCGTTTTCTTCTCGGGGACAATCTTGACTATCCCAGTCCCAGTCTTCATGCACTGAAGAAGCGGAGAGAACAACTTTTTCTTGATATTGACTACGTTCCTAAGCCAATGGTTGATAGCCTTCTCTATTTTCGGGGCAACATCAATAAAGTCTTCGTCCAGTGGCTTGCACGTAACGTACTTCTTGTATCCAAACAGTCTATCGGCCACCCGGACAAACAGGGCGTCCGTATTGGACCGGCTGATCGGGATAGCCATGTTACTGGCCTGATTAAACGGGAATGACTTGGGCGGCTTCTCGCCCTTATACTGCTTGCCCCACCGGGCAAGGCTCTCCATGCGGGCGGACTGGTTGTCGAGTTCCTTAGCCAGAACGTCGTCTAGGTGAGCGGAGAGTTCTTCCCGGAGCGTCTTCCCGGACGCCATTTTTCTGGAAAGCGGGATAGAACATCCCCCCTTCCATCCGACGATATCGCCCTTGCTCTCTGCCTTATCCTCTTTTCCCTTTTTTGACTTGGGTTCCTTTGCGGCCTTGGGTTCGGATTTTAGATTTTCTTGTTCTATTGGCACCTATGTTCCCCCGTCTTAAAAGGTCTTGGTTATTAGTAGTATCCCATCTAGTGGTTAACGTCATCGTTTCTTTTTCTTTCTAGACACCCCGGCCTTGTCCATGGCTATTGCCACGGCCTGATTTTTGGGCCGACCCGAATGGATAAGCTCCCGGATATTCTCAGAGAGAACCTTCTTTGACTTCCCCGGATGTAATGGCATTTGCTCTCCCTTTAGATTTACTTACCGCCCAATACGTACCAAGGGCGTTACCGATTACAAATCCCCCGATGCACTTCCAGTCGTGCGTCGCCAACGCTCGTTCTATGACTCCAAACGTGAACAGTGGTATTACCAAAGCCAGGGCCGACGCCCGGAAGGCCCGCCGCCCCGAGAGTGCCATGTAGTACCATGCTATCAATACATCCGAAAGTATCCCTAGGGAGACGTAGGCCAGTAATGTAACCATCGTTAAGCGGAGGGTCTTCGTTCATGTTATTACCGGTGCAGGGCCGGGCGGTAAACCCGGCCCCGCACCCATCCGAATCTATCGGCTCCCCCTATCCGCTGTACTAACAGCAGGGGTATACTCATCGTCGGCGCGGGAAATCGCGCCGCAAACCTCTATGAACTCATCCGGTAGAACCGCTCCCGTACCCATCCCACTAAACCCGTCATAAAACGGCGCAGGACCATACTTGTTCATCACCACCCTAGACCGGGCGTCCACCTCATCCTCAAACACTTCCTGAATTTCCGCTGATGTACTCATCTGTGTCAGGCCCCGCGCTCATGAATCTTCAAAACAATCTTTTGAATCTTCACCATCTCACTCTCCTTTCACTCTCCTTAATTAAACTGTTCTTTTTGTTTGGCTTAGCAATTTTTTCCCTTTTTCACCACCCATGTGGTTCTACTATCAGTATAACATGCTCTCTGCCCATATATACCCCCATACATCTCTTATCAGGCTACAAACACGCTTGACAACCGCTTTTTTTGAGCCATTTTTAACAAAAACGGGATATTAGTAATCTGTCAACCTTAATTCTCACACATCTGCAAGCAACGCCCTTACTTATCCGCCTTAGGCGGACACCGCTTCGGATACAGCTTTTTGTATCACGCATCTTCCCGGACCCTATGTGCCACACCAGCCGACCAGGGGGGCGACGGGTCAGGGGATAGGCGTGCCCGTCTTGTGTGTGCGATCAGCCGCCCCCCTCCCCCTCCGGGGTCGGATAATGTACACAAGAGATGTAAGTAGTTGATATGATTACATAAGTTGCGTCGCATAAGAGGTCTAATGTTAACTACAGTAGTTATCCAGGCGGGGGCGGATGGTATGGGGGTTTCCCAGCTTACGGCCAGGATCGTTGTGATGGGCGGGAAGAACGAACGGGCTAAAGGAGATAAGCGAGGGGAAGGGGGGGGGTTGATGATGCATGAAGACATGTTCATATGTCTACTGGGAGTCTCGCCCTAGCGTCTCGACTGTTAATGT
>Ga0265297_10010555_pt1 | contig 11583 bp, 10 predicted proteins | sample Munlanlwell13791_FD_192502 | JGI IMG/M metagenome (GOLD analysis project Ga0265297, IMG submission 192502) | Leachate microbial communities from a municipal landfill in Southern Ontario, Canada - Leachate well 137-91 | ecosystem: Engineered > Solid waste > Landfill > Unclassified | place...
TGTCGGCTTTCGGAGGCACTTACTGGGCAGCAAAATACCTTCAGGCCTCAAAAGCCATCAAAGACCTGCCGGCTGTTGATTTTCTCGAAAAGGAATTCACTACCCGGAAAACATCTGAATTGCAGCGCTTTTAAAAATGCAGGACAGCCTTTTCCCCGATATGGACTACTCTTACTCCTTAAGTGAGATCTCTGAAAAGATCAGGGAGGTGATCAGCATCAACTTTAACCGTGCCTATTGGGTAAAAGCGGAGATATTGAAACTGAACTATCACGAAAAAAGCGGACATTGTTTCCCTGAACTGGTCGAAAAGGCAGATCAGAAAATCAAAGCAAAGGCAAAAGCGGTGATATGGGCTGGCGATTTTCAGGTGATAAGTAAAAGATTCAGGGAAGTTACCCGAGAGCAGCTCAAAGACAGCATGCAGGTGCTTCTCCTTGCCCGAGTAAAGTATGATGCCTTATACGGATTAAGTCTTCAGATCCTTGATATTGACCCGTCCTTTACCTTGGGAAGTATGGCCCGTGAAAAACAGAAAGCCATAGAACTGCTGAAAGAGGAGGGGATTTTCGATGCCAACAGGAAACGGACCTTGCCCCTCCTGCTGAAATCATTGGCCGTGATTTCTGTTGAAAGCGGCAAAGGCTATCACGATTTTGTAAATATTATCAGGCAATACGAACATCAGTACCGGGTAGATTTTCGGCTTTATTCAGCAGTACTGCAAGGCGAAAATGCTGTTCCTTCCATCATCAGGCAGTTGCGGATGATTGCCAAAAATGCCATGGCTTATGATGCGGTAGTTCTCATCAGGGGCGGAGGCGATGAACTGGATTTAAACTGCTACGAAAAATATGAACTAGCCCGCGAAGTAGCCCTTTTCCCTCTGCCAATTATCACAGGAATCGGTCATTCCACCAATGAAACCGTAACCGAAATGGTAGCTTACAACAACAAGATCACCCCCACCGATGTGGCCTATTATGTAGTAAACAGTTTTCATGCATTTGAAGAAAGGATCAAACAGGCACGTATGCGCATCATTTCCCGTTCGGAGCAGGTTTTGAGCCGCGAAAAATACAGATTTCAGGTAGATGTATCCCGCTTTGTCAAGCAATTGTCATTTTACCGGCAGGCGCATTCAAAACAAATACAATTGCTTACTTTCCACCTGAAAAATGCATGCAGTCAATACCTGTATAAAAACAGGGAAATGCTTAAAAATGCAGAAAAAGGATTAAGCAATTCACATAAAAAGTATATACACGATCGTCAGACACAGATAGGATTGTTGTCTGAAAAAATAAAATTGCTGGATCCGGCCCATGTGCTGAAGAGGGGATACAGCATCAGCAGGATAAACGGAAAGGCCATTACCTTTGTAGATGACCTGAAGGAAGGACAGATTATGACGACAGAGGTATTCAGCGGTGAATTGAAAAGTATGGTTCAGAAAATTAAAAAGAAAGACAGATGAAAAAGATGAAATATTCGGCAGCCCTTGAAGAGCTTGAGCAGATAGTACAGGATGTTGAAAATGCCGAAACAGCTGTGGATGAGCTGGCAGAAAAAGTAAAGCGCGCAAGCGAACTGATACAGCTTTGCAACGACATACTCAAAAAAACCGACAAAGAGGTAAATGATATTCTGAAGAGCATGGATGAAAAAGGCGAGAAAAGCGACTGAGAGGGGTTTTTCCCTGATTGGATTTGAACAACAAGGCCACCAAGACGGAGCTTAGAGGCTACTGTGTTTTTGGCCTTGAATATGATTCATCAAATTAATGTGAACTTTTATAGAATTAAAGCTTTAACAGCCTCTTTTTTCCGCATACTTGTGATTGCAAATATGTACAAACCATGCTCTAAATCAATTTGTATTTCACTTTCATGACAATTTTGAATTATCTTTATCATTTTTCCATTTAAATCATAAATCATCAAATCAAAACCGTTTTGATAATAATCATGATCAATCAGTATTTTATTGGAAACGATTGTAATCCCATTTTTTGCGCGAGTTTCCTGAATACTTTGTACCGGTAATCCACTGAATATTGAACACAAACCATTTCGGGTTCCAAACCATGTATATCCATTAAAATCTGTAAAAATACTGTTGATATTATTGGATGCTAAACCACTTTCCCAAACCCCGTATTTAGTCCATTTTTCACCATCATATTTTGCCATTCCATCACCGGGGGTACCAACCCATATATTTCCCTTCATGTCAATTGAAAAATCGGAAGTTTTCCAGGAATAATAATCATTAAACATAGTAGTAGATTTCCATTCTTCATCTTTAAAAACACTTAATGCTTTTCTGGAACATGCCCAGACATTACCTGAACTGTCTTTCTTAAGCTTTACAATTTTATTATCAATCAGTCCACTGTTGCTGCTCAGATAGGTAGTCCAATTGATTCCATCAAAACGCGATATTCCTTTACTTAATGTGGCAATAATAATATTATCAGCATTATCACACATGATACCTGTGATGCAATTTGAGGCAATACCGGAATTTGTCGTGTCATAGGTAATCCATTGTGTACCATCATACATGCAAATTCCTTTTTCAGGAGAGGCAAACCAAAGGTTATTCTTCGAATCTGAACAAATTTCCACAATAATATAATCGATCAACCCGCTATTTGCCGGAGTATAGATTGTGGTTTTTGATCCATCATAAATACCTGCTCCATATCCAGTCAGTATATAATTGCCAAGCTTTATGCCATAACAAATCAGCAAATTGCCGTTATGGGCGAAAGATAAATTGAATATACTCTTATTAGCATCTTTTCCAAGATTAATATTGGTCCACAAAGAATCATCAAATTTTTGTAAACCATTACTGAAAACTAGTTTATCCCCATTTTTATCAATTGCCATGCAAGTAACATTATTCCCAAGTATGCTATTGGTATTGACTTCAAATTCTTTCCAGTTACTATCCTTATCCTGAAAATAAATGTTATTATCCGATACAATGTATTTATCAGATTCCTCAGAAATAATCAAATCTTCAGGATTACCTATTTGTAAATCGGTCGATTTAAAAGACATCCAGACAGAATCCTGAATAATATTTATTCCTTTCCAATTTGCCACCCAGAGATCACCATTATTCCCCATTTCAACAGCAGTAACATGGTTATCGAGCAATTGACTGTTTGACTTATTATAATTAACAAACGAATCCATATTAAAAAAACTCACCCCATTATCGGTAGCTAACCAGATATTTTCATTTGAATCGAATGCAATGTCGTAAATATTATCTGAAGGAATAGTTGAGGTTTCTGTATCAAAAAAATGCCATGAATTTTTATTCGTAACAACTAAACCGCTATTTGTGGCCATCCATACATATTCTCTTCTATCAATAAGTATTTTACGAACATCTCCTATATATTTTGTTGTACCAGTGACCCGAAAGTTGGTAAAAGTAGAATGATCATACATGTACAAATCTTCACACCAGACTGCCATCCAGATATTATTATTTTTATCAACAGCAAGAGAAGTTACGTAATGAGAATCAAAATCACATCTTAAAACTGTATTGCCCCTTATCACCACTAACCCATTTTCCTGACCCACATAAATATCTTCATTTTTATCAATTACCACAGTTTCCACTGAATTGCCAAGCAAACCATCTTTACTCGTATACTGATTTATGATCTTTCCATTTGTGTCATATACGATTACTCCACCTGATGTTCCCGCAACAATTTTACTCGTGGAACTAGTTATTGAAAATACATTTGAAAAATTTGTAAAATTGGACCAATTTTGTGCAAATAAATTCATATTATACAAAAAATAGAGTGTTAAAACTAAAAGTATTCTCATCGTTTTATTTTTATTCAAAAATATGAAAAATAATCATGTGATAATTTTCTTTTCATCAGTTTTTCCAGGTGCTTGGAAACTTTGCCCTACCACAATAAAATCATACTTAAAAATCGCAATCCGGAAAGATTGCTGCACATGCCCATACCAGTGGAGGCAAAAAACTTTAATAAATACACCTTCGGACGTGGACGTCCGAAGCGGGGAAGGGGTCAATATTATTTTAGTACATCATATAACTTGTCCGGATCTTGTCTGCTATCCCACAAACTCATAATTATTATCTTATCTGTATAAACCTTGTAAAAAAGCATGAAATGGCCGGCAGATGTAACACGAATACTACCATAGTCAGTTTCTTTTCCCAAATAGTTGAAGTCAACGATGAACTTGATTCTGTTCCTGATTAATAATGATATTTTCTTGCTGTATTTTTTATTCCCATTTCGTTGAGCCCAATATTCAAGGATACTCTGTCGTTGGTTTCTGGCAGTTTTTGTCCAAACTACTTGCTGAGCCATAAATCATCTTCCTGATTAATATCTTCATCTGAGATTAAGTCACCGTAATGAATATCAACCTCACTGGCTTTGAGGATTAGTTTTTGTTGATCAGAGGTTTTATAAATATCTTTTTCTTTGACTGTAGTTTCAAGGAGTTTGTCCAAAGCTGTTATGATGTATCTGTTTCTGATTGTAAGCAGCTTATCAATTAAATTATTTCTAATTTGTTCTGTTGATGCCATTTCCGTATTGTTTTTCTTTGCAAATATCGTAATTCTGTTCCAATTTCAGCTTTAAATTGATAATATTTCAGGGAATGGTCTGTTAACTTTTATCACCACATATAGAGCAAGTCTATCTGACTTGTGCCTTTCTAAAGAAGTATTGGCACAAAACTTTTAATAAATACACCTTCGGACGTGGATGTCCAAAGCGTGGAAGATGGTTTGGCTGAAATATCACGGCAAATCGGTGCGGGCTGTTAAAATTCGTGGGCAAAAGTCTTTAACAGCAAAGGGATGATATGCGGTACTGTGAATAAGCTTCAGAAAGCAAACGAAATGAAAGATGTATATTTGCCCTGTAATTAAATTAAGGCAATGTCGAAAGTATTCCCCATTTTACTGCTGCTCTTGCTTCCCGGATTTGTTTTTTCGCAATCACAGCAGTACAATCAAAAAATTACCAATGAACGCACTGGTGAAGAAATCCTCATCGGCAGGTGCACCCGTGATGCCTTTACCAAAAGCCCTTACAGCGAGTGGTTTTTATCCAACTATCCCACCTATAAAAGCCAGAGCACCCTCAAAACACTCGATAGCTGCAAAGCCTATCTCGACAGCATCAAAATAAAGATCGTACTGGGAACCTGGTGCAGCGACAGCCGTAATAATTTTCCTCTTTTTATGGCATACCTTGATTACCTGAAGGTGAACGACTATGAAATAATTTGCGTTAACCGTGAAAAAAGCGCAGTAAGTTTTTCGATAGAAGAACTCAACATCCTTTTTGTTCCGACATTTATTTTTTATAAAAACGGCATAGAAACCGGCAGAATTGTTGAAAATCCTGTTCAAAGCCTCGAAAGGGACATGTATCTGATCCTGAAATCGAGTGAGGAAAAAGTTAAGGAAAATGGAGAAATCAAGTAAATCCTTGCATATAATAAAAGGCGTTGAACAGCCTTCGTATCTGAATCCCGATATACTGCGCGGAAAAAAGAAAAGCAGCCATGCACCGGAAAGCGCAGATGAATATATCGAGGGCATACGTTCAGGCGATCGTACCATACTTGCACGTGCCATCACCCTGATTGAAAGCACCCGCGCCACCCATCAGGAAATGGCTCAGGAGATCATTGAAAAATGCCTGCCCTTTTCAGGCAAATCCATACGTTTGGCCATTACCGGAATTCCCGGAGTGGGAAAAAGTACATTTATTGAGGCTTTGGGAAGTTATCTTCTGGGCAAAGGGCACAAAATTGCCGTGCTTGCCGTTGATCCGAGCAGCAAACGAACGAAAGGCAGTATTCTTGGAGATAAAACCCGTATGCAAAAACTTTCCTCGAGCAAAGATGCTTTCATCAGGCCTTCCCCGACTGTGGGTACTTTGGGAGGTGTAGCCCGGAAAACGAGAGAAAGCATAATTTTATGTGAAGCTGCCGGATTTGATGTGGTGTTTATCGAAACGGTCGGTGTAGGACAATCGGAAACTACCGTGCATTCCATGGTGGATGTGTTCCTCTTACTGATGCTTCCCGGGGCAGGTGACGAACTGCAGGGTATGAAAAGAGGCATAGTGGAGCTGGCCGACCTCATCGTCATCAATAAAGTGGATGATAATACCCCTGAAAAAGTACTTTATGCAAAAAGTGAATATCAAAAAGCCTTGCATTTACTTCCTGCATCAGATTCAGGGTGGGGTGTCCGTATAGAAACCTGCTCCTCGCTGATTCCTTCCGGCATGGAAGACGTATGGAAAAGCATTTCCGATTATCAGGATATGGTCAAAAAGAACGACTATTTTTATTTGCACAGGAATGAGCAGGCAAAATTCTGGTTTTACGAAAGTATGGAAGCGGAACTCAAACGACTTTTTTATACGCATCCCCGGATGGACAAAGAAATAAAAAAGATGGAGGTTGCCGTACTCGAAAACCGGATAAGTCCTTTCAGGGCTGGATGGAAGATCATCAGCAACTATCTAAAGAAAACATAGCTTTGAAACTCCCTGATTTTATAAATAAGGACATCAACCTAAAAGAACTTTTCAGGGGAAGCAGCATTGCCCTTATCTTTAAGGTGGCGGGAGCAGGTATGGGTTACGTGTTTTTCTGGGTGATCTCGCGCATGTACGGAGCCGAAACTGTGGGTGTCTTTTCACTCTGCTGGACCATCCTTATTTTTTCCGCCATGCTGGGAAAAGCAGGCCTTGATTCTTCCATAGTGAGGTTTCTTGCCTCCATGCAAACCGAACATCGGCAAAGCGACATGAAGATTATTTACCGCAAGGGGTTGACCCTTGTCCTTTTTTTCAGCATCCTGGTAGCTTTGCTGCTGCTGCTCATCCGAAAACCTGTCGGAACACTTTTCTTTGATCAAAAGGATAGCGACACCCTGATAATTATGGTTGTCCTTGCCCTTATTCCTTTTTCTGTCATGTCTTATAATTCCGAGGCGTTACGGGGACTTAAAAAGATCGGCCTTTATTCCCTGCTTCAAAATGGAGCGGTTTATTTTGCTGCCCTCGCCATCATTATATTGATATGGTTTTTAGGTTCTGATACTAACTTTATTCTGCAAGCCGTTGTTATTTCACTTGCTCTGGCTTCACTGGCCAGCCTGTTACTTTACAAGAATACGGAGAGAAAAATACAGGATAGTTTGCCCTATACCATTCAGACGGAATCCTTGTCGTGGCGGCACATTCTCAAGGTGTCTTTCCCTATGATGATCGGCAGTGCCCTGTTTATGATGCTGAACTGGACAGATATTTTGGTACTGGGCATTTACAGGCCTGAAAAGGATGTGGGTATTTACAATATCGCTGTAAAAATTGCTGCCCTGAACAGTATTGCCCTGGTAGCCATCAATACCATTGCCGCACCGAAGTTTGCCGAACTGCATGCCTTATCAGACAAGTCGCCTTTCAGAAAACTGGTGAAGCAGGTTTCGCTCATCAATACCCTCGTTTCGCTTCCTGTCTTTCTTTTTATCCTGTTTTTTCCGGAATTCCTGCTCAAATTGTTTGGCTCCGAATTTGGCGAAGGTAAACATGCCCTGCTCATTTTGGCTTCCGGACAGTTTTTTAATGCCTTGTGTGGCTCTACCATGTATGTAATGAATATGTCGGGTATGGAGATCAAAGGACGAAATATTATGATTGCTTCTGCGCTGATCAATTTATGCCTCAACTTTTTATTGATTCCTCAAATGGGCTTGACAGGCGGAGCCATTGCCACCATGAGCAGTATTGTTGTCTGGAATGTGCTGGCCCTCTTTTTTATATACAGGGAGCATGGTTTTGTAACCTTGCCCCTAAATATGAACAACTAACATGAATGCAAGACCGAATTTTTTCATTGTGGGCGCAGCGAAATCGGGAACCACCACTCTGGCCTATATGCTGGCTAAGCATCCGCAGCTTTATTTTAGTCCGATCAAAGAACCTAATTATTTCTCTGAAGATATAAATCCCGATACATTTAAAAGGGATTACAGGAACAGAACAGTTTTCGTTACAGATGCTTACTTTCGATCATTGCCACTGAAAGAACTGCATTTATCTTTCGTCAGGTCAGAAAGCCATTACATGAAGCTGTTCGATGCAGCACTTGATGAAATTGCCATTGGTGAAGCGAGCACAACTTATCTGTATTCAAAGGTAGCAGCTAAAAACATCCATGACTTCAACAGGGAGGCAAAGATCATTGCTATTCTCAGAAATCCGGGAAGCAGGGCCTATTCCCATTACCTGATGGGGCTTCGTTTCGGCTATACCCGTTTACCGTTCAGACAAGCCTTTGAACTTGATATGAAGGAAACTGAAAAAGGATGGGGTATCTCCAAACTGTATATGGAACTCGGAATGTATTATAATCAATTGAAGCGCTATTATGATGTTTTTCCGGCTTCACAGATAAGGATTTACCTTTTTGAAGAACTGGAGGCTGATACACAGGTTTTGTTCAATGATTTGTGCAGTTTTCTTGAAATAGAGCAATTACCACTTTCGGAGATGAAGAAACAGAATGAAGCACTGCTGCCTAAATATCCACTGATCAATAAACTGCTATCAAATACCGGATTGCGAGGTCTTACGGAAAGCTTGATATCGGTTTCATTTAAAAAGAAAATGAAACAGCTTCTTTTTCAGGATACAAATATTCCTTCTTTAGGGGAAGAAGACCGAAAATTTTTGCAGGACGTTTACAGGGAGGATATTATACAAACAAGCCGTTTGATCGGGAAGGATCTGTCGCACTGGATTGAATAAGGGAACCCCCGATTAATCTGCTATCTCCAGAAAAACAGGGCAATGATCCGAATGAACAACCTCATTCCATAGTTCGGCTTTCAGAATGCGGTTTTGAATGGTATTGGAAATCATATTGTAATCAATACGCCAGCCTAAATTCTTTTCCCTTGCCCTTGCCCGGTAGCTCCACCAGGAATACTTTTTAATACCCGGATTCATAAACCGGAATGAGTCCGTAAATCCCAGCTTGATAAAATCGGACATCCATTCCCTTTCTTCGGGCAGAAAACCCGAACTCGTGGCATTTCGGACAGGATCATGGATGTCAATGGCCTGGTGGCATATATTGAAATCTCCGGAGATGATCAGGTTCGGGCGTTCTTTCATCAGTTTCCTGACCCATTCAAGAAAAAAGCCAAGAAATTCCATTTTGAAATCCTGTCTTTCGTTACCGCTGGAACCTGACGGAATATAAAGGGATAGTTGCGTAATATCACCAAAATCGGCACGTATTACGCGGCCTTCCCTGTCGTAAAGGCTCTTCCCGAAGCCAATGCTAACCTTGTCGGCTTTCTTTTTCGACAGCAGGGCTACTCCGCTGTAGCCTTTTTTCTCTGCTGAATGCCAAAGGCAGTGGTAGCCTGAATTTTCAAAAAGTGAAGGGTCAAACTGGGACTGATCGGCCTTAAGTTCCTGCAGGCAGATCATATCGGGTTGCACTTCGGTAAACCATTGATGGATATCCTTATTTAACGCTGCCCGTATGCCGTTGATATTATAACTTAGGATCCTCATAATATGCTGTTGATTATTTTACAAAAATCTTGTCGGTGATCACTTCTTTTTGGGTGATCGCCTGGATGTAGTAAATGCCTGAACTCTGCCGGATATGTAAATCAAGGATAAGCTTTTCGGGGGCGTTATCGAAGTGTTTATCTTCGATAAGCTGCCCGTTAAGATCAAGAATGCGTAAGTGCAACATTCCCGGCCCTTCGTAGGTCAGCTTGAAAGCGCCATTGTTCGGATTGGGGAAAATATGCATGGAATATGTTTTCTCTTCCTCAAAAATGGAGTTGGTGACTTGTACTGTTTGAGTCAGTGAATCTATGCCGCAAGCGTTTTCAACAATTAATTTCACCGTATATGAACCGCTGTTTTCAAATTTATGTTCCGGGTTGGCCGAAGTGGATGAATCCCCATCACCAAAAATCCAGAGATAGCTGAAACCATTGGAAGACGTGCTTTTAAAAGTGTAGTACAATCCGGAATCGGTATAGGCAAATGATGCAGCAGGAGGATTATTGAAGATCGCGGCCATGACAGGAACTTTAGGACTGTGACATGCATCCGTTTCAATCACTTCCCAATCATAAAAATAATAATAGTAGTTGGTTCCTCCCGTACTGGAAATGATGGTGACCAGATCACCGCTTTCATAAGGGTAAAGCATACCGGAATTGTTTCTGTATAAGTTAGCATTAACTCCGATCAGGGTATTGTTGTCACCTTTGTCAACCACAGCCTGCAAATTGATCCGGTTTTCTCCGCCTGACAGATAAAAAGAATCGGAGAAAACAATCTGGCCACTGCCATTTTTAATTTGGATAAGACGTTTTCCGGATCCACTGGCATAAACCTTTACCGAATTGATTCTGATCTTTTTTGAGGTGTTGAAAACAAGGCCCTGGGTGCCGCTGGAATATCCACCTGTGCCAATATTGTTTGCAAAAGGCCCGGCAAACTGTAAGTTTCCCGGTTCTCTTTTTTGAGCGTAATAGGTTTTTGTTTCGGTCAGAACGGGCGTAGTGAATTCATTACCTTCGGCAAGAATACTGGAATCATTCTCATTGGCAAACCATAAAATAGTACCATCGCCTTCAGCCCGAAGGATAAGGCTGTCGCTGCCACAACTGTTAGCGGGAAAAGTTTCGGGAATATCCGGCATTTCAATAACAATGTTTTCTTTGCTGATACTGTCGCTGCCATTTTGATTGGAAACGATCAGCCAAACGGTAAATATTCCGTTTTTTCGATATAAATGAACAGGATTTTCTTCAGTGGAGGTATTTCCATCACCAAATTTCCATAGATAGCTGCTGGGATTATTCAATGATTTATCATGAAAAGCAATTTCACCGGTGCAACTTACAAGGCTTGATGGAGCATAAAAGGCAAGCGGGGGATCACTGTCTTTCAGGCAATGCCAGTTTAATTCAAATCCTGAACGATTATCCAAGGCATCTGAACGAAACCGAAGGGTCAGTGAACCCTGACTGGAAATCACAAATCCTCCTTCCGGTAAAGAACTTCCGGTGTAATTGCCGATTAAAGGGCTGTTAAGATCGGATCCATCGTAAATTTCCAGGAAATCATAGTCTTTTTCCGTCTCAAACGAGAGAAACTCAATAACAATACCGTTGGCATCAGGCGGGGCTATGGTAATGTAAACATTGCTGTTGCTTCCGTAATTGGTTTTTCCTCCCGGATCAAATAGCTTTCCGCTGCAGGTGGTGTAGGTTTCAAATGCTGAAGTAGTAGGCATGATATACTCGCATATCGCCAAGGGATCAACAAAAATATAGTCAACTGATGCGACTGAATCCTGGCCGTAACTGTTCAGAGCAACGAGAGAAACATTGTATGTTCCTGCATTGTCATAACGAACTCTGGGATTCCTTTCGGTAGAAGTGGCAGGATAACCTCCTTCAAAATACCATTTGTAATTGCTCGAGAAGGCGGAA
>Ga0265297_10010556_pt1 | contig 11583 bp, 9 predicted proteins | sample Munlanlwell13791_FD_192502 | JGI IMG/M metagenome (GOLD analysis project Ga0265297, IMG submission 192502) | Leachate microbial communities from a municipal landfill in Southern Ontario, Canada - Leachate well 137-91 | ecosystem: Engineered > Solid waste > Landfill > Unclassified | place...
CGCCCTTGATATAGCGGGGCAGGGAGACCGGCTCGGGATGACCGGTCAAGACCACTTCCAGCTTCCCAACCGGAGGCATGAACTCGATAATTTCAGGCTGGGTGAATCCCTGCTGCTCGACCCATTTGCCGTTGATAAAAACGGGCACCTTCTCGGCAGTTATATGGAACCAGTGCATCATGGCCGCGGAGCCGGTGGGATCGATGGCGCTCTCGCCCCAGTAAAGCCGGATATCGTCCGTACTGTCCAGGCGGCCGGCGCCCAGCTTGGCTATCAGGTTGGTTACTCCCGGGCTGGCGCCCATGCCGATAATGGCCGCTATACCGGCTTTGCGAGCTGCTTCATCCAGCTCCAGCGAGTCTTTAGTGGCATCGAAATCGTCGTCGATATCGACCATGTTCACCCGCGCTTCGATAGCTGCCTTGATCACAGCTGCTGCATACTTGTAAAAAGGGCCGACTGTGCTGATGACCACATCAGAGCCTTTGAGCAGCTTGACCAGCGACTCCCTGTGGTTTACATCGGCGCCTGCCGTTTTGACCTTCTTGCCCAGCTCGGCCTCGACGCGTTTCAGCCCTTTGACGCTGGCATCGGCTACCGTTATCTCGGCGTCCGTCCTCTCCAGAAGCAGTTTGACTGCCTCGGAGCCCATAGTGCCCGCGCCACCCAGTACCATAATCTTTTTCATGCCCAATATACCTCCTTTATCTTGATTCTAAATATGCTTATCTGCGTTACAGCAGCCTGAGATATCTATAAGTTAAGAAGATTGACCATCCTTTGGGATTCTGCCTCCAGTGATTCAGCCCATGGCTCAAATCCTATTACTTTGATATCCAAACTCCTTTTTCTAATCTCCTCGATCAGATTTCCCATAAAGAACGATTTGCCGTCCATTAATTGGTCGAGATTCATTTTAACGGGGTCTACGGCATTCCCTGCATGATTGGCCATTGCCATTTGTTTCATGTATTCAATCATATTTACTTTCTTTGTAACCCCGCAGGTCGGGCTGTCGTTCATACCGATTACTCCACAGATAATAAAACCTTCCCGAAGGTAATCCTCCATCCTGTCGACCACCTTGACAGCTTCTTTTTTACACAACCTGTTGTACGATGAAAGCGAGGCTTTCGCTATTGGAATGAACAAAGGGAACCAGCCGAACCTGACAGCATGCGTGATTATTGGTAAAAATTTATCGAATTCCTTTCTGGCAGCCCCACCCCACCCAAGACACTCGCAACAAGGGAGCTGTACTATATTAATATCCTTTTTCATAAAAGCCTGGATTAATTCGCTAGAAGGACCCCGTCTGAAAGCCACACCCGGACCGCGCGCATCCACATTTAGCAGACAATGATTTAAGAAGACTATTTTTTTATTCCTGTTGTCCTGATAATCCACGGCAAACCTCCCTCTAGCACCTATAACTATTCTGCCCTTATCAACTTATTTCCTTTTTTCTTTCTCTCGACTGATCTTCACCCCTTCCTTGACCCTGTCCCACGTTTTATCCGTTATCTGCTTTAACTGCTCCTTAACCGGGCGTCCGCTGCCCCCGGTACGGGGTATACTCGCCACGAACTCGATATAACGGGGCACCATAAAATAAGCCATGCGCTCGTCGCAGAACGCGATGACTTCAACGGGATCGACCCTGGCGCCTTCGCGGCAGACAAGCACCAGCTTGACCTCCTCACCCCATACATCGGAATGGGCTGGCACGGCAGCGCATTCCATAACACCGGGATGCGATTCCACAACCTTCTCCACCTCCAGTGCCGAGATATTTTCATCTCCGCGCCTGATCATGTCCTTCTCACGGCCGACAAAGAAAAAATATCCGTCCTTATCCTGGTAAGCCAGGTCGCCAGTATGCCACCACAGGTTGCGAAAGGCCTCCAGCGTTTTCTCCGGCATTTTATAGTAGCCCTCGAAAATGGTGTGCGGCTGCTTCGGCCGCAGCACTATCTCCCCCACCTTACCCCGCGTCACTTTGCGGTCCGTGGAATCGAAGAGCTGCACATCGAAATAGCCGCGCGGCTTGCCGAAGGAGCCGGGCCTGATATCGTCATATGTAGCCACGATGGTGCAATCCCCCTCCGTCAGGCCGTAGGTGTTGACCAGCCTTACATTGAAACGGTTCTCGAAAGCCTGCTGGCTCTCCGGAGTAATATGAGCGGTTGAGAAGACCCGCATAGGGTTGTCCGCATCGTCCGGCTGCTCGGGCGCCATTAAAAGGATCTTGATCACAACCTCGAACATGCCGGATATGGTGCAATTGTATTTTCTGATATCCTGCCAGAAATCCGACGGACTGAAGCCGCGCGTGAGTAAAAAGCCGCCGCCGTAGAGCATGGCGCCCAGCACCAGACCGAACTGCGGCGCCTCGTGAAAAAGAGGAATGTAGCCGTAACCGACATCGCCCTTCCTTGCTCCGTTGACCGTCACGTACTGGCTGGCGACGAAGAAGGCCTGATTGTGCGTGATCAGCACGCCCTTGGAGGGACCGGTCGTGCCGGAGGTGAACATCAGCGCCATGATGTCGTTATACTGCACTCCTACTTCAGGCAGCTCAGCTTTCTCCCTTAGCAGCATGGAAAACGGCAGGGCCTTAATTTTTTTAAAAGGATCGCCATCGAATTGCCCCTCGATAATGATCGTCTTAACCTTTTTAATGCGGCCCTCCACGGACCTGATCTCATCGATGAAGCTGCTGCTGATGACAAGTATCTCAGCATCAGAGTAGTTAATAAGGTATTCAAGGATGTTGCCTTTATGAAAAGGGTTGAAGGGGGCTTCGATGGCTCCCAGCAGAGCCAGGCCGAACCAGGTGAAGATGAATTCAGGGCAGTTCTCCATCAATATTGCGACGTGGTCGCCCTTTTTAACACCCATTGCGGCAAAGCCGTGCGCAACCCGCCTGGACTGCTCCAGCACCTGCGCGTATGTATAACCTTTGCCCTCAAACCAGAAGTAGATGGAGCCGGGATATTTCCTGGCTGCTTCTTCCAGCATTTTGCCCAGGACGTACTTCTCGCCCGTTACAAATCTCATATCACCGGCCTCCTTAGACTGTTTCGATCGTGTTTATCCGTCAGCGACCCGAGCGGGAAACCTGTGCCATAATCAAATCCATCTGCTCGTTAATATATTGTTCCAGCGTATAGTGCTCCTTCAGCAGCCACCTGCGGAAGGCCCACATATCGCAAAGCACAACGATGTTATTGGCGGCCAGAGTTGGGTCCTTGACCTTGAACTTGCCTGCCCTGACGCCCCTTTCAAGTATTGTCTGGAATATCTGGATGGTGCACTCCTCCTGCATTTTCAGCGCCCTGAACTGTGCAGGCGAGAGTTGTTTTGCTTCCTGATACCAGAAAACGGTCAGATCCTGGTACTCCTCGACCCATTTCAAATATTCCACCACGGCATATTTAAGGGCGCGTCGTGGCTCCATTTTCTCCACCACCGCCTGATATTTCTTGCTGAAGAAATCGATGGCATTCATGGTATATTCGTGAAAGAGGCCCAGAATACCGTTCTTGGAACCAACGTAGTGATACAGTGTGGCCACGTTCATACCGAGCTCGCCTGCTATATCGCGCACAGAAGTGTTCAGATAGCCCTTGCGGATGAAAAGAGAAGCTGCGCCTCTCAGTATCTGCCTGCGACGCTCTGTTGCCAGACTTTTACGACCCAATGCCTTTCAAGCCTCCACTAATTATTGATCCGAATTCCCGGATATATAAATCAAGCGCTTGTTTTATATATTACGCTTGTGCACACTGGCTGTCAATCCCCTGTTATTAGTCGCGACCGCATATTGACTTTAGCTATTCTCAATGCTATATTGCGATACGATCTGTTAATTCACCTGATTGAGGCAGTTGTTAGGAGGCAGGAATGGTAAAGATCAATACCGTGCTTGGCACCTTGCCGGCAGACCAGATGGGGCCCACTCTCATGCATGAGCACATGGTGCTGGCTTATCCGGGATGGGAGCAGGATGCCGTGGCGCCGCCGGTCGACCTCAAGGAGCTTGCATCCGACTGCGCCCAGGCCCTGGGTGAGGTGAAACAATATGGGATTAAGACCGTGGTGGACGCCACGCCCTGCGACCTCTGGAGAAACGTGGATCTGGACAGGATGGTGGCCGAAAAGACCGGTCTGAATATAATATGTGCCACAGGTATGTACCACGAGGCCGAAGGCATGCCGGTCTACCTCAAATTCCGCAGTCAGGTGATGGATATCACCACCGAGCTCTACGAATCCTTCATGCAGGAGCTGACGGTCGGCATAGGCAAAACCGGCGTCAGGGCAGGCGTGATCAAAGTAGCTACAGGGCATGGCTGCATCTCCCCCTACGAGGAGAAGGTCCTGAAGGCGGCGGCCAGGGCTCAGAAGGAGACGGGTGTGCCCATACTCACACACACGCAGCAGGGGACGATGGGACCGGAGCAGGCAGCGCTGTTGCTGGGCGAAGGCGTACACCCCAAGAAAATAGTCATCGGCCATATGTGCGGCAATTCCGGACTCGAGTATCAGATGTCGGTGATAGATAAGGGCGTTTACATTGGATTCGACCGCTGGGGCATCGGTTTCATCTTCCCGGACAACCTGCGCAAGGCGACGGCGCTGGGTTTGCTGGGACTGGGCTTTGCCGACAGGATCGTGCTTTCACAAGATTGTGTAACACGCTTTATGGGACGGCAAACCGTGATGCCCGATTTCATTCAGGCTCTGATAGCCGATTGGTCCTACACCCACCTTTTCAAGAACATCATCCCTCAACTCAAACAGGCGGGAGTGACCGATGCACAAATAGGGCAGATGATGGTGGATAATCCCAGGAGCATTTTCGGCGGGTGAAGTGTAATGGCAGGCAGGACCGAAATCAGTACACGCATGGGAGGCGGTGGCGCTGATCAAGCTGCGCCTGAATAAATAATAAAGGAGGTTGATATGTCTGATCCCTACTCGGCAAAACCCTGGCTCAAGCACTACGACAAGCATGTTCCCGCGAACCTCTCCTACCCCTGGACATCCTTCATCGACCTGGCTCGCAGAAGCTTCCGCGAAGTGCCCGACCGGGCCGCCATGATCTACATCGACACGGTAATCACCTTCAAAGAGCTGGACCTAATGTCCAACAAGTTCGCCAATTTCCTGCTTGACAGGGGAGTTAAACAGGGCGATGTGGTCGGACTCAACATGCCCAATATCCCGGCTTATATCATATGTTTCATTGGAGCCCAAAAGGTGGGTTGCGTTACAACGGGAGTCAGCCCGCTGCTCACGGAGCATGAGCTGGAGCACCAGCTCAACGACTCGGGAGCCAAATTGCTGGTGACTTTTGATGTTAATCTGGCAAGGGTCAACGCTGTAATCGCCAAGACAAAGGTTAAAACGCTGGTGGTGGCCGGCGTTTTCGACTTCATGGGGCCGGTGGACTGGAATGCGCCCCTCGGCGAAGTCAAGAAGCAGGACGGCATAGACGTCTATAATCACCTCGACATACTGAGGAAATACCCGGATAAGGAGGTTATCACCTGGGTCGACCGCGACTCGGATTGCCTGATGCAATATACGGGAGGAACGACGGGGCCTTCCAAGGGCGCCGTGCTCTCCAACCGCAACGTCACGCACCAGATAGTGCAGTGGGTAACCTGGACCGAGGCCAAGATCGGTGAGGAGGTCGGTGTTTCCGCCTTCCCTCTGTTCCACCAGGCCGGGCTGCTCTACGCCTTCGTGGGCATGTCCATCGGCATGACGCAGGTGCTTATACCCAATCCCCGGGACGTGGCGTTCATAGTCAACCAGATCAAGAAGTACAGCCCGACAGTGGTGGCCAATGTTCCCACGCTGTTCATGGAGATGATGAAGAACGAGGACTTCAAAAAGATGGACCTGTCCTTCGTCAAGTTCTATGCCAGCGGGGCGGCGCCCTTCCCGGCTGAGCTGATCAAGCAGTTCTACTCAATCGTGGGGGATAACAAGCTGATCGAAGTCTATGGCATGACTGAGACCAGTCCCCTGATAACTTGCCAGCCCTATCTGGGCAACAAGAAGGTCGGGGCGGTGGGCATGCCGCTGCCCGATACGGAAGTCAAACTGGTCGATCCCGCGACCGGAGAGCTTGCCAAACTGGGAGAGCCGGGTGAGTTCTGCGCGCGCGGCCCGCAGATAATGAAGGGCTACCACAATAAACCCGAGGAGACGGCCAACTCCATACGCGACGGCTATATGCACACGGGTGACATCGCCACCATGGACGAGGACGGCTTCTTCTACATCGTCGACCGTCTCAAGGACATGGTCAGCGTGAGCGGCATGAAGGTATTCACGCGCGAACTGGACGACATCCTGGCCCAGCATCCCGACATAGAGATGTGTGCTTCGGTGGGCGTGCCTGACCCCGGCAGGGAATTCACAGAGATCGTAGCCTCGGCCATCGTGCTGAAGCCGGGCGTGGAGCCGAATGACGCCACCCGCCAGTCCATTATCAACTTCATGCGTGAGAGGGTCGCTCCCTACAAAGTGCCCAAGCAGATCATTTTCATGGACGCGCTGCCCTTGAGCGCCGTGGGGAAGATACTGAAACGCGAACTGAGAGATATACTCAAGACCAAGAAATAGCACCGGGTTGCCTGCAGCAGGGCGAGTGCATTATACTTGCCCTGCTGCAAATGTTGGGCCACACTAAAGTATCTATCGCAATACCCGTCATCCTGCTGCCTGTGCTGATATGCCTGGCCTGTTCCCAGCAGCCGCAGGCACAGCCCGCCTCTTTCCAGGTCGTATCATTGGGAGTCATGCCTGCACAGGTGCAGGTTGATGAGGAAGCCACCGTTGTAGCCCAGGTGACCAACACAGGAAAGATGGCCGGAAATTACACCGCCGAGCTCAGCATGAACGGCGAAAAAGTTGACACCAAGACCACCACCATCCAGCCGGAAAAGATCGCCAGAATTACATTTACCATATCCAGAGACAAGCCAGGTACCTATGAAATACAGCTGGAAAGCGCCAGCACAACCCTCACCGTGACCGCCATGGAGGAGAGGGATGTTGAGCTCAAGTACGACAGCGGCGTTTCGCAAACGTCACTCTGGGCCGGCAACAACAACGGATTCCTTATCAGTTTCAGCCCCCCGGCCAAACCGTTCATATTGAAAAAAGTCAGCATCTGCGGCGCTATCTACGGTGTATCCTGGGAGGGCAAGATCTTCGAGCTGTCCGTCCTGGATCAATTCTATACTCCTTACTATAAGCAGCTATATGCCATCGCCAGATTCCCGGTTAGAGGCGCCTTCCCCTACCAGGAACCGCCCTGGGTGGATTTCGAGATACCGCCCACACATTTGGAGAACGATTTCCTGGTATACCTTTTCACGGGGACAGGAATGCACAAGGGCATACAGGTAGGCGTGGACAACAGCTTTGTTAACGAGCACTCCGATCTGGCCAGCGGACGGCCGCCCAATATGTCGCTGATTGATATAGACACTTTTTATAACTCGAGCTTCTGGTACAGCGACCGCAGCAAGGTCAACTGGATGATCAGGGCTACGGGCAGCGCGCGCCTGCCGGTCCAATGAGCGAGCCTGCGGACTGCAAATAAACGAGTTGATCATTTTATTCCTCAATTCCACTTTTGTGGCATTAGGGACATCGTGTTAGAATGCTGTAAATTCTCTGCCGAGGAGGTTGCATAATGAAGACCTGGGTCATCGTCGTGTTGTGTATTGTGGCAGTCATCGTCATACTGGGAGGAGTCATTGCCGTCAGGACAATGACGTTCAGCTCCAAACAGCTGCCTGCCGGCAGCAAGGTAACCTATAATATCGACAAAAATCAGGCAGCGCAGAGGCTGTCGGGCTCGATCAAATTCAAGACCATCTTCAATGAGGACATCTCGAAGGTGGATTACGCGCCGTTCGCCAAGCTGCAGGAATACCTTAAAGAGAGCTATCCGCTGGTATATTCGAAGCTGGAAGTCAAGGTGATAAACGGGTACGGGCTGCTCTATATGTGGAAGGGCAGCGACCCGCAGAAGAAACCCATCCTGCTGCTGGCGCACCAGGATGTCGTTCCCGCCCCCGACGAGGGCTGGACGTATCCGCCCTTCTCCGGCACGATCGCAGATGGCTATATCTGGGGCCGCGGCTCACTTGATGATAAAGGCACCCTGCTCAGCATGCTGGAAGCCATGGAGTACCTGATCAAGGACGGCTTCCAGCCCACGCGCTCCATATATCTGGCCTCGGGCTTTGATGAGGAGATAACCGGCCTGCAGGGCGCCGGCAAGATAGCGCAGTACTTCAAGGAGCAGGGACAGGATTTCGAGATGATCACGGACGAGGGTGAAGTGATCATCAGCGGCGCCATACCCGGCATAAAGGTGCCGGTTGCCCTGATCGGCATTGCCGAGAAAGGCTACCTAAACCTGGAGCTTTCGGCGGAATCCGAGGGAGGCCATTCCTCTATGCCACCCAGGCAGACCGCCGCCGGAATCGTTGCTGCTGCTGTGGATAAACTGGAAAAGAACCCCTTCCCCGGCAACCTGGCAGGGCCTGCCTCATGGATGTTCGATTACCTGGGGCCCGAGATGACGCCCCTTTATAAGACCATCTTCGCCAATATGTGGCTGCTGGGGCCGGTGATCGAAAGCCAGCTGGCTGCATCGCCGCCCACCGATGCCACGCTGAGAACGACCACCGCACCCACCATGCTGCAGGGCAGCCTGCGTGAAAACGTCCTGCCCACCAGGGCATCGGCCGTAGTCAATTTCCGCCTCATGCCGGGAGATACCATTGAGAAGGTAACGCAGCGTGTTGTAAAGGTCATAGACGACCCGCGTGTCAAGGTTTCGCAATACGGGGGTGGCGGCACTGAGGCCTCGCCTGTCTCAGGAACGGATACCTGGGCTTTCCAGACCTTCAATCGCACCATCAGGGACGTCTTCCCCGAGGCGCTGGTCACACCTGCGCTGGTTAACTCGGCTTCCGACGCATCCCGCTATATCGGCCTCTCTCCCAACATATTGCGTTTTCTGCCGCAGAGGTTCACCAGCGAGGAGCTGTCTATGCTCCATGGAGTCAATGAGCGTATCTCGGTCGACAACTATGGAGAGACGATCGATTTCTATATCCAGCTGATCAAGAATTACTGTAAATAAGACAAACGCGGGCGGACCTTCGGGTCCGCCCCTACATCATCTTGCCGAGCTGTCTGATTATCTCGTCCTTGTGTTCTGCGACATAGGCGCAGCCGGGATCGTTTTCACATTTTCTGCACTGCAGGTCATACGCGGAATTGATGGCCCCGCATGATGGGCAGGCATAGTGCTCCAGCATTTCCGCATACCACACTTCAGGGCCGGCTTCCCGGATGCGCTCGAGTGAACGCCAGAGCTCGATCCTGTGCGGCATAGCGCACTGGAAATCCTTCAGTTCCTGGCAGGGATAGGATTCACAGCTGCCGCAGAACTCAATACTCTTTTCTTCCGCGCACGCAGCCATTTTGCAGACATCCCGGCAGTAAAACGACCGCAGCTTGGACCGGCATCCGCCGCAGCGTAGCTCCTCCAAAGGAAGCTTGAACCTGTCAGCCAGAAATTTTAACCTTTGCGGATCTTCCTGAGTGCCGATGTAGAGTGTGCAGGAAGGGCAGAAGAGACCGCAGACCGCTGCCTTCTTTACATCGTAAGCCGGCTTTTTCTTATTCGACCTTGTCATTACAATCTCTCTGTCCGCAGATCACTTGACCTGCGCTTTAAGATCGGCATCCGATTGCGCCTGCAACGCCTGCACGAATGGAATAAGCTCGCTGTTCTTCGACATCTGTGTATGTACCTGGGTGGTAGTTGGAGATTCCAGTGCATCGGACAGCACGATGCCGTCCATGCGCTCAGGCGTAATACCCAGCAGTGTCAAGGCTGTCGGGGCAATATCGACCAGCCTGGCAGGACTATCCGATACAAAGCCCTTTTTGACACCCGGGCCGGCAATCAACAAAACGTTATGCTGCTGCAGCCAGGAGATGGAATCATGCTGGCCGATGAACCTTTTGCAATCGAACATGGTCCAATCGATATGGCAGTTCTCCACAAGCAACAGCTCGATATCCGGGCTGCTTGCGCCGGCATAAGTATCAAGCAGGTAACGGTAACAGCTGTCCAGCTCACCCTGCACCTTGGGAGCGGTGTCGGCGGTTGGGACATAAGCGTATTTACCATCCGGCTCAACGATCCTGTAATACGCTCCGAAAATGCCGGGAATTTCAGCCCCCGTGATCCTCTCAGCCACCTGTCTGGTCTGCGACTGGTCCATGAGGTAAATATGGGTGCCCACATTGGAGAAATTACGCTCAGCCACCAGCAATTTATCGATCACAGGCTGCTCAATTTTTATATTGAAGGGAGTCATGGTATGGTCAGAAGTGATCACCCATACCGTATCGTCATATTTGCCTGCCTTTTTGTAGGCTTCCACGATGCGGCCGATCTGTGTATCGACATTTGAGATGACGGAAGCCATTTTCTGCGGATCGGTTATTCCCCCGCAGGCATGCCCGGCGTCATCGGTGGCCGGCAGGTTGATGAGAAGCACCTCCGGACCCGTCTTCTCGATAAGCGAGATCGCCACATCGGTTGCCCAGATATCGGTATCGCGCTCATCCTTCACGTCCCTAATCAGGGACGGATCATTCAGTATATAGTCGGGCGGCAGCATACCTGCAACTCCAGCGGGCCTCAGATGGAAGACGTTGTTATAGCCTATGGGCGCCACACCTTTGGCCTCGGCAAACACACTGTAATCGGCGCTGTCCGCCGCCAATCCCGCGCAGGCGTACCACTTATCGCAGCTTACAGCGGCCACTTTAGCGCCGGGGTTGGCCTTTTTATACAGCGAGCCAATGCTGCCGACGCCGGACTCTTTTATATAGCTGTTGAAGAATCCGGAGGCGACATTGTCGTAATTTGTAATGAAATTACCCTCGATTGTCTTTCGCACCATATTCTCTTGATACCACAGGCCCAGTGCATCCCATCCTGTAGCCCTGATGAAGTCCAGTACCTTCAAGGTAATTCCCAGCTTGAATTCCCAGTCCGCAGGCAGAACGCGGCCGTCCCTCCAGTTGAAGCTAATAATATGCGTGTTCTTGCCGAACGAACCGGTAGACATGCTGGTCTGACCGGGCGGTGTATCGTTGCTGACCTGGCCGACCCATGAATTTGAATAGTGAGTTCCGGCCGTTTTGAGTCTGTCGATGTTAGGAGTCGGAGCAAGCGTGAGATAGTCCGGCCGACATGAATCGATGCTTATCAGCACCAGGTATTTGGCAGATGTCTGCGGGCTGTCGTCCGCTACGGCATCGCCGGCCGGCATGTACAGCGTGAATGATGCTGTCAGCAGTAATGCGACCACAAGGCGGGCCAATCCCTTTTTCTGGAATAATAACCTCATTCTCATTCTTATCCTCCTGCACCGATAACGATCTTCTGTCAGCAAGCCTATTACGGCAGCAGCTTATAGGCGTCCTTCTTTTCGTCCGCAAGTTTCTCAAGGTCTTTGA
>Ga0265297_10010557_pt1 | contig 11580 bp, 11 predicted proteins | sample Munlanlwell13791_FD_192502 | JGI IMG/M metagenome (GOLD analysis project Ga0265297, IMG submission 192502) | Leachate microbial communities from a municipal landfill in Southern Ontario, Canada - Leachate well 137-91 | ecosystem: Engineered > Solid waste > Landfill > Unclassified | place...
TATATCAGAACCGTCCCTATACTAGAATGATTAGAAATATTATCAGAGCGTTACGGTTACCGTTTATTTCTGCCAGTGCCCTGCCGTTTATATTCGGTTCGCTAATCAAGAGAGAAGATTTTAACTTTTTAGGTTTTTCCCTGGGGTTAAGTGCGGTAATAGCTACACATTTGAGCGCTAATCTTATCAATGATTATGCAGATTCAAAGAGCGGCGCAGATTGGCAGGATAAGAATTTCTATAAATTTTTCGGCGGCTCAAAACTCATTCAGGAAAAGGTCTTATCGGAAGGCTTTTATCTTAAAGCTTCTATCCTTTTTCTCATAATATCATTTTTTTGCATTCTGCTGCTTGCCTTAAATTTAAAGAGCCTTTTTGCTTCCGTTGTTTATCTTCCGATACTTTTTCTTGCCTGGTCATATTCTGCAAGGCCGTTTCAGTTTTCTTATCGCCGTAAGGGAGAAATGGTAATTCTTTTACTCTTTGGACCGGTGCCGGTGATGGGAGGGTATTTTATCCAAACCGGGATTTTTCCTGATTTCAAGAGCTTTATTCTTTCGCTGCCCCTGGGGTTTCTTACGACCGCTATTCTCTTTGCCAATGAAGTCCCTGATTTTAAGGATGACAGAAAAGTAAGAAAAATTAACTGGGTGAGTTTCGTGGGAGAGAAGCAGGCATTTTTGCTCTATTATTTACTTATATTTTTTGCATTTTTTACTATAATAATAAGTATTCTTTTGAGATATTTGCATCCCCTGGCGCTGCTTTCTGCCATAGGCGCACTTATGGCAGTCAAGGCAGCAGAAATCTTAAGGGTATTTCCCGGCGATAAGAAACAGCTAATAACATCATCACGGTTGACTATTGCTGCACATGCAATAGTAAGTTTAATCCTAATTTTAGCCGTAATTTTATGAAGAAAATTTTAATTATCGGAGGAGGGTTTGCCGGCTTATCCGCTGCAGGGCGTCTTTGTAAGTCCGGATTGGGTTTAGACGTTAACCTTATAGATAAAAAAGAAGAGAACGATTTTCTTCCTCTTCTGCCTGATGTTGTCGGCAGGGGAATAAGGCCGGAATTCCTTGGCTACGAGCTCAAAAATGCAAGCAGGCACCTCGGATTTAAGTTTATAAATGAAGAAGTGATTTCTATTTCCCTGGAGAAGAGAGAAGTCTCTACGAGAGCAGGGAAATTAATTTATGATTATCTTATTGTAGCAAGCGGCAGCGAAACTAATTTTTACGGTAATGATAACATAAAGAAATATGCCTACAAATTGGATGATATAAATGACGGCAGGAAAATAATACGCGCATTAAAGGAAGAGGCTTTCAATAATTTTATAATTGGCGGCGCAGGGTACACGGGCATAGAGCTGGCAACTAATTTAAGGTTATTTTTAGAGAGGAATAAAAAACCAGGCAAGATTGTTATTGTTGAGCGGCAAGAGTCAATTTTAGGACCTCTGCCGCTATGGATGAAAGATTATGTCTTGGGGAATTTAAAAAGATTAAATATAGATATTCTTACAAATAGTACTATTGAACACATAGAAGAGGGTAATGTAAGCGTTTCCGGAAAAAGGATTTTTAACCAAGCTATGGTAGTCTGGGCAGCAGGGGTAAAGACAGCTGATTTTATCCGAGATTTAAATGTTGAGAAGAATCCTCAGGGAAGAATCAAGGTTGACGATTATTTAAGGTTAGATGAGAATTGTTTTGTGGTTGGCGATGCAGCTTATTTTTCCTATAAGAATTCATACTTACGAATGGCTGTGCAATTTGCTATAGCCCAGGGTAATTGCGCTGCAGGTAATATTATAAATAGCATAAAAGTCCGCCAGTTGCATAGATATAAGCCGATTGATTTTGGTTATATTATCCCAATGGCTAATAACAAGTCCTGCGGCAAAATAATAGGCTTGAGCTTAAAGGGGTATGCACCCACAGTGTTTCATTACATAATGTGTTTTTACCGCTCATACGGTGTCAGAAATAAATTCGGCATATTAAATAACCTAAAATAGAAAAAAGGAGATGCAATATGAAGGATTGGGCAGGTTTAATCTTAAGGATATGTTTAGGTATAGTGTTTGTGGGGCATGGACTCCAGAAGGCATTTGGGTTATTTGGCGGCCCAGGCATAAACGGATTTTCAGAGGCGTTATTCGCAATGGGATTTAAACCGGCAATATTCTGGGCTTATTTGGCTGCCTATGTAGAACTAATCGGAGGGTTATTATTGCTTCTCGGTATTTTTACAAGAGCAGCAGCAGCGTTTATCTTAATATTGATGGTTGTCGCAGCATTAAAAGTGCACATCGCTAAGGGTTTTTTTCTCCAGTCAGGCGGCTTTGAATATACATTTGTAATCGCCTGTGCCTGCCTTGCTTTGATTTTAATGGGGCCTGGAAGATTTGCCGTAAAGAGGTAAGTCTATGCATATTCCGGATGGATTTTTATCTACAGGCACATGGGTGTCTACGTGGCTGATATCTATAGGCGGGATAAGTTATTGTCTGAAGAAAACGACCCAAATCTTGAAAGACAGAATGATTCCTTTAATGGGAGTGATGTCTGCTTTTATTTTTGCCGGCCAGATGCTTAATTTTCCTGTAATCGGCGGCACCTCCGGCCACCTCTTAGGAGGGGTTTTGGCTAGCGTTTTACTCGGGCCCTATGCGGCAGCGGTTGTATTGACTTGCGTTTTAACCGTGCAATGCCTTATTTTCCAGGACGGCGGATTGACTGCGTTGGGGGCTAATATTTTGAACATGTCGCTTATAGCCACCATAGGAGGATATTTTATCTACAAGGCCATTGCTAAAATAGGGGGGAAGAAAAAAGGGATTATCCCTGCGGTGTTTGTTGCTGCCTGGTTTTCTGTGGTGCTTTCTGCAATTTCCTGCGCCATTGAGTTAGCTATTTCCGGTACATCTCCGCTTAAAATAGTCCTTGCGGTCATGGCAGGAGTGCATGCATTAATAGGAATAGGAGAGGGGATAATCACCAGCCTCGTAATAGGTTTTGTGCAAAAGGTGAGGCCGGATTTAATCTATACCCTGGAAAAGAATTAATTATGAATAAAAAAGATATCTTTTTAGGTTTAATTATAGCAGTGTCTTTGGCACTTTTAATTTCTCCTTTTGTTTCTCCCTGGCCAGACGGATTGGAAAAGGTGGCAGGCGATAAAGGATTTGCCGCGAAAGCTACAAATACCGGATTTACTGCGCCAATCCGCGATTATTTGTGGCCCGGCTTTAAGAATGAAAAATTGGCTACCTCTCTTGCCGGTGCGGTTGGAACATTGTTTGTTTTTACCGTAGGGTATGCCTTAGCCTTATTGCTTAGGAAAAAAAATAAATGAAACATACCTTTCTTGACGAATATAGCCAAATAGATAGTTTTATCCATCGGCTTGACCCACGCATTAAGCTGATAACTTTTATTGCTTTTATCCTCTTCATAATTTTTACCAGGCCCACTTCATTTATAACCTTTGCCCTTTATGCCTTGCTTATTACAAGCCTGGTTATTTTCTCTAAGGTTCCTGTTAAGTTTATATTGATGAGGTCATTTACCATAATCCCTTTTGTGTTGATGGTAGCCGTATTTAACATTAACTATAGCGGCTTGGTAACTTTCTGGAACGTTTTAATAAAGGCGTATCTGTGCGTTGTTTGCATGACCCTGCTTATGTCAACTACCAGATTCACGGATTTATTAAAGGCCTTAGGAAAATTGCGTTTTCCGGGGTTAATTACCATGATTTTGTCTTTTATGTATAGGTATATCTTTGTGGTGCAGGATGAGTTGATGAAAATGATACAAGCTAAAGAGTCGCGTTCGGTAGGAGGTTCTTTATGGCTTCATATTAAAACGCATGCAAATATGCTCGGCGTATTATTTGTACGGGCATACGAAAGAGCAGAATCAGTATATCTGGCTATGTGCTCAAGAGGTTTTGACGGCCAGATAAAGACAATGGATGAGTTTAGTATCACTAAGAAAGATATATCTTTCTTAGTGCTTATAACTGTATTATTGGCTGTAATAAGATTAATCCCCATATAGAATGAAGGCAAACGTTATTGAAATTAGAAACTTAAGTTACGCTTATCCTGACGGGACAGGAGCCCTTTCCGAAATAAGTTTAGATGTTTTTGAAGGGGAAACGCTGGCGATTATCGGCCCTAACGGTGCAGGCAAGTCAACGCTCCTGCTGCACTTAAACGGTATATTGAAGGGCGGCAATATAAAAGTTATGGGCCTGGATATTAATGATGAAAATATACATAAGATTAGGAGCCAGATAGGGCTGGTGTTTCAGAATCCCGATGACCAGCTTTTTATGCCTACGGTTTTCGATGACGTAAGCTTCGGCCCCCTTAATATGGGTTTGAAAAAAGAGGAAGTAATTACTTCGGTAAATAAGGCATTAGAAGATGTAGACATGTTTTCGTCATTAAGAAGGTCTTCCCATCACCTTAGTTTTGGCGAAAAGAAAAGGGTTTCTATAGCAACAGTCTTATCTATGCAGCCGCGGATTTTAGTATTGGATGAACCAAGCAGCAATTTAGACCCGAAACACAGGCGCGACCTGATTAAACTTCTTAAACGATTGGCGCTTACCAAAATAATCGCAACTCATGATTTAGGGTTGGTTGAAGAAATTTGCTCAAGGACAATTCTGCTTGATAAAGGGCGAATAGTCGCTAGTGGCAATACCATAGATATACTTAATAATAAACCCCTGCTTGCGATGCATAATCTTTAGTTATGCATGGTTTTGAGGCAAGATTTTTTATAACTTCTTGACAATTTTACAGTTATATGATATAAGGAGAGCCATGGTAAAAGCAAAAGAACAGAGGGTATATCCAAGGCTGAATGTTTACCATCTGGCAAAGTATCGTTTACTGTCCAAGCCAGAAGGCCGGTTGGTTGAGGCCTCTGCGAAAAATATAAGCGGAGGTGGCATATGCTTGCGCGCTGAGGAAGAATTGCCGGTTTCAACCGTACTTCAATTATACATAAACTTTCCTCATTTTTCCAAAAGCGTGCCGATACTGGCGAGGGTAATCTGGAAGAAAAAACTGAAGAAATCCGGCATATTTGAGATGGGCATTCGCTTTGTGGAAATAGAAGAAATTTTACATAACGAGGTTATAAAGCGCATAGAATACATCATGAAAAAATTCGGCAAGGGCAGGTAATTAAGTAGCGGGCGTTGGTTTGATTAAAAAAATAAAGATAATATGGGGGATAAGAAGCAAAGATATTACACAGAGGTTTTATTAATATTATTCTTTTCGGCGTGTTCTTTGGCCATTTTTTTAAATGAAGCTGGAGCACAAAATATTTTTTTTGAAGAAGCTATATCACAAAGTATGAAACAGCAGGCGATATCATTGGCCTTTAAAGAACAAGCAATGCGGCAGGCTTTTCAGGAAGCCGAAATAAAAACATTAGAGAAGCGCCTGGTTCCGCATGAGGGCTTTTTTTCCTTCCTTTCAGCAATCCACCCATATTTTTCATTAGATACCACTTACGATGAAAACATATTCCTTACTGACAGCAGGCAGGATGATTGGGTTAATAAGGTAACCCCCGGGCTTAGATTCGGCTTGGGCCGCACAGAACCTGTTTCCGATGCGCAGAGATACTCATATCGGTTCGAGTTAGATTTAGGCACAAATAATTTTTATTACCTGCGCCACACAAATTTGAACAGGGAAGAGCCGTATATCGGGGTTTATTATCTATCGGGAAAAGGAACCCGTAAATTTAAGTTCCAGCATAATTATAATGATACTTACGCGCTTAATTCTTCGCTGGTTACCGCACAGACAGGAGTATCCCGCTATATCTATAACAGTACGATAATAGATTTTGAAGCCAGCCGCAAACACCTCGGCTTTAACATAGGTTACAACAGGGATTCCAGTAATTATAAAAAAGACTACAAAATCAGCAACAGCATTCAAGAGCAAGTAATTATTCTCAAGGGTTTTTTACAAGCATTCCCCAAAACCCGTTTTTTTACGGAATATAACTACGACATGATAGAATATACCAAGGCGATTACAAAGGATAATGATTCTGATACCCATAAATTCTGGCTTGGTGCAACCGGCGACTTCAGCAAAAAAACGCGCGGCAATGTCAAATTCGGGTATGAAATACGCGACAATAAAAACGGCACCAGCGACCAGGGCAACACCGTTGACGTGGATGTTAGTTACAAATATTCCCCCAAGACTTCATTTATATTTAAGGCCAACCAGGGGCTCAAGGATACAACTTTAACCGGAGAAGGATTTGACAAAACATACGGTTACTCTTTAAGCTGCAATTATACGCTTAACAGCAAGGTTAGCTTCAATTTTATTTTCGTTAATTTTACACATGATAAGTATACAAGCGGGAGAAAAGATGACAGCTTTGAATCATCCCTGGAACTCGATTATAACTTATTAAAGTGGTGGACGGTGCTTGTGAAGTATTCGCACATGGAAAGGGAATCAAGCGAATTAAACGGGGGTTACATTGATAATCTATATACCATTAGAACAAAAGCGGAATTTTAAAATGTTTAAATTCATTGGTTTTCTTTTGATTTCCTTGATTTTACTGCCGAACGCGGTTTTTGCCCAAATTATCCCCGGTAATACTGATTCCGAATATCGCATTGCAGTAAGCGACCTTTTGGAAATAAGCGTGTATGAAGAACCGGACCTGACTAAGGTGGTCAGGGTGGCTGCAGACGGAACAATTTCTTACCCCCTTTTAGGCAATATTTTTATAAAAGGGCTTACAGCCAAGGAATTAGAAACTAAGATTACTGAGATGTTGGCTAAAGATTATCTGGTTAATCCTCAGGTTTCTATTTTCATTAAGGAGCATTCCAAGATTTCTGTTTTGGGGGCAGTAGAGAAACCCGGAGCATATGAATTAAAGACAGGCTTAAGTATTATAGATGCGATTGCCATGGCAGGCGGTTTTACTGAGAAGGCAGACAAGACTAAGGTCAGGCGCATCCGAGAGAAAGAAGGCAAGAAAGAAACAATTGAAATAAATGTCAACACAATAGCTAAAGATGTCTATGCAGGCAAAGAAATCATGTTAGAGCCTGGCGATGTAATAATCGTAGAAGAGCTGGGTACTATCTCTATAGTGGGGCAGGTGGACAAACCCGGCAGGTATGATTTAAAGGATGGCATGACAGTTATAGATGCTATTGCAATAGCCGGCGGGCTTACGGATATAGCAGCGGGTGACGGAACCAAGGTTATCCGTTCGGAAAAAGGGAAAAAGCAGATATTTCGCGTTCCTATAACCAGTATAATAAAAAGCGGGGATAAAAGCCAGGATGTTCTTTTAAGGCCCGATGATACAATAGTTGTTCCTGAATCTTTCTTTTAAGTGAGTCCACAACTTACGGAGCGTAAGCGAACGTAAGTTGTCTGGACGAACTTATCCCGCCGTAGGCGGGATTAATTCTCCCCGCCTTTGGCGGGGCTCATTAAAGGTGGAATATGTTACCTAATCCAGAGATACGCGAAGTAACCGTTCACGATTACCTTAAAATACTTAAAAAGAGAATCGGCATATTTTTTGTTGTACCTTTTATCATTATTGTTACTACCGTTATTTATATTTCTGTGCGCAAGCCTATTTACCGCGCTACGGCAAGCATACTTATTGAGGCAGTGGCCCCAAAAGTGATAGAGATAAAAGATGTGTCCCGGGAAGATTTTCAAAGCATGTTTTCTCAAAACATTTTTCAAACCCAATATAAGATACTGACTTCGATTGCCTTGGCAGAAAAAGTTGCCGATAATTTGCGCGCAAGCAAGGATAGCGCTTTTAAGAATATCAATAATCTTACCGAAAAATTACTGCTGCAGATAAAAGTTGAAAAGCTAAAAGATAGCCAGGTGGTCTTGTTTCACGCTGAAGATCCTGATGCCTTAAATGCTAGTACTATTGCCAATACCTTTGCCAAGACTTATATTCAACAGGATATCGAAAAACGCAGCCGCGCCGCAAGGGAAGCTTCGGGTTGGCTACAGTCTCAGATAGGCTCTTATAAAGATAAGGTGCGGGAAGCTGAAGAGGCATTAAATGCCTATATCCAGAATAATAAGATTGTTTCCCTGCCTGATATAGAAAAAAAGACTCAAGGGCTCCTGGAGAGCTTGAAAGAGAATAAATCAAAATTAGAAACAGAGCTTGCCGATGGGGTTAAGCGCTATAGGGAAAAACACCCCAAGATTATCTCCTTGCGTGCCCAATTAGAAGATATAGAGAAGAAGATAGAAAAGGAGACGAGCAATCTGTTAGACTTAAATGAAAAGATGGTTCAGTATAATCTCTTAAAAAAAGATGTAGAGAGCAATCAGGAGATATACATTAATATGCTGAACCGTACCAAAGAAACAGGCCTGGCAGAAAAGATTGAGGTTTCCCGCATCAGCATTATTGATTATGCTAAGCCGCCGCTTCGCCCATTCAGGCCTAATAAGAAAAGGGCGATGCAGACAGCTATTATACTCTCGTTATTAGGTTCGGTAGGCGTGGCTTTCTTTTTGGAGTATCTGGATTCTACCATACGCACCGCAGAGGATGTCAGTTCTTACCTGAACCTGCCGTTTTTGGGCTATATACCATCTATAACAAGCAGGGACGCCAAGACAGAATCTGAAAAGGCCCTTGTTTGTTGGCAGATGACCCAATCTACGATTATTGAATCTTTCCGTTCAGTGCGTACCTCTATTCTTTTTGCTGCTCCGGAGGACAAGAGGTTAAATAGCATTGTGATTACTTCGTCTTTGCCGCAGGAAGGAAAAAGTTTTATTTCATCAAATCTATCTGCGGTATTTTGCCAGTTAAACGAAAAGGTAATTTTAATAGACATGGATATGCGCAGGCCCAAGCTGCACAGGACCCTCAAGATTGAACAAAAGCCCGGATTAAGCGATTTTCTTACCGGAAACATAGATTTGACAAAAATTATTAGGCCCACCAGCATTAATAATCTCTTTATTATTCCTGCAGGTACTGTTCCGCCCAACCCCAGCGAACTGCTCTCCTCAAGGAAAATTAACACCTTATTCGAAGACTTAAGAGGCAAATATGACCGTATAGTTATAGACTCGCCTCCGGTATTAAGCGTTCCCGATACTTTATTATTAGGCAAGATTGCAGACGGCATAGTTCTCGTAATCAAAGGTGCAAGTACCCGTCTGGATGCAATAAGCGGGACGAAAAAGAAGATATTGGAGGCCAAGGGTAAGATTATAGGCGTTATAGTCAATAATATAAACCCCGAGAGGGAAGACAAATATTATTATTACCATTATTACTATAGCGAAGAAGGCGGCAAAGGTAAAAAACAGTCTTGAAATCAAACTGGATGCCCTTCGTCATAGAGTCACTCCTTTTATTTTTAATACTTTTTCCTCCCCTTATTCACGGCGGGATAACCGTCTTGCCGCTTTCCATTATTGAATGTATAAGTTTCCTGCTTTTTTTTACCTTCCTTTCGTTAAATTTCTTTAAAAAAAAAATTTCTTTCGTCAAGATTCCCTTTTTTTCCGTTAGCCTCTTTATTTCTCTGATTCTGTTTCAGCTCCTGCCTTTACCTAAAACAATAATGTCTTTGATTTCACCGGCTACAGCATCTTTGTATCAAAAATTCAGCTTCAACTCAGTTAATGCATATACCATAAGCATATATGCCGATTCCACTATAAATATGCTATTACAGTTTTTAGCCTGTTTTTTTGTATTTTTCGTGGTATTAAACTACATAGATGATGAGAAGAAAATAAAGCGTTTGATTTTTATGATAATCCTTAGCGGATTTATTTATTCTTTTTACGGTATTATCAAACGGCTTACTGCTTTAGGGCCGGAATTCTCCACCTTTACAAATCGTAATCATTTTTCCGCATACGTGCAGATGATTATCCCTTTATCTATCACTTATTCCCTGACAGGGACTTCTAGGTCTCTTCGTTACTTGATAATTTTCATGGCTTCAGTTATGACCCTGGCCTTATTTTTATGTTTGTCGCGCGCAGGGATAATCTCGTTTTTCCTAAGCGCATTTCTTTTACTCTTTCTTTTAAGGGCTAAGAAATCTATCCGAAATAGAATAGGCGTTATTATCATAGTAGTATTAATCCTGTCAGTTATTATCGGGGTTGCGGGCTTAAGCCCCGTGATACAGAGGCTTGGCACCTTACGTTCGCCTTTTGAGCCCTTATCCTTCCGCCTTGACTTAATCAAAGACAGCCTAAAAATTATTAAGGATTTTCCCTTATGGGGGATTGGCTTTGGAGCGCTGGGTGAGATTTTCCAGAAATACAGGTCAATTAGAATTCCCGAATCTTTTAGTTTTAGTCATAATGAGCCGGCGCAGCTTATGGCAGAAACAGGAATGCCGGGTTTCTTTTTAATTTTTTTATTCCTGTTCTTCTATATTAAAAAAATATTGGCCTTGTTCTTTAGGCGGCACAATGTTCGGGTAATTTATATAACATTAGGCTGCTTAATCGGTTTATTCTCAATAACCCTGCATAGCCTTTTTGATTTCGTTTTCCATGTCCCGGCAAATGCCCTGTTATTTTGTATAATTTTAGCTTTAATATTCAGGGTTATTTATCTGAAGGAGCCGCAAAATTTATTGCCCATCCCTAAATCAGAAATTGAACTGCCTTTTTTCCTGAAGATTTCTTCCGTATTTATTTTATTGATATTTTTAATATTTGCCGCCTCTCTGGTTGGGAACCGTTTTCAGGCAGAAACAATTTTTGAAAAAGTTAAAGATTATAAATTCTCCGAAGACAGCATGAGAGCAGTCCTTGAATACAATAAAGTCTTAAAGAAAATTGATAAAGCGATAGCTGTTAATCCCAAAAACAGCCTTTACCTGGCTAAAAAAGCCGATATTATTTCAGAGTTTGCTTTGAGGGAAGACTTAAAAGATTATTTGATAAACTTCGAAAATTTTAAAGACAGGGACAGTGCATTGTCTTTGGCAAATGATTATTTTAAAGAAGCAATTAATCTTAACCCAACGAAAGCTGACTTTCACTTAAGATTAGGCTGGCTGAACAGTATTCTTGAGAATAAAACCCTGGCCAGAAATGAATTCGAGAATGCTATCTTACTCGACCCGCAAAACACAAAGATAAAGTCTTATGTTAATGATTATTTAAAGGATACTGAATAAAATGGCGTCAATATCAGAATTTCAGATTAATAACAGGATCCTGGTACGCAATATTCTTATAAACTTTCTAGGCAGCGCTATATACCTATTGGCAGGCTTCATTTTTATGCCGATAGTAATACGCTACCTGGGCACCGAGCGGTTTGGCATATTTTCCCTTAGCTGGGTTATATTAGGATACTTTACTTTTTTTGATTTAGGGCTGGGCAGGGCAACTACAAAATTTATCTCCGCTGCCCTGGGAAAAGGCGAGACAGAAAAGGTGCCGTATTTTCTCTGGAATGCAATTATATTTCAGGCAGTTTTAGGGATAGTTGGCAGCGCTATTTTAATTTCTAT
>Ga0265297_10010558_pt1 | contig 11580 bp, 7 predicted proteins | sample Munlanlwell13791_FD_192502 | JGI IMG/M metagenome (GOLD analysis project Ga0265297, IMG submission 192502) | Leachate microbial communities from a municipal landfill in Southern Ontario, Canada - Leachate well 137-91 | ecosystem: Engineered > Solid waste > Landfill > Unclassified | place...
CCTTCACTCGCCTGGGCGCTAGGCGCACGCGCCCAGGCGCCGGCGGCAGACGCACCGGCCCTCCTTGCTCCCGCATCCGACCTTCCCGCCGGACGTGACGATGAACTCACGTCGTGGATCGCGTCGCAGCGCGACCGGTCCTACCGGCATCTGCTTCGCAACGTGTCGCCTACTGCGCCCTTCGAACGCGATGTTGAAAGCCGGTTCATCGCGCCCGAGCGCCTCGACTACGTCCGCGCCGAGACCGCCCGGACCGGCGGCCGGATCAGGCTGCATGGTGATCACGTCTGGCAGCGCATCGTGCCGAGTCCGGGCTCGGTGTCGGCCGCGGCGCCGGGCCCGCCCTCCGAGCCCGACTATTTCTTTCATTGGATCCGCGACAGCGCGCTCGTGATGCGTGCGCTCGCGACGCTGCAGGCCGCCGCCCCGCCCGCCCAGGCCGCCCAGTGTGCGCAGCACCTCGGCGATTTCATTCGCTTCTCCCGGACACTGCAGGCCTCCGCGTCGCCCGAGTCCATCGGCGAGCCCCGCTTCAACATGGATGGCACGCCGGACATCCTGCAATGGAGCCGTCCCCAGTTCGACGGCCCGGCGCTGCGGGCGCTCACGCTGATGCACTACGAGCGCGTGCCCGCGACTCCGCTCGCCCGGGACCTCAGCGAAATGCTCGCCCAGGTGGTGGACGCGGATCTCGATTATCTCGCCGCCAACTGGATGCGGCCGAGCTTCGACTACTGGGAGGAGAACCGCGGATACGATTTCCACACCCGCGTCGTGGAGGCGGGCGCGCTCCATGCCGGTGCGCGCCGCGCGCTCGCGGCGCACAATCGCGGCCGGGCCGACACCTACGCCGCCGCCGAGGCGCGGCTGCGCGAGGCGCTCGAGTCACATTGGCTGCCCGCCCGCGGGTACTACGGCTTCCACCAGGTGAAATCGCGGCCGGGTGACAACTTCGACACAGCGATTGTGATCGCGGCGCTGCACAGCCGCCTCGCCGACGGGCGCTACTCGCTCCTCGATGACCGCGTCCTCGCCACGATGGCCAAGATCGAGGATCTCTTCTCGCACCTGTTTCCGGTCAATGGCACGCTCGCGGACGACGAGGGCCTGCTTTACGGCCGCTACGTCGGCGATCAGTACTACGGCGGCGGCGCCTGGGGGATGGTTACACTCGAGTTTGCCGAGGCGCAGTACCGGCTCGCGGCGCTGCTGGCGGCGCACGCCTCGTTGCCGGTCACGCCGCTCAACCGGACGGTGTTCGAGCGCGCGCTGCGCCGGGCCGGCAATGGGACGAACCTCGGCGATCAAGGCGATGCGTTCGCCGACGCGGCGGTGCGTCGGGCCCTGCTGCGCGGATTTGTCGTGCGCGGCGACGACATCCTGCGGACCGTGCGACGCTTCACCCCGCCGACGGGTGACATGCCCGAGCAGTACGACAAGAACACCGGCGCTCCCACCTCCACCAGCAATCTCACATGGGGCCATGCGGCCTTTCTCGCGGCGACCGACGCGCGCGCGAAAGTGGCGGACCTGTAGGCTGGCGGCGCCCCGTCAGATGGACAGTGATGCGATTTCGGCCATGAGCATCAAGATCCGCCGTTTCCTTCCTTGGCTGTGGCTGTCGCTGATCTGCCTTAATCCCGTTGCGGGCGGCCAGACGCCGGATACCGGCGCCGCCGAGGAGGCATTTGCGCCGCGGGCGACCGGCCGGGCCGGCCTGTGCGGCGACCGGATCGCCCTCTTTCTGCCGGCCGATCTGCCGCTCGACCGCCTGCCGCCGTCCCTGTGCCTGCTCGACCGGCCTCAGCCCGGAGGCGCGCTGCCCGCGGCCTGGCCGGTGGCGCCGGTATTTTCCTTCAGCGCGACCCGCACCCGGGCGATGATCCCGGTCCCGGACGGAACGAGTCTCTATGGCACGGGCGAGGTGACGGGCCCGCTGCTGCGCAACGGCCGGAGCATCACGCTCTGGAATACCGACAACTTCAACTATCGGGACGACGGGGGCCGGCGGCTTTATCAATCGCATCCCTGGGTGCTCGCCGTCCGGGCGGACGGAACCGCGTTTGGCGTCATTGCCGATACGACCTGGAAAACGGACATCGCCCTCGACGGACGCATCGAGTTCACGAGCGACGGCCCCTCGTTTCCACTCATCGTGATCGACCGCGAATCACCGCAGGCCGTGGTGCGCGGCCTGGCGGCACTCACGGGGTTCATGCCCCTGCCGCCCCGATGGGCGCTCGGCTACCAGCAATGCCGCTGGTCCTACCAGCCCGCCGCGCGGGTGCGGGAGATCGCCGACGGCTTCCGCGCGCGGAGGATCCCCTGCGACGTCATCTGGATGGACATCGATTACATGGACGGGTACCGCGTCTTTACCTTCGATCCCCAGGGATTCCCCGATCCCGCGGAGCTCAATGCCTGGCTGCATGCGCGGGGCTTCAAGAGCGTCTGGATGATCGATCCAGGCGTGAAGGCCGAGCCGGGAGATCGGGTCTACGATTCCGGCACCGCCGCCGACGTGTGGGTCCACGACGCGTTCGGCGGCGCCTATCACGGCGACGTCTGGCCGGGCGCCTGCGTGTTTCCCGATTTCACCCGGCCGGAAACCCGGGCGTGGTGGGCCGGGCTTTATCGCGACTTCATGGCCCGGGGCGTCGATGGCGTGTGGAACGACATGAACGAACCCGCCGTCTTCAACGTGCCCGGCAAGACGATGCCGCCGCACAACTGGCACCGCGGCGGCGGCATCGTCTTGTCCGCCGGGCCGCACGCGCGGTATCACAACGTCTACGGCATGTTGATGGTGCAGGCGACGCGCGCCGGCATCGCCGCGGCGAATCCGGGCAAACGGCCGTTCGTCCTCACGCGGGCGAATTTCCTCGGCGGGCAGCGCTACGCCGCGACGTGGACGGGCGACAACGCCTCGACTTGGGATGATCTCAAGATGTCCATCCCGATGACCCTGAACCTGGGCCTGTCGGGCCAGCCCTTCAACGGTCCCGATCTCGGCGGATTTGCCGGCGAGGCGACGGGCGAGTTGTGGGCGAACTGGGTCGCCGTCGGAGCTTTCTTTCCTTTTTGCCGCGGCCATTCGGACAAGGGGGCGCCGCCCAAGGAACCCTGGGCGTTCGGACCGGAGGTCGAGGCCGCCGCCCGCACCGCCTTGGAGCGGCGCTACCGGCTGCTGCCGTACTATTACACCCTGTTTCATGAAAGCTCGCTCGACGGCCTGCCGGTCATGCGGCCCGTGTTCTTCGCCGATCTCCGGGATCCGGCGCTGCGCGCGGAGGATCGCGTCTTTCTCATCGGCGACGACCTGCTCGTGATCCCGCGCTGGGCGGAGCAACCCCATCTGCCGCCAGGTCTTTGGCGCACGGTGTCGCTGGCGGGCGAACACACCGGCACGGACAAGTACCAATCCGAGCTGAAGGTTCGCGGTGGCGCCATTGTTCCGCTCGGCCGGGTGGTCCAAAGCACCGTTGAGGAATCGCTCGATCCGCTCACCTTGCTGGTGGCGCTCGACGAGCAGGGCCGCGCCTCGGGCCGGCTTTACGAGGATGACGGGGACGGCTACGCCTACCGGGACGGCGACTATCTGCTCACGACCTATGCCGCAGTGAAGAAAGGCGGCGATGTCATCGTCACCGTCGCCCAGGCCGAGGGTAAGCGTCCCCGGCCGGCCCGCCGGCTCGTGGTCCAGGTCCTCACCGATGCAGGGCCGATCGAAACCGAAGGCGTCGACGGCCGGCCGCTGACCATCCGGACAGCGCGCTGATGATCGGGCGCGGGGGAAAAGCGTTTACTTCGAGCTCTGCCGGCTTGCTATCATTGGATCTTCACCCGTTATTTCGACTATGAGCTTCAGGATCCGCCGTTCTCTTCATTGGTTGGGGTTGTCGCTGATCTGCCTCAGTCCGGTTGCGGGGGGCCCGTTGCCGGACGGTGGTGCGCCGGCGTACGACGTGCGCGCCTTCGGCGCCACGGGTGACGGCCGGACGCTGGATACCGGCGCGATCAACCGGGCGATCGAGGCCGCCGCCACCGCCGGCGGCGGCACGGTGTATTTCCCGGCCGGAACCTATGCCAGCCACTCGATTCGCCTGCGGAGCCACATCGCCTTGTATCTTGGCCCGGGCGCTACCTTGCTGGCCGCGGATCCGCCGCCGGAGGGCACGCCGGGCGGTTACGATGCACCGGAACCGAATGCGTTCGACCAGTACCAGGACTTCGGCCACAGCCACTGGCACAACAGCCTGATCTGGGGGGAGAACCTGGAGGACGTGTCGATCCTGGGGCCGGGCAAGATCGTCGGCCGGGGCCTGAGCCGGGGGTTCGGACGCCAGGATCCCATGCCGGACGAGCCGCAGCTGCCCTGGCCCCCCGAGCTCCCTCCGCTCAAGCCCGGCGACCCGCGGCCGGGGCCGTTTGGCCTGCCCGACGCGCGCGACGCCCTCCCCGCGGGGGTGGGCAACAAGGCGATCGCGCTGAAAAACTGCCGCGGCGTCCTCCTGCGCGATTTCACCATCTTCCACGGCGGCCATTTCGGCATCCTCGCCACCGGCGTCGACCACTTCACCCTCGACAACCTCAAGATCGACACCAACCGCGACGGCATCGACATCGATTGTTGCCGGAATGTGCGGGTGTCCAACTGCATGGTGAACTCGCCCAACGACGACGGCCTCTGCCTGAAGTCCAGCTACGGTCTCGGCGAGGCCCGGGCGACGGAAAACGTCACCATCGCCAACTGCCAGCTGAGCGGGTTCGAGGAGGGCACGCTGCTCGACGGCACCTGCCGGAAACGGCCGCCGCCCCGCGGCCCGGTCGGACGCATCAAGTTCGGCACCGAGGCCAACGGCGGCTTCAAGAACATCACCATCACCAACTGCGTGTTCACCTACAGCCTCGGCCTCGCGCTGGAGGAGGTCGACGGCGGCATGATGGAGGACGTGACGATCACCAACCTCGCGATGCGGGATGTCATGAACGCGCCGATCTTCATCCGCCTCGGCGCGCGGTTGCGCGGACCGAACCACCCGCCGGTGGGGACGGCCCGCCGGATCCTCATCAGCAACGTCGTGGCCTCGGGCGTGCCGTTCTTCCACGGCATTCTCATCAGCGGCATTCCCGGTCATACCGTCGACGACGTCACCCTGAGCAATATTCTGATCCAGTATCAGGGTGGAGGCACGGCGGAGCAGGCGGCCCGCGTCGTGCCGGAGCTGGAGCGCGACTATCCCGAGCCGTGGAACTTCGGCATCCTTTCCGCCTACGGACTCTTCGCCCGGCACGTGCGGGGACTGAATGTCCGCGACGTCCGGTTCGAACTGCTCCAGGACGACCGCCGGCCCGCGGTCATCCTGGACGACGTCGCCGGCGCCGATTTCGACCATTTTCAGGCCCCGCCCGGGGCCGGGGTGCCGGTCATGGTGCTGAAGCAGGTCTCCGGGCTGGACGTGCGCCACAGCCCCGGCCTGCCTGACACCCGCCGCGATCAGCTCGTGGCGGAGGAGCGGCTTTAGCCGGCTGCCGGCTCAGGGACTGCCGCCGGTCGTGCGGCGCAATGTCCGCGCGTTCACCACGGACCATGATCCCGCTCCGGCGACGGACCAGAGGCAGACACGGGCAAACCGTAGCGGGAAGGCGGGCCGTCAACCGGCCGCAGGAAATTGTTGCCCTGCCATCGCTGCGACTTATGGTCCGCCCCTTTATGAATCCGGTCGCCTGCATCACCGCCAATCATGCCGGTCGCCCCCTGGGTGACCGCCTGAGGCGCGGGCGGCAGGGATTGACCCCGGTGCGCCGGAGACTTCGATTTTCCACCCTCCTTCCCATATGATCACCACATTCCCACTTGGCGCCGTCATCGTTGGCTGCGGCCACATCGCCCAGCCTTACGCCAAGGCCATCAAGACTTACAATGACGTTGCCCTCCTGGGCTTTCAGGATCTGGAGGCGACGCGGGCGCAGACCTTCGCCAGGGAGTTCGGCGGACGCGCCTACGGCACGTTCGACGAGGTGCTGGCCGATCCGCGCGTGAACCTCGTCGTCAATCTTACGATCCACCAGGCTCATGAAGAGGTGATCACCCGCGCGCTGGAGGCCGGAAAGCATGTCCACACCGAGAAACCACTCGCCCTGACTTATGCAACCGCGCGCCGCCTGGCCGCCCTGGCCGAGCAGCGCGGCCTGCGGCTGAGCAGCGCGCCGGCCACCTATCTGGGCGAAGCGCAGCAGACGATCGCGCGCGAGCTGCGCCGTGGCGCCATCGGGCCGGTGCGCCTCGTGTATGCCGAAATCAACCATGGGCGGATCGAGACCTGGCATGCCAATCCGGTCCCGTTTTACGAGGTGGGCGTCCTGTGGGATGTCGGCATCTATCCGCTCACCCTGCTGACCGCGTTTTTGGGGCCGGTGCAGCGGGTGACGGCCCAGCAGCGGCTGTTGCTGCCGGCGCGGCGCACGAAGGCCGGCCAGCCCTTCAACCTCACCAAACCGGAGTTCGTCAACGCCGTGCTGGATTTCGCGGGTGGCGTGGTGGGCCGCCTGACGTGCAACTTCTACACGAATGGGTCCAAGCAGGGTGCCGGCATCGAATTTCACGGCGACGGCGGATCCCTGATCCTCGGCAGCGTCTTCAAGTTCAACGCCCCGGTCGAGCGTTGTGCCTACGGGGAGCCGCTCCAGCCGCTGCCGCTGGTCCGCCCCGGTTACGAGGGGGTCGAATTCGCCCGCGGCGTGAAGGACATGGCGGCGGCGCTGCGTGAAGGCCGGCCGCACCGGGTGGCCGCCGCTCACGCCGCGCATGTCATCGAGGTCATGGAATTGATCGATGCGTCGGCGCGCGCCGGCGGCGAAAGCCGGACTCCGACCTCCCGGTTTTCCGCGCCGGAGCCCATGGAGTGGGCCGGGTAACCGCGCCGGCGGGCCCGACCCCGGACGGTCGCCGGCCCGGCTGGGTGGGCGAAAGGACGGCGGTGCACCGGCCGCGCCGCGGTGAGACCGGCGTCCGCGGCACCGGATGAGGAACGGCGCGTGCGGCCGGCAGACGGGTCCGTCGCGCCGGGCGCAAATCACGGCATCCTTAGGGCGCGGATCCGGCCAGTCCGGGTGGCAGGTCTTCGCGGTTCACCATCCAGGGGTCGTTGTAAAGCTCCCGGGCGTGCGGGTTGTTCGCCGGGCTCCACTTCTCGTTCCAAACCATGAAGAAGGTCGTGCGCGGAAAGTTCGCCTTCAGATCCGGAATGAACCGCCGGTAGTCGTAGTCGCCCGGCGGATTCCTCGCCCCGTGCGGACCATATTCGGTGAAGCCGAACGGCTTGGGCAGGCGGGCCATCTCCGCATATCCCTTGATGTGGCTCTGATCGACGAAATCGGTGTAAGCATCGAGGCCGACCATGTCCACGTAGGCGTCGCCGGGATAATAGTCGGCGGCGTTGGTCCCGTGATTGGGGGCGTACACCCAGAGGAGGTTGTCCAGGCCCTTGATCCTGCTGAAGTAGGCGAACATGTACCGCCAGACGCGGATGAAGACCGCCGGGTCTTGTTTTCCCCACCAGAACCACCGGCCGTTCATCTCGTGGAAAGGCCGCCACAGTACGACGACCCCCGCCTCCCGGAGTTCCTGCAGGCCGGCGGCGAGTTCATCCAGTTCTTGCATCCACCGCTGGTGGGTGGCGGTGCCGGGCATGAACACCTCGGCGAGGTCGACCCCGTGGTCGCGCAGCCCCCCGCCGTCGGGGTTGGCCGGGTTGTAGAGGTGGGCGCTGACCGTCACGAGCCCGCCCGCGCGCCAATAGGCGATCGCCACCTGATTTGGCAGGCGCGGGGCAAGGTTGCTCCTTTGGGCGGTCGTGGAGTCGTAGAAGTCGGCGTAGTCCACGCCGATCAGCGCCGGCCAGTGTCCCGTCTGTTGGTGGATTTTTTCCGGCAACTCCAGGCTCACCAGCGTGCCGAAATTGGTGAACTGGCCGGAGAGCAGGTGTTTGTCCGGCCGCGTCTCCAGGCTGCCGATGAAGTCAAGCACGGCCCGGGTCTTGGCATTGGCCCGCGGATTGGCCGGCGCCGGGGCGGCGTCCACCGCGGGCGGAAACAGGAGGGCAAGGATCAGGGGCAACAAGACGGGGAGCTTCATGAGGGAGGCTAGACACCATGCGTGCGCCCGGTTGCCCCTGGCCAGATATTTTTCATCGCCTGGGGCCAAAGGCAGGGGCCCATGGCGGACAGTGATGGGTCAGGTTTCGCGCAGGGCCTGCGCGACCGGCAGGCGCGCCGCGCGGATCGCGGGAAACAGGCCGCCGAGCAGGCCGATGACCGCGGCCCAGATGATCGCACTGAACAACAGGTGCGGCGTCACCCGGAACGCAAAGGCGATCTGGCTGAACGTCTGCCAGTTGATCGTCGCGGCGCGAAAGCCGTCGAAGATCACATAGGCCAGGGTGCCGCCGACCGCACCGCCGGCGAGCGCGATCACCAGGGATTCCAGCAGCACGGAGACAATGACCGCGCTGGCGCCAAAGCCCAGCGCCCGCAACGTGGCGATCTCCCGCACGCGGGCCGACACGGCGCCGTACATCGTGTTCAGCGCGCCAAACAGCGCCCCGAGCGCCATGAGCAGGGCGATGAAAACCCCGAGGCCGCGGATGAAGGCGACGATGACCGTGGACTGCTCCGCGAAGAAATCGGTCTGCCGGACGACCTTGACGTTGAGCCGCGGGTCGGACGTCAGGGCGTCCTTGAACTCCGGGAATTTCGCCGGCGAACTGAGCTTCGCGTATACCGTCTGAAACGTGTCGCCGCGGTGATACGCGGGCTGGAGGACGGCGGCATCGGTCCAGAGCTCCGATTCCGCCGCGCCGCCGCCGGCGGAGAACACCCCCACGACCTTCCATTCGTAGGTGCCGAGGCGGATCGTCTGCCCGACCTCAAGACCGGTGAACTCGTGCGCCGCCCCCACGCCGGCGATGACCTCGTTGCGTCCCGGCTCGAACCGGCGGCCCTCGACCAGCTTGAAGTTGCCGCGCACCGCGTAGGCGGCGGGGCCGACGCCGCGCATCGGCACGTTCGCGTCGGTGCCGGTGGAGCGCTTTGGCAGATTGATGATGACAAACAGCTCGGGCGAGGCCAGGGCGCCGTTTTCGTCGCGGGCCAGGCCGGGGCCGTCCGCGATCACGCGGGTGTCTTCGCGGGCCAGCCCGCTCGACATCTCCCCGTCGGCGCCGCTGCGCAGGACGAGGGCGACGTCGTCCGCCCCCGTGGCCCGCATCACCTGGCGGAATCCCTCGGCGATCGAGAGCACGCCGACGAGCACGGCCACGACGCCGGCGATGCCGACCGCCGCGGCGATCGCCGAGCCTTTGCGCTCGACGATCGTGCGCAGGTTGACATGCGTGATCGATCCGACCTGCGAGAGCCAGTTGATGAGCGAGAGCATGGGCGGGAAGGGTGGGTGGGGGCCGGCGGATCAGCCTCAGGTTTGCCGGCGCAGCGCCTCCGCGATCCGCAGCCGGCCGGCCTGCAGGGCGGGCAGGATGCCGGCCACGAATCCGAGCGCCGCCACGAGCACGACGCCGATGACAAGGTCACGGGTGGGCAGGAAGAAAACCGGCAGCATGCCCGGCACGGGGCTGCCCCGGGAAATGATCAGCCAGGCCAGCCCGAGGCCGGCCAGCCCGCCCAGCGCGGCGAGGAGGAAGGATTCGCCCAGCACCACGGCCAGCACGAGCCCGTTGTTGAAGCCCATCGCCTTGAGCACGCCGAGCTCCTCCGTGCGCTCGCGTACGGACTGCGCCATCGTGTTGCCGGCCACGAGCAGGATCGTGAAGAAGACGGCGCTGAGGATGGCGATCATGATCGTGCCGATGTCGCCGACCTGCTGGGCAAACCCCTGCATGAAGGCCCCCTCGGGCTCGGCCTTGGTCTCGTAGGCCGAATTGGCAAACTCGGCGTCGATCGCCCGGGCCACGGCGGCGGTCTGGGCCGGATCGCGCACGCGGACGGTGTACCAGCCGACCTCGCCCTTCGCGAAGAGCCGTCCCTCGTCGAAATAGTCGTAGCGGAAGAAGAACTGCGACGTGTCGGTGTCCTTCTTCGCCCCGTCGTAAATGCCGACGAGGTCGAACTCCCAGGTATCGTTGCGACTGCCGCGCTGCCAGATGGGGGATTTCAGGGCCACGCGGTCGCCCACCTTCCAGCCGAAGCGGGTGGCGGTCGTGCGGCCGACGACGGCGCCGGTGCGACGGGCGTTCCACGCCTGTTTTTGCGCCTCGGGCAGGAGCAATTCGGGATACATCGCGAGGAAATCGTCCGGCACGACGGGCATGCTCGCGAAAAAGTTTTTCGGGTCCTGGTAGATCCCGCCGAACCACGTCTGGTGGGCGGCGGCCACCACGCCGGGGATGCGCTCGATGCGCTCCTTGTAGGTGACGGGCAGCATCTGGATGATCGAGACCTTGTGGCGCACGATCAGGCGGTCCGCGCCGGCCATGCTGACGCCGGCGGTGAACGCGAGCCGGATGGCGCCGAGGAAGCCGTAGAGCAGGAACGCCACCAGGATCGAAAGCAGCGTGAGCGCCGTGCGCAGCTTTTTCCGGGTCAGGTTCCGCCAGACGAGGTAGAAAAATTTCATCCCGGGTTCTCCGCGAACAACTGGCCCTTGTTGAGGTAGACAATCCGGCCGGCCCGCGCCGAGGCATGGGGATCGTGCGTGACCATGACGATGGTCTTGCCCTGTTCGCGGTTGAGCGCCTGGAGCAGGCTCAGGATTTCATCGCCGGATTTGCGGTCCAGGTCGCCCGTCGGCTCGTCGCAGAGCAGGATCGTGGGATCCGTCACAATCGCGCGCGCGATGCCGACGCGCTGCTGCTCGCCGCCCGAAAGCTGGCGGGGGAAATGCCGCGCGCGATGGGTCAGGCCGACGGCGCGCAATGCGGTCTCGACATGCCGGCGGCGCTCCGCCTTCGAAAGGTGCGTGAGCAGGAGCGGCAGCTCGATGTTGCGCTCGGCGGTCAACACCGGGAGCAGGTTGTAGAATTGAAAGACCAGGCCGATGTGCCGGGCGCGCCAGGCCGCGAGTTTCCGTTCGGACATCTGGTCCACCCGTTCGCCGCCGATCTCGACCGTGCCTTCGGTCGCCCGGTCCAGGCCGCCGATGAGGTTGAGCAGCGTCGACTTGCCCGAACCCGAGGGCCCCATGAGGGCGAGAAACTCGCCCCGCGGCACCTCCAGGTTGAGGCCGGCCAGAACGTGGATTTCCTCGGAACCACGGTGAAAGACTTTGCCCACGTCGTGGACGCGGACCAGGACGCCATCGCTCGTGCTCATAAGTGTTTCTCCGTCACGGGGGTTCCCTCGGCCAGGGCTTCCGGTCCTTCGATCACGACCCGCTCGCCGGCCTCCAGTCCGCCGGAGACCATGACCTCGTCCCCGCGCGCCAGGTCGACGGCGATCGCGCGCCGCTCGGCGCGGCCGTCGCGCACGACCCACACGGCATCGCGGCCGCCGGCGCTGCGCACGGCGCTTTTCGGAATGATCACCTCCGGTTTCGCCGCCGCCTTCCCGTCGGCGCTTTGAAACGCG
>Ga0265297_10010559_pt1 | contig 11579 bp, 10 predicted proteins | sample Munlanlwell13791_FD_192502 | JGI IMG/M metagenome (GOLD analysis project Ga0265297, IMG submission 192502) | Leachate microbial communities from a municipal landfill in Southern Ontario, Canada - Leachate well 137-91 | ecosystem: Engineered > Solid waste > Landfill > Unclassified | place...
TGTATTTGTTGAGAACGGGGGAGGCGGAGGTGATGTAGCCTGCCCGATAGCAGCTCAAATAATACGAAAAATATACCAGAAACCATATATTCAAAAACAGACCGCACAGGAAACGGAAATAATACAATAGATACAGTGCAGAGTACAAAGTACAGAGTACATAGTTTGAGGAATATTTTTGTATTTGCCCTGTACCCTGTACCCCGTACCATGTACAGTTCTAGGGGGTTTTGATCGTGTTCGATCGCAGGCTTTTAAAAAATTTTGATTTCGGGCTTTTGACAATATGTTTAATAATTAGTTTTATAGGTGTCCTTGCAATATACAGTTCAACGCATTTTGCAAAAGATACGGACCTATATACCAAACAGCTTGCTTGGCTGGGCGCAGGCATTATTTTATTATTGTGCGCAACTTTTGTAAACTACAGAATATTATGGGAAATGGCATATCCGCTTTATATTATTTCAATAATTCTTCTTTTGGGTGTTGCTATCTTCGGTAAGATTGCTTTGGGCGCGCAAAGATGGTTTAAAATAGGTACATATAGTATTCAGCCGTCAGAATTTGCAAAGCTGGCTTTTATTGTTGCCTTGGCAAGATATCTTTCACCTGAAGGGATAAAAAGAAAGATCAATACATTAAAGGATCTTCTTTTCCCGGTTCTTTTGCTTGCATTGCCGTTCTTGTTAACAATGTTTCAGCCAGATCTGGGAAGTGCCAGTGTTTTTATTTTTATTTTTTTCGGAATGCTTTTTTTTGCCGGAGCAAAATTTAGCCATCTGCTTACTCTTGTGTGTATCGGTATCAGCTTTATTCCGTTTGCCTGGTTTTTTTTGAGGGATTACCAGCGTTCTCGGCTTATGGTTTTTTTTGATCCGTCGCGCGATCCCTTGGCTTCGGGTTATCATATAATTCAGTCAAAAATTACAATTGGTTCAGGCAGGTTGTTTGGGAAAGGTTTTTTGAGTGGAAGCCAGACGCAACTAAGATTTATACCCAAACAACATACGGATTTTATTTTTTCAGTTATAGGTGAAGAATTCGGTTTCCTTGGAACGTCCATAATTCTATTGTTTTTTTTCTTTTTTATTTACAGGGCAATGAAAGCGGCTTCGACAAAAGATATGTTCGGAAGGCTTTTATCTGTTGGTATAATATCCGGCATTACATTTCAGATATTTATTAATCTTGCGATGAGTGTCGGTTTGGCTCCTGTAACAGGGCTTCCGTTGCCGCTTTTAAGTTACGGCGGTTCATCCCTTGTTGCGACACTTATAGGCGTTGGAATAATCCTGAATGTACGGATGAGAAAATTCATGTTTTAATGCAGGTAAGTTAAAATGGAAAACTATATTGACAGACTTTAAAACAAACTTTGAAAAAATTTTGGCAAAGGTTTCCAAGCCGACCCGTTATGTTGGTAATGAATGGAATTCCGTGCATAAAGACAGATGCCAGATGTCAGATGCCAGATCTCAGGAAATAATAAGGGTGGCGTTAGCATTTCCCGATATCTACGAAGTTGGAATGTCCCATTTGGGAATGAATATATTGTATCATCTTCTGAATTCCCTGGAAGATACGGTTGCTGAGAGGGTTTATGCTCCGTGGATCGACATGGAGCAAGAGTTAAGGGAAAATAAAATTCCCTTGTTAAGTCTTGAATCAAATACACCGGTAAAAGAATTTGATATAATAGGTTTCAGCTTGCAGTATGAGATGTGTTATACAAATGTTCTTAATATGCTTGATCTTGCAGGCATCCCTGTTTTTTCTGATCAGCGCGACGATTCGTATCCTCTTGTAATAGCCGGCGGCGCTTGTGCGTTCAATCCGGAGCCCATGGCTGCTTTTATTGACCTGTTTGTGATAGGAGAGGCTGAGGAATCTCTGGCAGAGATAGTGTCAGAGTGGCGCAGCGGCAGAGCGGCAAAGTTATCAAAACAGGAAATTCTGAAAAAGCTGGTAACCATAGAAGGAGTATACGTTCCTTGTTTTTATGATGTGACATACAATGAAGACGGAACAATAAATTCTTTTTTGCCAAAAGTTAAAGGTGTGCCGTTAAAAATCAAAAAAAGAATTGTTCAAAATCTTGAAAAAGCATTCTGTCCGGAAAAACCTATAGTGCCGTTCCAGTCCATTGTGCACGATAGAGCGGTATTAGAAATTATGAGGGGTTGTTCGCAAGGTTGTCGTTTTTGCCACGCAGGGATGATTGCTCGTCCTGTAAGGATGCGATCCGCGGACTTCATAAAAAAACAAGCTGAAAAAATAATTGAAAATACAGGCTGGGAAAAGATCTCGTTTTTGGGGCTTAATGTTTCTGACCATCCGGGAATAGAAGAAATTGTGTATGATGTTTCTAAGAAGTACTCTTCAAAAGGGGTAAGCGTTTCTTTGCCTTCTTTGCGCCCGGACAAATTTTCAATTGAACTGGCAGGTCTTGTTTCAACTCAGGAAAAGGCCAAACCGACACTTACATTTGCGCCTGAAGCCGGAACGCAAAGGCTGAGGGATGCAATAAACAAAAAGGTAAGCAAAGAATCTTTAATAGAAAGTATAAATACTGCCTTCAAGGCAGGTTGGGACTCCTGTAAGTTATATTTTATGGTAGGGCTTCCGACAGAAACTGATGAAGATGTTGATGGAATTGCAGGTCTTGTAAAAGAAGTAAGGAGCAGTGCAAAGAAAATAAATTCAAGGGCAACATTCCGTGTGAGTGTTTCGCCGTTTTCGCCGAAAGCGCACACGCCTTTTCAGTGGGAAGCCCAGGATCCTATTGAAACATTAAAATTAAAACAGAAAAAAATATTGAATGGCCTGAAAGGAATGGAGATAAGATGGAACAGGCCGCAACTTAGTTTTCTTGAAGCAATATTGTCATTAGGCGACAGAAAAATTTCTAAAGTAATTTTTAATGTATGGAAAAAAGGAATAAAGATAGATGCATGGGAAGAGTCTTCCGGTGACAGGAATTTTCTTGAAAAAAACTTTTTTCTTTGGCAAAAGGCTTTTGAAGAGGAAAACATTGATCCGGATTTCTATGTGCATAGAAAAAAATCTTTCCAGGAGATCCTTCCCTGGGACCACATTGAATGCGGTGTTACAAAGGAATTTTTGATAAAAGAAAATAAAAATGCAGGTCTTGCTGTTACGACTGCCAATTGTGTTTTTGAAGGATGCCAGGGTTGCGGAGTTTGCGGAGAGGAAAAATTTGCCAAGAAATTCAGTTGGGAACCGCAGAAAACAAATATAGAAAAAGGAAAGATCAGGGCTGCTTCTTCAGATGTCCGCCAAAGGGTAAGGATTAAATTCGAAAAGGGAAAAGAGTGCAAAAATATTTCTCATCTTGATCTTTGCAGGCTTTTTTTAAGGGTTTTGTTACGTGCGGATATACCGGTTGCTTTTTCCAGGTCATATCATAAACATGCAGAAATCGCTATGGCATTGCCGCTTTCTGTGGGCACTATATCAGATTGTGAATTATGTGAAGTGCTTTTAAGTTCGAGAATAGAGCCGGCGGAATTAGAAAAACGCTTAAAAAATAGTTTTCCCGAAGGTATTAAGGTCAAAGAAATACAGGAGATACTTATTTCATCCCCGGTTTTGCCAAATGTTGTTGATAGCGCAAGATATGAGATCAAAGCAATTTTTACCAAAGAAATGAATGAACCTATAATTGCCGGGCTGGTAAAAGATTTTATGGATTCAGTTGAGGTGATCGTCAGGAGAATAACTCCCAAAACAGATAAAAAAGTCAATATCCGGCCGCTAGTGGAAAACATAACTTTTGTGTTTTCTGCTCAAAATGAATGTTTGTTTAATGTTGTCTTAAAAACAACCCATCAGTCTGGGGCAAAACCTCAGGAAGTGATAAAAGAGATCTTAAAGGATAATTTCGAGATAACGTCAATTGTGCGCAAAGAAATAATGCTTAAATCTTGAAAGGAGCGAATATGTTTAAATGGCTTTCTTTGTTTTCCTGCGCGATGAACATTTTTTGGGGTATGAGGATCTTTGTAAAAAAACCAAAAACACCGATAAATGTTTTATTTGCGGTGTTAGCATTCAGTATGTCCGGATGGTGTATAGCGCCCTTTGTTTCAAGTATCAAAATAACTTTATGGGCGTTATTGATAAATACGCTTGTAATGGGTTTTATTACAAATCTTTTACTTACATATAAAATAAATATGACAAAAGTTGTATTTGAAGATACTTTATCCACGCCGATCAACTATGATTTTAAAAAAGGCAATTCGTATATAATTGTCGAAAATAATCCTGAAAAAATATTTGGCGTTTTTTCTGAATTTGTAAATCACGGAGTTGCAGGTCTTTGCCTTACAAGAGAAGAACCTTCTGCAATAAGAACAAAATTCTCTCTTTCCAAGGTCCCGATCCTGCATCTTGTTGCCAAGCATGATCCATATTGCCTTGATCCGCGCGACCTTAAAAATTTTATTTACGTTACAGAAGAATTTATAAGCAGGACATCAAACGGTATAATAATAATTGACGGCATAGAATTCCTTGCGATACATAATGACCCAAGAAGAGTGTTGTCGGCATTAGAAGAAATTGCCAAAACAGTTAAACGAAAAAATAATTGTATTCTTGTTGTTTCAGCGAATATCATTATGTTGGGAGAAGATAATATAGAATTATTAAAGAAATTTATGAAAGAGGTCAAATAGTAAGATATTCAGGAGGAAATAAGTGGAAAAGAAAAAAAGAATATCATGGGATCAATATTTTTTGAATATTGCAGAACTTGTTTCCCAGCGCTCTACTTGTCTGCGCAGGCATGTCGGTTGTGTGATCGTAAGAGAAAAAAGGATCCTTGCCACAGGTTATAACGGCGCGCCAAGCGGATTGGAGCATTGCTGTGAAGGTTCTTGCTTGAGGGACAAAATGAAAATACCTTCAGGTGAAAGACAGGAACTTTGCCGCGGGCTTCATTCAGAGCAAAATGCGATAATACAAGCTGCAATGACAGGGGTTGGCCTCAAAGAAAGTATCTTATATTGTACCCACCAACCTTGTGTTTTATGCGCAAAAATGCTTATTAACGCAGGAATTAAAAAAATTATTTTTAGAGGCGACTATCCGGATAAACTCGCGCTTGCGATGCTGAAAGAAGCGGGAGTTACGCTAAAAAGACAAAAATAGTACAGAGTACAGGGTACAGAGTACGGGGTAGAGGCAAATGAGAAACATTAAAATACATTAACGAGTTAACGGGTTCATGGGTTCAAAACAGATGCCAGATCTCAGATGTCAGAGAAAGACAAAGCGTTAACAAGGTAACAAGTAGACAAGTTAATAAGTTAAAAGATTTATTTAGCAATAAACAATTTTTTTTGCCTTTTTTTACTTGTTCCTTGTTTACTTGTCAACTGTTTTTGTTTCTTACTTGTCAACTTGTATACTTGTCTACTGTATCTGTATTGCTTTTTCATTAATATATGATATAATAAATTTAATAAATTACAAAAAATTTTCACATTATCTGTAGGGGCTTGATTTATCAAGCCCGCAGATTATTAAATTCATTGGGTCGGATGAATCCCCGCCTAGGCGAGGCAGGCGACCCCTACATTCAATGACTTGTCTACTTGTTTCCTTGTCAACTTGTTAACTTATTTGCTTTGAACTCGTTAATGTCTTTTTATTTCTGTCCCACACTCTGTACCCTGTACACCGTACTCTGTACCGTATTTAAGGAGCACAAATGACTTTTCAGGAAATTATTATTAAATTGCAGGATTATTGGGCAAAAAAAGGCTGCATAATTCTTCAGCCATATGATATGGAAGTAGGCGCAGGCACTTTTCATACTGCGACTTTTTTACGCGTGCTTGGTAAAAAGCCATGGAAGGCTGTGTATGTTCAGCCGTCAAGGCGTCCGGATGACGCAAGATACGGCGACAATCCGAACAGGGTCCAACAGCACTATCAGCTTCAGGTAATTCTTAAGCCTATCCCGGCAGATGTTCAGGAATTATATATTAAAAGTCTTGAAGTGCTTGGGGTCAAGCGCAAAGACCACGACATAAGGTTTGTTGAGGATAATTGGGAGTCCCCGAGCTTGGGAGCTTGGGGCCTTGGATGGGAAGTTTGGCTTGACGGAATGGAAATAACGCAATTCACATATTTCCAGCAGGCAGGCGGGATAGACTTGGGTCCTGTTTCTGCGGAACTCACATATGGTTTAGAGCGCATAGCAATGTATATCCAGAATAAAAAAAGTATTTATGAGATCGAATGGGGCGGCGGATTCACATACGGGGATATTCAGCTTGAAATTGAAAAGCAATTTTCAAGATATAATTTTGAGGAAGCCAACACTGAAAAATTAAAAACTCTGTTTAAAATTTATGCAGAAGAGGCTGAAGCCCTCATTAAAAAAGAACTTGTTCTTCCGGCTTATGAATTTGACATTAAATGTTCCCATGCATTTAATCTCTTAGACGCTCGCGGTGCAATAAGTGTTGCGGAGAGAGCCACCTATATGGGGAAATTAAGGGCTATTTCACGCGCCTGCGCCCAGTTGTATGTTAAAAACGAAGAGGGAAAATAAAAAGTGCCTAAAACAAAAAAAACTAAAATTATTGCAGAAAAAAATCTCCTGCTCGAAATAGGTTGTGAAGAATTGCCTGTTGCGCATCAGGAACATATAAGGAAAAATTATTCCTGCGGCCCGCAGCTTGAAGGTATAAGCCATGGTGAAGTAAAAGTTCTGACCACGCCCCGGCGCATCGTATTTTTTGTTGCAGATCTTGCGCCGAAAGAAAATGACCGCGAAGAAAGGATGTTTGGTCCGCCGAAAAATATTGCATTTGATAAAGACGGGAAATTAACCGGTGCGGCTTTGGGTTTTGCGAAATCGCAGGGAATTGATTCTGCGCAAATTAAGATAGGGAAAAAAGGTAATGGCGAGTATGCCTGTGCGATAAAATCAACAAAGGGTAGAGACACTATTTCCTTCCTGAAAGAAACATTACCTGTTTTTTTGGAAGGTATTTGGTTTGAAAAAACAATGCGCTGGGAAGACAAAGGCTTTAAATTTTCAAGACCAGTGAGATGGATCACTTGTTTATATGGCGATAGACTTGTTAATTTTGAAGCGTTTGGCGTCAAATCCTCGAATTTTACATTTGGCAACAGGCTTGTTTCAGACAAGAAGCTTATAATAAAGGAAGCAAACCTTGAGAATTATAAAAAAATCCTGAAAAAACAGTATATAATTGTTGACCACACCGAAAGAGAAATTTTGATCAATAAAATAGTAGGGCATACAAAAAATATGAAGCTTGTAAAAGAAGTTGCGGGTATTGTTGAATACCCTACAGCAATAACAGGAACATTTCCAAAGGAATTTCTTGCACTACCCAAAGAAATTGTCAGTACCTGTATGATGGGGCATGAAAGATTTTTTCCCATTGAAGATAAAAATAATGTTCTTGAAGCAAAATTCATATCTATAATTAACAATCCTTCTGCCACAGCAAAAAAAAATATATTAAAAGGCAACGAAGCAGTTCTTATTGCGCGCCTTTCTGATTCAAAATATTTTTATGAACAGGATATAAAGGATACGCTTGAAAAACGGCTTGAAAAACTTAAAACAATTGTTTTTCAGGGTGGTATGGGTTCAATGTATGATAAGGTAGGCCGCCTTTCCGAAATGAGCAAATTTATTTGCTCCCGTGTCCCTGAACTTAATGGCATGTCAGATAAATGTTCCCGTGCCGCTCTTTTATCAAAAATTGACATCGGTACAAATGTTGTAAATGAATTTTCTTCGCTTCAGGGCGTAATGGGAAGAATTTATGCCCAGAAAGCCGGAGAAGACAAAGAAATCGCAGAAGCAATAGAAGATCAATATCGCCCGGCAATTGACCCGACAAGAAATGACAGGTCTTTGGGAATTCTCGGGGCAATTGTTGGTGTTGCAGACAAAATAGATAATATCTGCTCTTTCTTTGCACAAGGTTTTAAAGCAACAGGTTCAGAAGATCCTTATGGGGCAAGGCGTGATGCGCAGGGTTTGCTTGATGTACTTATGAATTTCAGCGGGATCAGTGAAATTTCAATAAGTGAACTTGTTGATAAAGAATTGGAGTTTATTTCTGAGAAGATCTCAAACAAAGACGCAAAAAATGAGGTCCTTTCCTTTATTAAGCAGCGTATCCAGACTTTTTTTAAAGCAAATAAAATAGAATATGATGAAGCAGACGCTGTGATGGAAATTGCGCTCAATAAAAATCTCCGCACTGCTGTTTTGCGCGCCCAAGTGATACAAAAATTCAGGAAAGACCTTTCTTTTGCAAAATTTATCGTCGCTTTCAAGCGCGTTGTGAACATATTGGAACAATCAAAAAAACAAGGTATTGCTGTCGACGATCTGAAATTAAATCAGGAATTTTTAAGAGAAGACGCCGAAAAAGATCTTTACGTTTCATACAGCGGCATAAAAGATGATGTTTTGGGCCAAATAAGACAGGGAAATTTTGAAAAAGCAATGGAAAAACTGCTCTCAACCCTTGCTAAACCCATCGATAATTTTTTTGAAAAAGTCATGGTAATGGCAGATGACGAAGCGCTCAAAAAAAATAGACTTTCGCTTCTTTTTCTTGTTTCCGAACTCTTCTTTTTGATAGCGGATTTTTCAAAAATCGTTTCAAGTGAAGGCTTGGAAGCAAAAAAATAAATTTTTTTGCTTTAAGGACGATAAAATAAGAAAAATATCCCTAAAAATAATGATTTTTTGTATTTTTTTCTTGACAATTGAAAAATTTGATATATAATTATTATCAAAAAAGATAGTAAATTAGTAATTTAGTAAAGAGGAAAATTCAATATCCATTTCAAAAAAGCCTGACAGGTATTTCAGGCCTTAAAATCTAGCTTGAAATTTTATCTGAGGGTTTGGAGAAAGGAGGTAAGTGAATTGGACGCTTTAGGGCATCACTTGTTAATAGAACTCTATGGTTGTGATGCTAATGTTTTAAACAACTGTGAAAAAATAGAAAAGATAATGAAAAACGCCGCGCTTTTGGCGAATGCCCACATTGTGGAGAGTGCATTTCATCAGTTTAATCCTCATGGAGTCAGTGGCGTCGTGATCATTGCGGAATCACATTTTTCAATACATACCTGGCCGGAATTCGGTTACGCAGCGGTTGATATTTTTACCTGCGGAGAAGAATTAAGGCCCGATATCGCGCATGCCTACATGAGTGATCAATTCAGATCGAAAAGCTCCACGATCGTCGAGATGAAAAGAGGGATCATACCTCTCCCTACTGTTACGCCAGCGGGTTCTTTTTCTGAACAAAAAGAAGCCGTTGTTGCCGGAAAATAAAAACGTTAGGGAATTCATCCGAATTTTGCCTGCGAATGGTTAAGGTCAGGCAATTTTGGCGTTTCCATCAAAGGTAGTGGTGTTTTTATTTTTTTATACCGTTATCGTCTTAATATTATATATTTGATAAATACTCTCAATGGCAAAAAACGATCTCTATAAAAAAAATTGGTATCTTGAATTTCTTAATCCAAATGAAATCCATGCGCACCGTTTAGGGAAAATTGTCAAAAACGTAAAAACAAAATACCATGACATTAAGATCATCGATACTCTTGACTACGGAAGATGTTTTTTTCTTGACGGTAAGCTGCAGTCAGCAGAGTTAGACGAATTTGTTTTTCATGAAGCACTTGTTCATCCTGCGCTTTTTATGCACCCGAAGCCTCAAAGGATCTTTATTGGCGGAGGAGGAGAAGGTGCAGTTTTGAGAGAGGTCCTCAAGCATCCCTCGATCAAAGAAGTTGTAATGGCTGAAACAGATAAAACTGTTACCGACTGTGCAAAAGAGTTTCTTTCCAAATGGCATAAAGGATCTTTTCGCGATAAAAGAGTAAAGCTTTTTCATCAGGACGCAAAAAAATTTTTTCAAAAAGAAAAAAGAAAATTCGACTGTATTTTTTTAGATATAGATAGTTCGGAAGATGTAAACAAAAAGTTTTTTGATATTTTGAAAAAGAGAATAACAGAAGAAGGTTTTGTTGTTGTCCGGTCCGGAAGCGCCAATATCAATATGCTAAAAGGTTTTTACGGCGTTTTTAAAACACTAAAGAATTCATTTGAATTTGTTGATCCATATTTTGTACCCGTATCATCTTTTGCAGGTCCGCGGGCTTTTTTTCTTGCATCAAAAAGAAAAATTAATCCGTTTGCCGGCGCAGATAAAAAAATAAAAGGACTTTTAAGGTTTTATAACACCGAAGTGCGCGAAAGCATGTTTGTTGTGCCGCCGCACATAAAGAAAAACCTAAAATGAAAAGAGAGGTTTAGATGGCAAAGAAAGAAACACCGATAGAATTTTTTCTTGTTGATGCAACAGATAAAGTGCTGGGAAGGCTTGCAACCCGTATAGCCTGTATATTAATGGGAAAGCATAAAACTTCATACTCTCACGACAAAGTGATGGGTGATGGTGTAATAGTTATAAATGCGACCAAGATACGTGTGACAGGTAAAAAAGCAGAACAGAAAATATATTTCCACCACACGCTTTATCCCGGTGGCGCAAGATTTATCCCATATGAAAGAATGATGAAAGAAAAACCCGAAGAAATTATCAGAATGGCAGTGAGAGGAATGCTGCCGCAGAATAACCTTCGTGATAAGACATTGAAAAGGCTTAAAGTTTACGCAGGAGCTGAATATCCGCTCAGATCAGTGAAACCAAAAGATATGGACTAATAAAAAGAATGTATCAAAAGGAGTTATTATGGCAGAATATTTTTTAGGAACAGGCAGGAGAAAAACATCCATAGCAAGGGTAAAAATGACATCCGGAACAGGGAAAATAATAATAAATGATAAAGAAATAACTGATTATTTCAACAAACAGTTAGTTCTTAATACAGCAGCATGCGTTCCGCTTGTGCTCGTTTCAGCTACAGATAAATATGATATTACAGTTGATGTGCAAGGCGGCGGAATTCATAGTCAGGCTGATGCGATCAAGCTTGGTATTGCAAGAGCGCTTACTCTGGCAGATCCGGCAACAATTAGTCCTTTGAAAAAAGCTTCGCTCCTTACACGTGATTCAAGAGAAAAAGAAAGACAGAAATACGGCCAAAAAGGTGCACGCGCCAAGTATCAGTGGTCGAAGAGATAAAGACAGTACAGAGTACAAAGTACAGGGTACGGAGTAAATAAAATATTATAGTATTTTTCCTTTTAGTGAACTCTGAACTATGTACACTGTACACTGTACGTTTTTTTATTGGAATTTATAAAAGCCTCTTCATCTGAAGGGGCTTTTTTGTTTGACAAAAAACCCTATTTATGATATATTAGATAAAAATATATTTAATAGAGTATTATAAATCTATCAAATAGAAAAACTTTTTAGGAGAAAAAAATGGCTGAATCAATGGGAAGTTGGGCAAGGACCCACGCCTGCGCGCAACTGCGAAAAGAAGACTTAGGCAAAAAAGTGTTGCTTATGGGTTGGGTTGACAGCCGCAGAGATCATGGCGGTGTTATTTTTATTGAT
>Ga0265297_10010560_pt1 | contig 11579 bp, 8 predicted proteins | sample Munlanlwell13791_FD_192502 | JGI IMG/M metagenome (GOLD analysis project Ga0265297, IMG submission 192502) | Leachate microbial communities from a municipal landfill in Southern Ontario, Canada - Leachate well 137-91 | ecosystem: Engineered > Solid waste > Landfill > Unclassified | place...
GATCAAATTGGGACGCACCGGAGAATGGGTGGCGAATACCCCTGTTAGCGGGTTATTCATGTTTCCCCTGGGGTGAATCTGTAAAATGGACCGTTTCTCCTGCGTGTCATTGCGGTCGAACCAGTAGATAACCATGATGGAAGATAACCTGTCCATTCCCAGCAAACCGGCCTCGAACTTTTTGTCTGTCACAATAAAGGTTCGACCGTCCATCTTCATTACCTTTCCGATGGGGTATATTTTTAGCTCTTTGGTCTCACCGACGTCTGATTCGCAGAAGACTCTTGACATGGAAAAGAGACATCCCATCACAACCAGGACACATACCACAAACCATTTTTTTGAATTCATCCTCAGATCCTCACATGTACTGTTAGAGAGGTTCTCATCTCGGCAATCGATATGACATCGTTACCCTCCCCGAACGTCCCTTTGGCTTCTCGCAAGGCCCTATTCGTATATAAGTGCGCTTTTCCGTGGGGGGGGGTAGGTACAGGACGTAGTAGCTTTGCTATACCCCTTGGACTTTGGTGATCCTGGACGTTGTGGCTCATATATCTACCTAATAACTTCATGTGATATCAGATAGTAAAGTCACGTCAGGAGTTCCCAAAAGAAGCATCGTTGGCGTGACATCTTAGGCCTCAGTTTGCCTTTCCGAGACATAATATCACAACCATTGTGCTGCGAGAAATTGTTTGGGATATCCATTCTGGCCAGGAAGCCGTTCTTGTCCTTGGAAGGAGATCGCAGGCGTTTGCGCTACCGTGGCTATATCCCAACCTGTCGACCTCATGACATACCAAATGGTACTGCCAACCCACACTACCTCATAAAACGGGCAGCAGTATCGTGGTGATCAGTGTCGACGAAATTGTAGATGCTGCCGCACTACCCAGTGCTCGGGCCGACATCATACTCATCAACATAAACAGCGGAAAAACCAGGACCAATGCTGCCAAAGACCTCGTGCCAAGTTGGCCTACGTCCCACACCTCTGCGATATTCACTGATGACTGAAGGAGAAAGGCTGTAACATCCAGGGTTGCCAAGCGAAATAGCAATGGGAGTATCGGTCCATTTAAATATCGTAGGTCAGCTTGTTAGATTAGGTTGCCATAATGGGGTATTAACCGTTTTCTCATTTCTTTTTCATTCCTCCCAATGCCTTTACAAAAGCTTTGATGTTCTCGTTTTTTGCGGGCGGGTATATATCCGCAGGTGGGCTTACTGCTGTGAAACCCATGTCCAGACACTGGTTGACTTTTTCGGTTATCTCATCCGGTGTGGCATTGGCAAGCATCCCTGGATCTCCACATTGACCAAAAAGCGGCAGACGTTCAGACAGTCGCCCTATGGTCTTCTCGATGTTGCATCCGTTATCCAGGATAACCCCGTCCGGGTCACATGCCAGCGTGAATTCAACAACAGTCTCTGAATTACCGAAAAGAAAAACAATTCGGGGAATCTGCTTGGATTGAAAAATTTCCTGAAGGCAAGGAAGAAGCAGCTTGCGAAATGGTTTTGGTGAGATGTTGGCGCCACCCTCCTCAACAACAGTCAGAAAATCAACGCCTGCAGAAGCGTAAAGATCGATTAATTTGCAAATGAATGCCGTAAGGCGGTCGAGGATTTTACGGGTTTTATCAGGTTGCTTCAATACTATCCGATAAAGCTTCTCCATATCCATCACCTGGCCGGCCAGCGTAAACGGGCCGGGGATGAAAACCCCCACCGCACCTTTATTCCGTGCCTGTTCTTTGATGAACGCAATGCTTTTCAATATGGTCGGCATTCGACCTTTTTCAGCCAGGGCATCTGGAATTTTAATATCGTCTTCCGAGGTGAAGGGTTTGTCAGCGATAGTCGGGTATACCGGATTCCCATCGAACCCGTCGTGGTATTGGACCCGGGCACCGAGCATTTCCGCTTCCACATTCAGATCAAAGGGCAGCACCGTTGATTCAAAACCGAGCTCAAAGCTCATTAGGGCGGCCTCAGTCATGGCACGGGGGTCCCTCATGGCATCATTGAACGGCAACCCTTTTTCCTTGAGCCGGACCAGAGGCAGAAAGGGCCCCGTAAGGGTGACCGGCCTGGTTCTCTTTTGAAATTTTCGTATTAATCGGACAAGCGGGTTGCTCTCTTCCATCTTCTCGGTCATACGTTCTGCTTCTTTTTGACGGTGTTTTTCCATCGATTGCGGTCCAGAGCTTCCATGAGAACATTTTTCAGGCCATCGACGCCTATTTCTTTACGATCGAGAATGGGGAGACCGGTTAAGTCAACGATCTGATCGATCCTACACTGATAATCGTCCAAATCACCCATGGCATCCAAAAGAATGATGCCATCGAGCATGCTGTACATTTCACGAGTTCGTTCTTTTGTTTTTCCCCTTATTTTCTCCGCAAATTGGATAAAAGCTGGATTCAAAAACAGATATTTATGATCCGGGTCGATTTTAAGAAGATTTCCTTTACCCCCGATCAGGCAGTCGATGCAGTTCAATCCATCGACCTTGACCGCATCGTATTTGTCCATAAGTGTTTTCATTTCACCGTTAAACCCTAGACAGACATCGCCGTAAATGACGATGATGCCTTGCGATCGCAGCTCTGAATATTTCTTGAGGGCTCCGTTTAGCCCACGTTCCAGAAGATTGTAATCCATGTGCAATCTTTCACTCAGGAAATGGACCTCTGCATCAATATCGCCTTTTCTCAGGAGGTGTTCGATTTCTTTTCGCAAAATACCGCAGGAAATCACACAAGGTCTTTCAGGGCGTTTCATCTCATACTCCTGTTCGTGATTTTTCGGCAAAGAATCCAATTTTCAAACAATTTGAATTTCTTTTTAATCTCATCCCTTGGAATTCAACGGGAACCCGCTCTTGTTTCCCAGGTCCTTGATCCAGGCAGCCATCTCCTCGAAACGGTCGCGTTTTGTTTCGATGTTAACTGTTCCCTTCTACACTTCCAAACTACGCCGCTTCAACCCGGCAGGGAACATAGCGGTGCATAGGGGTTCCGACAAAGTCTCGGTTTGTGTTTTTTGTTAACCTGTTGACGTTAGTGCCGTATGTAACGCCATCATAGACAAGACCAAATCCTTGCGGAATGATGACTTGGCCCTTTCTGGCATCTGCGGTCACTTCGGCTCCTATTTTTTCCTCCCCGGCTTCCGTGATGACCCTTACCATCTGTTTATCAACGATGCTCAGCGTTTCTGCATCAGAGGGATTTATTGCCAGGTTGCAGGGCCGCCTGCCTTTGTTCCACGCAGGGTCCCGCATAGCCGTATTGGAATTCATGTCCATGTGACGTCCTGCCATCAGGATCAATGGAAATTCAGCATCAAGCTTCAGCCGTTTCTCTTCCTCACCAGGACTGATTTCTTTTATCCAGTCTTCCGCCTCCGCGGTATGAAGCCGTATCCTGCCGTCCTTTGTGGCCAATCTACCAAGGTTTTTCCTGATATCCTGTATTCCGACCAACACGCCTTCCGGATGCTCGATGATGGCCTGGTAGAGGGCCTGCCCCTGGTCCGGTCCGGCGTCGAATCCCACCCTTGCGGCCTCCTCCTGCTTTGCCGGGGACCTCTGTAAAAACCCGGTGAAATAGCTGGCCAGGTGGGCGGAGCCGATAGCATTGCCCAGCGTCTTGGCTGCTATGAAGGGTGCCCTCTTCATGTTCTCGGGATGCTTCATTACATAACCTGTCAGCGCGTCACGGTATGTCCTCAGGCTGCCGTTTCCGGCAGCCTGGTAAAGTGAGTCAGGCAGTGCGGGAATCAGCCCCATGGCGTCCGCCAGGAGAGTAAATATCTCACCCGGTTCTTTCTGCTCTCCTTCTACCTCAACAACAGGTCGGCGCAACCGGCTGATTACGTCCAGGAAACCTTCGTTGGTTCTGGAGGGGATAATAGCGTCCGCCGGGCTCCATGATTCGTAGGCCGACCTGCAGGGGAGGACGTAGTGTGCAAGTGCGGCGGTCTCACTCATTGCAATCTCGCTTACCACCAGCAGATCGAGCCGCCCGAATGCCTCTTCATACGCGGTCGTATCGGCATAAGACCGCAATGGGTTGGCACCCAGGACGAAGGCGGCCCTAAGCCGATCGGGACGGTCGTTCGAGATCTCTTCCGGCATCACATTGGGAGGGAACATTCCAGCGATGGCCGGAATGTTGGTTAACGCCGTCCTCCACGTCTTGGGGTCATTCGGATCCGAGTACATCTTTCCACCAACAAGGTAGTTTCCTCCCGGCACACCGATACGCCCGCAGATCGCCGGCAGCACAACGAGCAGATAGGATACAAGGGCGCTGTGCCGGTTCATCAGGATGCCAAGATCGTCACGCAGGCAGGACCGGCGTTTGGCGAATTCCCGGCAGACATGGAACACCTGGTCGTACTCCAGTTCGCAGACCTTTAGCGCCGCGTTCACGTCAAATCCTGCGAACCAGGGCAGTATCTCCTTGAACCCGTTAACGTGTTTGTGAATGTATTCCTGGTTATGCATACCCTCTTTGAGGATGATGGCAATCATCGATTTCAGCAGCAAGGCATCCGTACCCGGCCGAAGGGCCAGGTGGATATCGGCTATTTTAGCCGTTTCCGAACGCCGCGGGTCGATCACCACAAGCAGCTTGTCCGGGTCTTTGGAGATTCTGGTCAATACTCTCCTGGCCCGGGGGATATGGTGGCTCATCATCCCATTCCAACCGACGGCCATCAGCATCTCGGTATTCTCGTAATCAGGCGCCAGTTCGAGCAACTGGCTTCCGAATGTCAGCCCGTGCGCCCAATACCGGCCGGAAAACTCCTGGTTGGCGGATGAGTACTGGTAACGGGATCCGAGAGCGTGAATGAAGCCTGATAGGAACCGGATCGGGTAGAAGTTGAATTCGCCCCCGCCGGCTACTGAGGCCAGGGACCGCGGCCCATGCTCCTGAAGTATCTTCTTGAGTTTTTCCGCGATCTCGCCGATTGCCTGATCCCAGCTTATGCGTGCAAAGTTGCCGCCCGCCTTCTTCATCGGGTAGAGCAACCGGTCGGCATTGTGCTCATGATAAGCGATGTTCAAGCCCTTTCGGCAGACGTATCCTTCGCTGACAGGGCTGTCCTTGTCAGGGCGGACTTTAACAATACGGTTGTTTTCAACTTTGACTTCAAGGCCGCAGCAGACAGCGCACATTACGCAGGTGGTCTTCTTCCATTCTTCCATGATACTCTCCTTTCCCAGTGTAGATCCGGCAAAAGGTTCTTCATTTCCTCATATCCAGTTTGCTTTACTTCGGGAGTGTCCGCATCATCCCGGGAACAATTCTCACTTCTTTATTGGGATTGCTTTTGGCCCTTGATTCCGCTTTGGATCCAGCCGTAACGTATACCCGCTCCTGACGGTCTTTCAGCGGCTTGAGGATCCTTTCCACATGTTCTTTCTTGTTTTCGAGATAAGCGGGTTTGACTTCTTCTCCCGCAGGACAGACCGCCATGCAGTAGCTGCACCGGTAGCCTATCTTAAACATCAAAGATTGCCACATCAGGCCCGTCTCCCGATCGTCGAAATGAGAACGATATTCCTCCATGTCGCGAGAGGTGACGATAGCTTCCACCAGGTTATTAAACCCGACGTAATTGTCTCTGTACGTATGAGTGATGCAGGCCATAAAATCAAAGGGTTGGTTTTTGGTGATGGCCCCGGTGGGACAGACGGCGGCGCAAAGATTGCACTTAATACAGGGATTCTCCTCAAGGGGATGATCATATTCATCAACGACGCCATTGATCAGGATACTATCCAACTGGATGGCACTGCCGAATTTAGGATGAAGGACCAGCCGGTTCAGGCCCATATGACCGAGACCGGCCTCCACAGCCATGATCTTGTGACTTACATCCCAGATCTTCCCCGGATACCGATCGAGCGCCATGGGCCATCCCTTGTTGACCACGACCCCACGAATACCCAATTGATTCAGGCGGCGAAGGATCTCGCGGGCCACGCTTGAAATCATGTCCCCCGTGTGATGAAATTCTTCATTGGCCACATAGCGGGCCGGGCTTTGAATGTTCTCACGGTTATTGACCACGATGAGGGAAATGGCACTACGCGCCAGGGAATAAACCTGTAAAATCCCCTCCCGCTCTTTCTCCAAGGCCTCCCGGTCTATATTGACCAAGCCCACATCGTCGGCCCCGGCTTCAAGACAGATCTTTTTGATCGTTTCCGCTGAAAAAGTTTTTATTTCAGATGCCTCAAGCATGTTTAACCTCCTTGGTTAGCCTACCTACTAACAGGTAGGCCGTGAAGAACAAAAAAAATTATGGACAGGTAATACGCATTATTCCCTTCATTGCCGAATCAAAACAGGAAGGCGTCGTCACGCGAACATTTTGAATGGCCCCTTGGAGACTGCAGGAAATCAAGATAGCATGTTCCGTTGGGAGGCCGGTGAATTTGAATTCACCTTTCTTCCTACCCTCTGACAGAAGATTTTCAAGCCATTGATGCATGGTAGAAATAAACAGGCGTGTTTCTTTCTGCATTTCTTGCGGGAGGGTCTTAAAATCGGTTTCAAGCGCTCCCCCCAGGCAAATCTGTTGCCCGTGATCGACAAATTTTTTATATAACAGGCAATAGTTCGTCAATTGATCCGAGTAACAAACTCCTTGACTCTCCATCAAGCGAGCCCACTTCTCAAATCTTTTGGTGGCGCGTTGAATAATGGCAACGCCAAGATGGGTTTTTTGGGGGAAGTGATAATGTATCGAGGCATTTTTAATGTTCAGAGCCCGAGAAATATCCCTGTAGCTAAAGCCATTATACCCCTTATCGAGGAGAAGGTTTTCCGCAGTGTCAAGAATCTGTCTTTTGGTGTCTATTTGCAACTTCATATTGGTTCATTACCCTATTTTGGAGACGGCAACCGGATTCGAACCAGTGAGTAATGGTCTTGCAGACTGCTGCGTTAACCGCCTGGCTATGTTTCCAAACAAAAATGACATGTTAATTTTTTACCTACTAATAGGTAGGTTGTCAAGGAAAATTTATAATAATCCTTGAATTTGAATGCGCAGAAGACTCGGTGTCGCAGATCATTTCTGAGGCCTTATCTTGTTGGGAGATGACCGACATGTATTTGGATTGACTCAATAATATGAAAAATATCAAGGTCTTCGTATGACGACGTTTCCTAATTTGCAGAATTAGCCCAACCAGGTTACAAACTCATCCAGTTCCGCCCTTTTCCTTTCAAAATTATTGACCGGAGACTCCGTGTCCGGATATCCCATAGCTGTACCAATAACAATTACTCGATCTTCAGGAATAGGAAGTATTTCTCTCAGAAGCCCAGGATATCTTACGGATGCCGCCAGCATACAGGTTCCAAGTCCTTTGTCATGAGCAAGAAGACAGATGGTCTGCATAATAAGTCCCACATCCAGCATTGCATATTCTACCTTGAGGCTTTTGCCAAGACATACCAGAACCATACAAGGCGCACCAAAAAGGTTAAACATGTCTGCGTAATATTGATTACGGGAACCAACATCTTCCCTGTCAATAGAAAGAGAGTACAAAACACTTTTTCCCACATCAACGTATCTCTTTTTAAGAATATCAGGCCAGATTTCCGGCATTGCAATCTCTGGTGTAGGGGACTCATCGGCAAGACACCTCTCACGATTTGCCTTCTTAAATTTCTCCAGGGGCTCTCCGGAGACCACATACAGCTCCCAGGGCTGAGTATTTCCCCATGACGGAGACCAGCACGCCTTTTCAATAATCTCGCTGATAAGTTCTCGTGGCACCGGGTCCGGTTTGAACTTGCGAATGCTTCTTCTCTCTTTTACTGCGGCAGCAATATCCATCAAGACAACCTCCCAATAAGCCTTATTATTCAATCAGAGCCCTGTTCGAGTAACGTCAAACACGTTTCTTCCGACCACTACATCTGGTAGTTGATCTAATCGCAGCTTATCCATTTACAGAAAAGGACTCCGTGCATGATCATCGTCTCTGAGCACTCGCCAATTCGCGAAGGCTACAAAATCAAAGGTTGAAAAGTCAATTAGTGAAGGATACAAAAGGTATCTTTTGGAAAGCCCACAGATTTCGGGCCACCAAAAAGTACAGATATGCCTACGGTTCCTTTCTGAGGACATCGCATCGAATCCTAAAGATGCAGCCCTCAATCTACCCCATCCTATATCTTAAAAACCAAAATATGGTCAAGCTCAAAAAACCTGTGATATCCATCGGGCGGGTGGGTTGAGCGGACCTTGAAATGCGATTCCTATAACAACTGGGTTGAATAGCAGGATATCTTCTGGAAGCCTCACAGATTTCGAGCCACCCAAAACCTGAGATATGCCTTACGTCTTCCCGGCCCTACGAGTTTATTCGACCTTTCTGACGATCACAAGATATTGGGTATCCTGATTTCACAAGATCGTGTTGATATCTACGACACAAAATCTTTACGCTCAACCAAAATAGGCGATGTTTTCCAAAGAAATTCTCTATCCAAAGGAAAAAGTATCGATTGAATCAAGATTTATGATCTTTTCTTAAGCTGCTTAAGCGACTAAAGGGGCCATGATCAGGAGGTTTACATGGAGAGGGTCGCGGGGCTTAGCATCTGGATATCTCACAAGTTCAACGCCACCGATTTTGACATACCGGCAACATAACTGCCATTCGGATTAGGCTTTAATCGCATCAAAATCCTTTTATATCAATTGGATACATAGCAGTCTGGCAATGGCTGCTAACGGCTAACTTGGCAGAAGTTTCATTTCCGTTCCCAATGGAAGATGTGTTTTGAAAGCACCTGGAAAAGGCAAGACGTCCAGAATAATGATATTACGTTCAATGAAGAAGGCCGGATTCAGTCGCCAAGTGTCTGCCTAATCTTTTCCCTAAAGCGATGAGTGTCAGCGTGGGCGGCAATCCCCAGGACTCTGGAATAACAGAGCAGTCACAGACATAGAGGTTATTCAGCTCAGTTTTGAGGTCGCGATCGACCAAATCTCCAATTTTTACAGTACCGCCTGGATGTGTAGCCAAGAACCAGGTCTTAAAGATATGGTGAGCACCTGCGTGTTGCAGGATATGTTTGGCGCGTTCGTATCCCCGAAGCAGCTTTCTTCGATCGTTTTCAGCTAATCGCTTGCAAACAATGCCACGGGATGTTAGATGCCCACTTAACCCATCCTTGGCTTTGATCATAATCGGCAAGGTTCGGCGGTGAGAGGCCAATCGGTCAAAGCGCAGCACCTCAGCTGCAAAGATTGAGAAAATCCACCTGGGCCATACAAGATCAGTCATGACATAACCTTCATCTACATCCCAATAGCCTGCAGCCATGGGGAACTCCTTCCCACAGCTAACATTGTCCACCTCTCCCATCGCAACGATTAGGGGGTCAAAAAAGAAATCGTAACCGGCCGCTCCGATACCGGAATTCCTTAGAATAAGCGGGGTTCCTATACCTCCCGCTGCCAGTACGATTACGGGTGCACTGACGTGATGAGTCCTTCCCGCCTTGGTGAACTCTACGGCATTTGCAGAAACGGTATCCGCTACGATACGCTTCACATGGGAACCGGTTATTAAATGTGACCCTCTACCAAGAGCCTCATCAATATACATGCGTGATGTCCATTTTGCGTCGTACGGGCAGCCCATCGTACACTTATCGCAGTTGAGACGGCATCTTTTCTGGTAGACGATTTTGGGGATTTTGTGCCAGGGATGACCGAGAGCCTGCGCACTTTCCATGATCCTCTTCGCTGCGGGACCAACCAAATCGTCCGACAAGGGTGCGATCGGCAGCTCCTTCTTGGCCTGCTCAACCTCCGGTCGAAGATCGATTCCGCGGGAATCAAAAATCTCATAAGGGGGATCAAAAGCACAGGCGTAATACAAGATGGAGCTTCCACCATAGACAATTCCGCGAACCAGTGCCAGCAGCTCTTGAGTGAACAGGAGGCTTTTCCCTGGTATCAAGGCAAGCGATGCGCCTTGAAGGAGGGTGCCTTTGATCTTATCTCCAGACCCCATCTCTAATACCAAGACTCGTTTTCCGAACCTGCTCAGTTCATGAGTTACCGACGCAGCCCCGGGCCCGGAGCCAACGATGATCACGTCAAATGGGGCGTTCTTTAGCGCATTCATAGGGGTCCTCTATCAGATACTGATCCAGACATCAGTTATGAGTGAAGGGTTCGTCCCGAACTCCCAAGATAACCCGGTGCTTAAACTATCCCATCTGACGAGTCTGAAAAACCTGTATATCATAAAGGCACCAATCAGATATGGATTGGCTTGTGTGAACAATTTACCATAGGCCGCAGGCAACTGCAAACCGTTTGAGTTGGGATAGAGAACAAAAGAATGGAAGCTAATTTGGAAACAGCGAATGATTGAAAGTCATGACCCTACGTGGAAGGGCCCGTATGATAGCATCGTCTGACTTTCAGCAAGACAAATGGAAACTGTCTTTTTCAGTATTTTGATCATTTTAACCGGCGCCATGCTCCTGGGGATAGGCGGATTCGGCGGCGCTCTTTTTTCCATGCCCCTTTTACTTCTCTTGGGCGACCCTCAGTGGGCCGCGCCCGTCGTCGTCCTCTGTTACACGATCAACCGCATCCCAGCCCTTTTCGTATTGCGGAAGAACCTGATGTGGGATCATTCGCTCTTGCTGATCGCGGCCGCAGGGCCGGGCGCATTTCTCGGCACTTATTTTCTAAAAAGCCTGGAACCGGGAATCATTATGAAGATCCTTGGGACACTGCTCGTTCTGTATTTGGCCTACAAGCTTTCGGCGCCTGCAGTCAAGCTGCACTTTTCCCTCTTTTGGGCGATTCCAGCGGGATTTCTAAGCGGCGTTTTAGGCGGCGCCTTTGGAACGGACGGCCCGCCCGTCGTCGTCTATGCGGCCCTCAAACCGTGGACTAAGGAACAGGTTATCGGTATGCTCCACAGTTTTTTCCTGTTCACAAACCTCCTGGTCATCGGAAGCTACGGCTATCACCGCCTCCTGAACGCCTCTGTACTGACCGTTTCTACGATATCGGCCCCGTTCGCCGTCGCGGGTTTTTTCGTCGGCCTGAAAATCAACCGTCGCATTCGCCAGCGCCATTTCGAGATCATCCTCTCATTCATGATCGGAGCCATGGGATTTTTTCTTTGGATGCGATAAAGAGGTCCATTTCAGAATATGGAGGGTTAATGCGCATCATAGAAGTGGTGATTACGTTGCTATCGTCAACCTGCGCAAAAGCCTGCGATAGAAGTTACGCAATCTTTACATAATGTTAACAAAATGCTAACATTTTATTGTTACATTGGCAGCACGGATGGATAAACTGGTAGGTGATGGAAAAGAGACAATATGCCCAAAGAACGTATTCTGGTGGTAGATGACGAGGAAGATATTCTGGAGTTAGTGAAATTCAATCTTTCGCGGGAAGGCTATGATGTCGTGATGGCCGCTTCCGGAGAAAAGGCCATTGATCTTGCAAGGAAGGAACCTCCTCATCTCATTGTACTGGACCTTATGCTT
>Ga0265297_10010561_pt1 | contig 11578 bp, 9 predicted proteins | sample Munlanlwell13791_FD_192502 | JGI IMG/M metagenome (GOLD analysis project Ga0265297, IMG submission 192502) | Leachate microbial communities from a municipal landfill in Southern Ontario, Canada - Leachate well 137-91 | ecosystem: Engineered > Solid waste > Landfill > Unclassified | place...
TCGCTGATTCCAGACACTTTTCCGGACACGCCAACCGGAACCATGATGCGGTGCTCGATGTTCTTTTCCTTGACAGTGCCAAGCACCTGGCCTTCGGACACGTTCTCGCCGTTCTTTACATTGGGCTCGAACTTCCAGACTGCCTTGCGGTCAAGGGAAGGCACGTCGATTCCCCTTGCGATGAAGTCTCCTGAAGCGGCGCGGATTTTCTCAAGGGGCCTCTGCGTTCCGTCGAACACGGATGAGAGCAGCCCAGGCCCCAGCTCAACTGAGAGGGGAAGCCCTGTTGAGACTACCTTCTCTCCTGGCTTGAGCCCTGCGGTCTCCTCGTAGACTTGGATGCTGGCGTCATCGCCGTTCAAGGCAATGATCTCGCCAATAAGCTTCTGCTCGCCGATCCTGACGAGTTCGTTGATAGTGCTGCCAGTCATGCCGTCAGCGACTACGACGGGACCTGAAATCTTTTTTAGAAAGCCCATATTGTCAAATCACCGGTTGTTATCGTAAACTAATTTGCCTTCAGCTCCACGCCGATGGCCTTCTTTATCATCGCAGCAAGGTTTGTTGCGCCCTGCTTTCCGCTTCCAGCCTTGCCGGGGATTATCACCACAACAGGCTTGGTTGTTGACTCGATGCGGCGCTTCATTTTATGTGAGAAGCTCGCAGCAAAGTCGTCAAGAAGTATTACCATCCCTATGTCCTCAGCCTCAAGCGCCTTTCGCAGTTCCTCCTCGGCCTTTTCTGCGGTTGTGAGCACGCCTTCGCGCACGCCAAGCAGCGAAAAGCCAAGGACCATGGCGTTGTCACCGATTACGCGTATCTTCATTTGTTATAAACACCGATTTCGCCCTTAAGCGTGTAAACAACCCTGCACATGAGGCCCTCGCGCTTTGGGAAAGTCAGGGACACTGCGATTGCGCGCAGGTTCTCGATTTCACGGCGCTTGAGGTAAATGTAGCCAATCACCGTGCCAAGCGACATTATGCTCATGCGCGTGACTGAGAGGATTTTTGCAAACATTTTCTTTTCAATCTCAAGCTCCACTTCGGAAATGTCCTTTGATTTTGAGAAGGATTCGGCTAGAGCCGGCTTTTCCAGCTTTTCGGCCAAAAGCGCAACTGCGGACTGCACGTTTTCGCAATGGGCAACCTGTGCTGCGATGCTGCTCTTCTCAGCTGCCACGAGCTCGCGGGCTATTTCCGTTGCCTTGAGCTGGGCGTTCTTGAGCCGCAACGCAGTGGAAGTGTTGAAGTAGTCAAGCTCGGCTTGCAAAATACCGCGGATCAGCGGGTCCGGCTCGCCCTTTGCGTACTCCGCAAGGTTCTCGTAATAGTGCTTTCCAATGATGCGGAGCGCAACCTTGTAATCCTTGGTGTGGGCAAATTTTGCATGCGCCTTCGAGGCAACCTTCGGGTAGCCCACTTTGCCAAGCGCAACGAGCGCGTCGCCAAAATTCTGCGCGGCCACCAGGACCTGCGCCTTTTCCTTCCCGCTCTTGTCCAGAAAATCTATGTAGGACTGGTCAACGGGAAGCTGGGCCGCCTTGGCTGCGAGTATGACCTGCAGCGGCTTGAGCTCCCACAAGGATATGAGCGAGCTGACCTTGCCGCTGCCGCTTGCCGGGACCACTTTCTTGACCGTTGCGAGCATGCTTTCAAACTCCATCCGCAGGCCGGCCATCACCAGGCGTATGCCTTCGTTGTGCGTTGACGCGTTGACAAACGACTGCTTGTAGGGCGTGCTCTCAAGCATGTTCACGAACTCGTTGAAAGTAGTGGCGCTGCACAGGCCGCGCAGCGTCTCCTCGTCAAGGAGCTTGCTTTTCATGCCCTTAACCCGGGCATTCGCATATCCGTATGAAAGGTCCATTTCTTTCCCAAATCCCTTAATCTAATCTGAATGTTTTTATCCTGCTGTTAAAAAATCCAAAACCAAACTCCCTTAAAAAAACAAAGTCAACGTTTCAGGTAATGCCTTGCCCAGACCGCAACGTCCTGCTCGTGCGACGCAAACACAGCCTCGAAAGTGCTGTCCGAGCGCACGAGTCCATCAGGCGAGGTGACAACCACTCCGCCTTCGCAGTCAAGCACGGTCTTTGACAGCGGGCCGTACTTTTTGGCTATCGCCTGGTCGCGCCTGTTTGCACAAACCACAAATCCTTCGCGAATCATCAGGCCGCCCTGCCTTACTGCGCTTGCAACGTACTTTTCGTACGCCTTCCTGTCCTTTGCCTGCGAGTAAAGCTTTTCGCGGACCTTCTTTGCAACCTGGCTGAAAACTTCACGCTCAGCAGCTGCAATTATCCTGACCGCATCAATCTTTGCAAGGCTCACCGAGTGTATGGACCGCTTGGCATCCTCCTCGGCCCTGGCAGCAGCATCCTTTTCAATCTGGCTGGCATCCGCCCTGGCCTTGCGTATGATTGCCTCCGCCTGCTTGTTGGCGTCCGCTATGATTGCGGATGCCTCGGAGCGGGCGTCCTTCTCAAGGTCCCGGATTATCTCGTTAAGTCCCATTTTGGTTTTTGACCTCGCGTCATGTTCAACTTAGTGGGCCGCAGCCGCCGCCCCTGTTGACGCGGTTATTGCGTTGATGAGCAGGTAGGACAGCACGAAACCAAGGATTACCATGGTCTCCGGGAGCGCCACGTAGATTAGCGGGTTCCCGTCCTTTTCCGCCATGTACCCCATTGCTGCAGCGCCGATGCTGCTCATCGCCATGCCGGTTGCGATTGCGCCTACGCAGATTGGGAGCGCTGCCGCGATGTACGCAATTCCAGTGCCTATTGTCATTTCGACCATTTTACATCACACCTCTGTGCAAATATCTGTTCTCTACCCTTGCCTTCTTTACTGACTGCCTGGCTTTCCAGTTGTCAAGCCCGCGCCGCCTCTTGCCAAAGACAATCTGGCGAAGCGGCGAGAACCCGGAGCCTCCGCCGTGGTAGAACTTTGAAAAAAACTCCACATAATGCAGACGCAAAGACTGTATCGAGCACTCGAAGAGCGCCAGACCGAATGCAAGCAAGTGACCGACAAGGAATAGGAGGGCAAAAAGAACTATTGAGATTATCGCGCCAGCATCAAAAGGCGCCGTGCCGTTTATCATCGCCACTATTGCGCCTACGTCAACGGGAACGGCGTTTATGACCATGGCAAGGATTGCTCCGGACAGGCCGAGCGCGATTATACGCAAGTAGGAGAAGATGTTGCTTACCAGGCTGAATATCTCGATCCCGCCCGCGATGCCTTCGAGCTTGAGGATGCCTAAAAGCGATAAGGCAACCAGGGCTTCGGATGCGCTGGTGATTAGGCCAACTGGAAGGCCCCCAAACATTGACGGCGACATCATGACAAGGGCCAAGACAACTGCGCTTGCCTCGAATACCACCCAGCACATCTTGGCCCACATGTGGTGCCTGTCATGATGGAGGTAGCCGTTGATCGCTCCAAGCACAAACCCGAGGAACATGTGCAACGCGCCGATTGCAAGGCAGACGCCGATCATGGTTGAAGTGCCGACAGTGGAGACGCGCATGATCATCGGGTGGATTGCATAACCGAAGATATCCTCCTTTCCGAAGAACTCCGCAAACACAAAGCCAAAGACTATTGACGAGATGCTTGAAAGCACCATGATGTTGGAAAAGTCCCCAAAAAACCCCGGCTTGGACTTGCTGCGCACAAAAAGCGCCAGGAGCAGACCGAGGATCCCGTACCCGATGTCCCCTAATATGATGCCAAAGAAAAGCGGGAACGTGAATGCAACAAGGACAGTCGGGTCGATTTCGCCTGTGCGTGGAAGCGAGAAGAATTTCAAAAGGTACTCGAAAGGCCTTGCCACCTGGGGGTTGTCCATCAACGTTGGCGGCTGCTCCTTGGTCTCAAGGACCGAAACCTGCACCACGTTTCCAAGCCCGGCGTTAAGCTCCTGCTCAAGCCGCAGGTACACGTCCTCGGGGACCCAGCACTCGACAACAAGTATCTTGTCGGCCTTTGTGAATTTCAGAGGCAAAGTGGAAAGATTTGACAGCGTCTCCAGTTTGGAAACCAATTCAAGGTAGTCCGCCTTATTCTTGACAATGTGCGCCTTAAGACCTGCCTCCGCGGCCTCAAGCTGCTTTTGCGCAAGCTCCTCGGCTGAACGCACGCCCTGGCATAACACGTGAAAAGTATCGTTCTTGTAAATGTGGAACGGCCCCGCCAGGATCTCGACCCCTCCGCCCATCACGGGAAGCACTGCCTGCTCTTCATTTGCATCATAAAGCAGGGCAACAGGCGCGCTCTCGGACTCCTCGTCCTTGTTCTCCAATATCACGCTGTTGGTCTTGTAAAGCCCCGAGATGATGCGCTCTATCGCGTTCTTGCTTGTTGCCCGGATTATCATGACCCGGGGCGAACTCACGCTGCTTGTTGAAAAGAACTCCGATACGGACTGCGGGTAACCTTCAAAGCCGCTGCAGTACCCCACAAGCGCATGCGCATTGTCGTACTTTTCCCTTGCATCCGCAATCTTCTGCTCGAACAGCTGGAGGGCCGCCTTGATGCGGGTAAACCGCCCGATGCAGCCATTCATGTCCAAAAGGTCCCCCTGATGCGGCTCAGGCTCGTCCCCAAGGTCGTACTTCCTCAAAAGCCCGCGCAGGTAGACAAGCGCGTCGGATATGCCGGAGTACTCCGCAAGCGGCTTGTCAAACCCCGGCTCCATCGACGCCACTATCTGGGACATGCCAAAAGAGTAGGGCGACGGTTTCAGCGGCCCCTTGCGCATCCGCCCGTCTTGGGCCATCACGGCCACCTTGGACCCTTCGCCGACCTTGTGCTTTTTTGCAAGGTCGCGCATGTGGTAAAGCGCGTCAGTTTTGTCAGAAAAATCCGCAAGCTTCGGGCCCTGCTGTTGCTCCATCGACGAAACCACTTGCACGATGCCGAAGGAATACAGCGTGTTGATGAGCTCCTTCCGGTGCTTCTCAGTGGTAATGATGCGAACCTTTGCCATTTTTTTTAGCTTGAACATTTTTTGTGCACTTGTAAAAATGAATACCTGCAGTCAGAAGAGGTCGCCGTAGACTTTTGAAAAAACCTGCTGCCCGGCCTTTGAAATTTCTGCTGCCGGGGCAAGGCGAACCTTCTTCGCGTCCTTGTGCGCCTGCTCAAGGATTTTGTCCTTGTCTTTTCCTGCCTTTTCCCTTGCCGCAGCAATGGTTTTTTCAGAAGCCCTTGACGCATCCTTCTTTGCACCGGCGATTATGTCATCCGCCTTGGCGTTGGCAGCTGCAATTATTTCGTCCTTTTTCCTCTGGGCTTCCCTGATTATCTCTGCGCCAGGCACCAGTATGGCGCCGGACGGCGACTTGAGCCTTGCGCCGACTGACTCTTTTGCAACCGAATCATCAACAGCCGCGCCCTCGGTTGCAAACGAACCCACATCATCAAGCGGGTCTTCTTCTTCGTCTTCTTTGTGCTTGCGGGGAGAGATCTTTGAGCTCATGAAAAACACCATCTGACCGGGACAAAGCACTGATCGGGCAAATTCGCCACAAGTGCTTTTGCCAAGGCAACCTGATTGTAATTATCTTTCTTCATTAAATAAACAGCCAAATTCGGGCAGAACCTGACGGCTGCTTAACCCATCCAAGAGTAATTTACCAGACGTATATTTATAAAGGAATGGTAAAAAAATAGTTTTTTTATAAAAAGTATATAGATGAATGTATATCATGGAAAAAAGTGGATTTGCAGCTTGCCAGGACTTGCAAAGCCATGCAACACGCCCTTGCTGAAAACCTTGTTGCAAACCAATAAAATGAAAGCCACAGTTTAGTTTTCATGGAACTTAATTATTCTGGGCTGATAGGAAAGCTTGCCCAAGGCGCTGCAATATGGATAGCGGTTATTGCAATAATAGTGCTTCCCCTTGGACTCCAGGACTATTTTTACCTAATCACTTTCCTGCTTATTTTGCTTGTAAACTTCACGCTCATACTCACAGTCAAGATATTTGCGCCCGAGTTCTTTGCAAAAAGCCCCTATGCCGAGTTTATCCAGTCAAAAGGCCCTGCAAGCTCAAACAACTCGCCAAACCAGAACATTGGATTTCGGCTATCCCCGCTTTCATACCCGAAAGTGCATGATGAGGAGCTGCGGGCATTTGTTCCGGAATTCGTGCGGGTGGATATTGTCGGCAACGCCAAGGTGCTTTTTTCAGGGAACGTGCCGCGCAATGCACTCAAGCAGCTGCGGCAGGCAATAACTGATTCGCTTGAAGCAAAATTGCCAGCAACTCCGCAAGAAAAAACACCAGCAGCAACACAATCAATTCAATCAATTGCCCCACAACAGGGAACTGCAATTTCGCAGCAAGCATCCAAGCAAGTTGTTCCAAAAAAAACAAAGGCAAAAAAATAATTATCTTTTTCTTGGCGCTGCAATCTGATTTGCCCTCTCTACAGCCTCAAGCCCGACGGATGTGCCTTTCTCAATAAGCTCCAAGGTTGCGCCGCCTGCGTTTGAGACTATGGAAAACGCGTCTTTTGAGCCTACGCGGAATACAGTTGCCGCAGTGTCTCCTCCAGCTGCAACGGTGATTGCGCCTGCTGCCTTGGCTTTTGCAATGGAATCAAACACGGATTTGTGCACGTGATAGTTCTGCTCAATTGACGAGTCTTCGATTGCAATTGGGCCTGCGACAAGGATAATTGATGCGGATTCGACTTCGGAATTTATTTCCAGGATAGTTGCAGGGCCCGGAGCGACTCCCAAAAAACCAGCGGGAATTCCGAGGCTGCTACGGAACACGTCAACTTTAGCATTTGCTGGAAGCTGTCCGGACTTGTTTGGAAGCTGGTCGGCAATGATGTGGTCAAGTGCAGTGATTATGCGCACTTTCTTTGCAGCTGCTTTTGAAATCAGCGAGTATGCAAAATAGAGCTGCTGGCCAAGCTGCTTGTAATCTACATAGGAATTTCCCACAAGTGCTTTTGCCTGAGCCTGGTCGAACCCGATTAGTGAAAGTATCTTCAGGCTTTTTTCCTTCTCAAGCTCTTCGGTCTTTTTTGCAGCTGCATCAGCTGCCCCGGGTTCCGGGCTTTTTTTTGCATCGCTTGCAACCTGCTTGATTTGCGCGTTGTACTCGGAGACAATGGAATCTGCCTGCATTTTTTTGTCGCCTATGATTTGCGCTTTCAAGCTTGCAAGAAGGAACGTGTACGCAATCGCACCCTGCACTACCATCACATCAGCAGGCTGCATTAGCTCAAGCAAGTTTGATGCCACGGATATTTTCGACGTAATTCCCGGCTGGGTCTCGATTTTTTTGCCAGTAAGAAAGAACACGAACTTTCCGCGGCCTGGCGCACGAAGCGCCTTTCCAATGCCGCCGATATACTCAACTGCATTTGCGTAGTGGAAGCCAAGGCAGGCGTCCCCTCCGACTTGTGCAATCTTTATCGGAGTGACAGTCACTGTTGCTGCTGGGCGGTGGTTTTGCGCTTCTGCTTCATTTACATAGAGGGCGCCCCCATCAACTAGAGAGGCAAAAAACGCGCCAAAGTTTTCATCCGCAGAATTTTCCTCTGCATCATACCGGACGTTTTCAAGAATCAGGATTTGGCCGGGCTTGATTGAATTTGCCGCAAGTATGACTTCGGACTTGTTGCGGTACACGCTGCGCGGGGCGCTGCCATCAAGTGCATTTGGCGCCATCAAAAGCGGCTCAACAAGCAGGCCTTGCTTTTGCAGTATTTCAGAAAGCCTTTTTGCAACGCATGCCATCGAAAGCTCTGCATCTTCGCCTTTTGGCCTGCCGCACCATCCCGGCTCGAGTATTATGCGGGCCTTGTGCTCAACAAGGTAGCGAATGGTTGGAATGGAATCGAGTATGCGAAAGTCATCAGACACGCGCGATGAATCAAGCTTGGGCTTGGAAACATCTATTGGCACGTCGTAACAGGTACGCAAAAAAACGTGCTTGCCCTCAAGGTCGCTTACTTGTGAAAGCAGCTTGGCCATACGCGCATACGCCTCCCCATTAAACCCAACAAGCTTAGGGCTATACCAGCCTTGCAGCCATTTCAACTACGCGGCACGAATAGCCGTACTCGTTGTCGTACCAGGCAAGCATCTTGACCATGTTGCCTTTCTTGCCATCCGGGCCTGCAAGCACCATCGTTGACAGGCCGTCCAAAACGGATGAATGTGGGTTGCCAATAATGTCGCTTGATACTAGCGGCTCTGTTGAGAACTCCAAGATGCCTTCCATCTGGCCTTCTGCTGCTGCTTTAAGCACGGCATTGACTTCCTCAACGGAGACTTCTTTGGAAAGCTCAATTGACATGTCGGTGACGGAGCCGTCTGCTACTGGGACACGGAGCGCAAGCCCGTTCATCTTGCCTTTCAAGCTTGGAATGACCTCTCCGATTGCTTTTGCAGCGCCGGTTGTTGTTGGGATTATGTTAAGAGCGGATGCGCGTGCGCGGCGAAGGTCCTTGTGTGAGCCATCAAGCACCTTTTGGTCCATGGTGTACGCGTGGCACGTTGTCATGAAGCCGCGCTTTATGCCAAAAGCATCGTCGATTACCTTAAGCACTGGCGCCATGGAGCCAGTAGTGCAGGATGCCATTGAGATGATGTGGTGCTTGGACTTGTCGTAAGTGTTGAAGTTTACGCCCATGACAAGGGTTGCGTCGCATTCCTTTCCCGGGGCGCTCACTATGACTTTCTTTGCACCCAAAGTGAGGTGCTTTTGCGCAAGTGCACGCTCGGTGTATTTTCCGGTGCAGTCAATTACAACATCAATGTCGAGTTCTTTCCATGGGAGCTTGGTGTCGTCTTTTTCCATTATCGTCTTGACTTTCTTTCCTGCAATGACCATGTCCGTACCCTCTATTGAGACCTGGTCGAACTTGCCATGGATGGAATCATGCTTGAGAAGATGCGCGATAGTATTTACTGGAGACAGGTCGTTTACTACAACCAAGTCAAAACCCTTGCCAAAAGAGCCGTTGTTGACTGCTGCTCGAACAAGGCACCTGCCAATCCTTCCAAACCCATTGATTGCTATCCTTGCCATTCGCTCACCCATCCATTGCGGACTAGAATAGTATGAAACAGTATTAGAAGTTCATACTTCGTCATCCGTTGTAGTTAGACATAAGACGCTTAGATTTAAGAAACCGACTTTCCGTGCCGAAAAATAAAAACCACTGGGAGTACAACTGCAGGTTGCAGGGATAGGCAACACGATAACAAGGAAAATTAAGGCCAGGACAAGAAGTACAGGCAACGATAGCAAAGGAAAATTAAGGCCAGGACAATAATTACAGCATAACTAATAGTAATGGGTTTTTGGGAAAATGACAGAATACCAGACGGAATACTACCAGATGACCTCCGAGCAGGCGCTCCTTTCAACTTCCAGCCGCAAGGACGGCCTTACTGCGGACGAGGTAACTGCCCGGCTTGCACGGGACGGCGCTAATGAGCTTGTGGGCAAAAAGCGCAAGACCGACTTGGAGATGTTCATTGAGCAGTTCCAGAGCCCGATGATAATGGTACTCATCGCAGCTGCTGCAATATCGTTTATTGTGTCGCTTGAAATCTCGTTTTCTCCGTTCGCAGTTTCCATCTCATCATTTACTGAAGTCCTTGACGCAATCGCAATAATGGCAATAGTGCTTCTTAACGCGGGCTTTGGCTTTACGCAGGAACGAAGCGCAGAGAAGGCCATCGAGGCACTCAAGAAGATGGTCGCGCCAACAGCAACAGTAATCCGGCAGGGCCAGAAGGTGCGAATTCCCTCCAAGGAGATTGTGAATGGGGACATCGTGCTTTTGGAGGAGGGCGACCGCGTGCCTGCGGACTGCAGGATTCTGGAGGTGCGGAGCCTGGAAGTCGACGAGTCCGCGCTTACGGGCGAGTCCGTGCCAGTTTCAAAGGAGACTGGCCAGATACACGACTCGAAAGTCCCCCTTGCTGAGCGCAAGAACATTGTGTTCATGAGCACAGTAGTGACTCGCGGAAGGGCTACTGCGGTTGTGGTTGCCTGTGGGATGGCAACGGAGATTGGCAAGATTAGTGAGTTAGTGCAGTCCGCTGAGAACGAGGAAACACCACTTTCAAAGAAACTTGGAAGCGTTGCAACCAACTTAGGGTACATTGCCATTGCTGCAAGCGCGGCGGTTTTCGTGCTTGGCATCCTTGAAGGTAAGGGCCTGTTCGAGATGTTCCTTACCACAATCAGCATTGCAGTTGCAGCAATCCCCGAGGGCCTTCCTGCAATAGTGACGCTTTCTCTTGCCATCGGGGTTTCACGCATGGCCAAGAAGAACGCGATTGTACGGAAGCTCTCAGCTTGCGAAACCTTGGGAAGCGCAACAGTGATTTGCACGGACAAGACCGGCACGATTACCAAGAACGAGATGACCGCAAAGGCGGTTTTCGCAGCAGGAGAATACTACGACATTACAGGTTCAGGATACGGAGAGCAGGGAAAAGTACACGCCGCAACAACAAAATTAGCAGCAACCCTGGATGAAAATGAGGCATACAAGATGACGGTTGTGTGCGCAGCTGCGTGCAACAACGCAAAGCTAGTCCTTAGGGTAGGCGGGGAAACGGGAATAATCGGCGACCCGATGGAAGCCGCGCTTTTGGTGCTTGCAAAAAAAGCCGGACAGGACCGCGACACGTTGGAGATGGAATACGCTTTTGAGGACGAGAACCCGTTCGACTCCAACAGAAAGCTGATGAGCACCCTGTGGAAAAAGAACGGCCAGGGAATCCTTTTCGTAAAGGGCGCACCCGAAAAGGTGATTGAGCGGTGCACCCAATACTGCGATTCAAAGGGCGGGCTGCATGCACTGACAGCGCAAACCAGGGAGGAATTCCTACTGGCAAACAAAGCATACGCATCCCGCGCGCTTCGCGTGCTTGCCTTTGCTTACAAAAAAACTGACAGCAAGCACTGCGACGAGACCATCGAAAAAGAACTTGCCTTCTGCGGCCTTGTGGGGCTTTTGGACCCTGCACGCGAGGAGATACCGCACGCAATAGAAGTGTGCAGGCAGGCAGGAATACGGGTAGTGATGATTACCGGAGACAACGCCGACACCGCAGCTGCGATTGCAAAAAGCGTGGGCCTTGCCGGGCCGGACGACCGCGTGGTAACCGGGAAGGAACTCGACGCGATGAGCGAGCAGGAGCTTCTTGCGGAAATATACAAGATTGCGGTTTACGCGAGGGTTGACCCTGCACACAAGCTGCGTATCGTGTCCGCGTTCCGTGCTCGCGGCGAAATCGTCGCAATGACCGGCGACGGAGTAAACGACGCGCCTGCGCTCAAGAACGCTGACATCGGAATTGCAATGGGCATTTCCGGCACCGAGGTCGCAAAGGAAGCCGGCGACATGGTGCTTGCGGACGACAACTTCACAAGCATAGTCTCCGCAGTTGAGGAAGGCAGGGTAATCTACGACAACATAGTCAAGGCCGTGCACTACCTGGTTGCATCCAACATCGGCGAGGTGCTCATCATCCTGGTTGCACTCCTTATGAACATGCCGTTCCTGCCGCTTCTTCCG
>Ga0265297_10010562_pt1 | contig 11577 bp, 11 predicted proteins | sample Munlanlwell13791_FD_192502 | JGI IMG/M metagenome (GOLD analysis project Ga0265297, IMG submission 192502) | Leachate microbial communities from a municipal landfill in Southern Ontario, Canada - Leachate well 137-91 | ecosystem: Engineered > Solid waste > Landfill > Unclassified | place...
CCCAAATCTGTCCATTTTTTGGCTAGATATCCTGTTTCTTCTTGGAATTCCCTTTTAGCGGTCTTTAGTAAGTCTTCACCCTCGTTGGCACCACCACAGCTAAATTCGAGCATTTCACGCTGTATGGTGTACCTATACTGTTTGACGAGCACAAATTTGCCACCGTGCACCCCTGCCACGATAGAAAAGGGTCGGTTTTCTAGATATGTATATTCCCCCGTTTTACCAGTTGGCGTGATCACCTTATCTTTGTGGACCCTAAACCACTCGTTTTTAATAATTATTTTTGAACTTAGTGTCTTCCAGGGATTCATAAATCTCCTAATAATTAGATAAGTACTTTATAGTATAGGGTATGGCACGCATTGCTATAGACGCCCGGGAACTCAACACCAGCACTGGTTGGTATGTAAACAGGTTGCTGCATTATTTGCAAAAAATAGATAAGAGTAACGAGTATCTGGTATTGCTAAAACCTGATGATTATAAGACTTGGCAACCAGACAATGAGAACTTTAAAAAAATTGAATGCCCCTACAAAGAATATACATTTGCTGAACAGATCGGTTTTAAAAAACAGCTAAAGGCTTTAAAGCTAGATTTAGTGCATTTTGCTATGGTCCAACAACCTATCCTTTATAGGGGTAAAGTAGTGACCACTATGCATGATTTAACTACTACTCGCTTTAAAAACCCGGCTAAAAATGGCCTAGTTTTTTGGGCAAAGCAACAAGTTTATAAGTTTGTTAACTGGTATGTCCCCCGTAAGAGCAAGTATGTGTTGACACCCAGCGAATATGTCAAAAAAGACATCGTAAGCTTTGCCCACATTAAACCTAAAAAAATCATCGTGACTTATGAGGCGGCAGACGAAATACCAGAACCAATCCAGGCAATTAAATCTTTGCAGTCTAAGCCGTTTTTGTTTTACGTAGGTAGGCCACAGCCACACAAGAATTTAGCTTTGTTAATAAAAGCTTTGGCGATTTTAAAACGAGACCACCCCGATTTGTTACTAGTGTTGGCGGGCAGAAAAGACAAGGTTTATGATAGCTACATAAAAACAGCCAAAGAGCTTGGCGTGGCTGATTCGGTCGTATTTACGGGGTTTGTGACGCAAGGCGAGAAAAAGTGGCTGTTTAGAGCCTGCAAAGCATATATATTTCCATCCTTAAGCGAGGGCTTTGGGTTGCCAGGGCTAGAGGCTATGGTCCACCGCGCACCGTTAGTTAGCAGTACGGCCACCTGCTTACCGGAGATTTACGGGGATGCAGCCTGGTATTTTAATCCGTTAGACGTACACGATATGGCCAGAACAATCAACGAAGTACTAGTTAATAGTGAGCTGCGCAACAAGCTTATCAGGGCCGGTCGTGAACAGGCCAAAAAATACAGCTGGCAGCGGATGGCCCAGCAAACGTTAGATATTTACCAAAAAGCTATAAGCAAATAGCTCTTGAGCATATCTCTGCCCTCAAAGCTTATGCTTTAAAATCTATTTTACTATTTGTAAATTTAATACTATAATTTGTTTTACAGATACAAATAATCTTATCGGTGGCAAATATCTATTAACGAGGAGGTACATTATGAAACATCTATTAATAGCTCTAGCGGTAGTAGCACTTAGCTTTGTGGCATTTGGTAAAGTCACACAAGCCCAGTCGTGCACCATAACCAATACCGGACCGGGCTCGACAAACATCTGCGAAACTATTAATGACTTTACTTGCCAGCTAACAAACGAAAATTCTTTTGTGGTCTTAAACAATAACACCCAAGAATCAACAACTGGGTATACTACTAATGGATCATCTGGTACAGCCACTAACAATAATGGCACGGTAATAACGGTTACCATAAACGACGGAGGCTGCCAAATCGCTAGCGTGACTCCTGTGACGCCAACCCCTACCCCGACACCCACAGTAGCTCCAACCCCAACCCCAACTATTAAAGTGTTAGCAAACACCGGTAACAACCCAACCGCCACACTAACCGAAATCGTAGCTGGTCTTGGAGCGGTCGCCGTATTGTCTACATTTAGCGTTGCTGCTTATCGCCGTTTTAAATAATTTTTTAAGTTTATAGAGGTGGCGTGCACAATTTTTATCACAGGCTTTGGTACTATTGTTCGGTTGGCCTAATCAATTTATTGGTTTTCACATTATTTTACGCCGTAAATTCTAGGCCGCCAGTGCTTGCTAGTGCCCAAAGTATTAACCAGTCTGGCGTCGCGCCCCAGGCTTTCCAATTAAAACAAGGTACGCCGAATAGATTAATAATCCCCAGCCTAAACTTAGCAGTCCCAGTAGAAACAGGTGCATACCGCCCGGCCAATGATAGCTGGACACTCGATGAGCAACATGCTTTTTACGCAGAGGCGTCGACGCCAGCTAATAATAAACGCGGCAGCACCCTAATTTATGGCCATAGGCTGCCAGCTATATTCGAAAAGTTACCAAGCCTACAACAAAATGACACAGCCATTGTTTATACTGACAACGGCTATAAATTTTACTACTCTTATGTTTATCGTGAAGAGGTTGACCCAACAGATACAAGTATTTTCAGTAGTTATGGTAAACCAATCCTCACCCTGCAGACCTGTAGCGGAAGCTGGGATCAACTTAGGGCATTGTATTCATTTAAGCTACAAAGCGTAGAAAAGCCATGAACGAACAGCTATTGATTACTGTTTCTATTGTTACGCTTTCTGTCGCTTGCCTGTTCGAGGCCATAGTAATTATTGGGGCTACGCTGTATGATTTTCGTCAAATTGGTAAATCAAGACGCCTAGAGAAAGTTTACAAAAGAATAAGAAAGCCCAACCAGCCAAAAATAGCGGTATTGATATATGCACATAATGACTCTGCGAGCTTAACAAATTGCATTAATTCAGTGGCAAGAAGCAATTATAAGAATTATCAAATTATCGTTATAGATAATGCATCTAAAGACCAAACTAAAAAAATATTAAAAGAATACCAGCTAAGACATAAAAAGATGGCCCTGACTGTTTATGCCAAGAGAAAAACAAGTAGCTATGGCAAGGCTCTGAAGCAAGGATATAAAAAAGCTAGCGACTGTGACTTGGTGCTAGTAACTGACGCCAAAAGCTATCTCCCACCAAAGGCTTTGCGCAGGGCAGCAATAGAGTTTATTGACAATCCGAACCTAGAAACCTTGAAGATAGGGCAAAAAGCTCTGGGTCCCGTTAGCTTGCTGGTGGCAATGATCAAACTTAAACAGTTAAGTGCCAATCAATACGGAAAGTTCAGGTCTTTAATCCCATTGGGGCAAATTATGATGGGCAGCGGTAATGTATATAGGAGCAAGGTTTTTTGGACATTAACTAGACAAAAACAGACCAATAAAAGTAAGGGCCTAAAATTTAATATTTTAAAGGTGTTGCTTGTGGGCAAATATTTTATGGTTGGTCTAGCTATGCTAACTACCGCGCTATTGGTCACCTTTTTTGCTTACAACGCTGTCACACTGCAAAGTAGTGGCTTTTTTATATTGAGTTGGGTCATGGTAGTTGTTTGGCTCATCAGCGCAATCTGGGCTGATGAATTATCGACCATAGCAGAGAAATTGGAGTTAATTTTTTGCACGCCAATAGTGTATTTTATAGGCTACGTTCAGTTGCTCTTTTTACTTATATCATGGGTACCAAAGCCCATGCACGTGGTTCAAGAAAAATGATGTTCTGGGCTGGCTATTGCCGCAGCCATGTCTTGTTCCTGACGCATTCTTTGTAATTCAAACCCGGCTAGAACAGTTGACGCAAATAGCCCAAGTATAACGACCCATCGCCATTGCTGGTTTTGGTTGGCCGAGGCTAAAACCGTAGCAGGTCCTGGGCCGCTTGAGCCAGTCGTAGTCGAGCCCAACACTTGGTTAACTGGGCCATCCTGTGAATCTGTAACATTCTGAATACCCAAAGTTGACCCTGCGCTACCACCGTTATCGCCAATAGTTGACGGTACGAAGGCAAAGGCCTGGATGTTGCCCTGGCTGGCAACCGAAGGCGTGTTTATTGGGTTGCCAGCATCGGTATTAACGCCAAAACTGCCGTGCCAATTACCAAATACATTTATGAACAAGACCCCGAACCAATCAGACAATGAGAAGCTGCTATTGGTCACATTTAACAAGTTGATACTAGCGCTAGCGTTGCCCGTTGTAGCGTTGCCGGCATTAGTATTATTAGTCACGGTTGCATTGCCAGTCGTGGCATTGGCAGAAATATTATTGTTGATAGCGCTGTTATTTGTGGCGTTCACCGTTGAGTTGTTTACTCCATAGGTTGGGACAAAATTATTTTGACTCACACCACCACCCAGCGCGCTTGCAGTACTACCCACCGGAGCGTTTACTATCATGCCGACCCAACTACCAAGTACATTTACAAACACCAAAAGTGCGTCCTTGCCCGTCACTTGGCGCCCAGTTAAATTAAGTAGTGTAATGCTGGTAGTAGCATTCCCGGTCGTGGCGTTGCCGGCAGTAGTATTATTGGCAACAGAGGCCTGTCCGGATTGTGCGTTGGCACTCAATTGGTTATTTATGATCTGATTATCTGTCAGCGCAACCGTGTTATTAGTTGTGCTGTTTTGTGGCAAAGTTAGCTGCACTGTAGGCTGATTATTGCTTGCCAGCAAACTATTTAGGGTCCCTTGTGGCAATAAAATATCGCCATTTAAATTACCCAAAATATTTATCATGCCAATAAACGATTGGCCTGCGCCAATACTGGTGTTCATCAGATTCACTACATTCGCCATCGCAATAGAGTCGCCCGAAGTAGCGTTGCCGGCTTTAGTATTACCGCTAACGTTAGCGTTGCCGCTGTTGGCGTTAAGATCAATGTTGTTATTTATCAAGCCATTGCTGGCTGAGTTAACCTGGACATTATTGTTCTGGTTGTTGTTGACTGATGACGATTGCTGCCCAAGAGAGCCTGGGTCTAAGAACATATCACCGATTACGTTACCCAAAATATTAGCAACGAACATTATTGGGTTAGAAGCAGCAATCCCCCAAGATGAATTCATAAGATTAAGTACATTTGCGATTGCCTGTGTGCTACCCGTGATGGCATTGCCAGCAGTTGTATTGTTTTTAACCGTTGCGTCGCCAGACGTAGCTGTTGAATCTATATTGTTGCTGATTGTGGCGTTATAAAATGAGTTAAATATACTACTGCTATACCCCGAATTTTTTATGCTAGATGCTTGATCCCCTGGGTTTGGTAACAATAGATTGCCACCTAAAAGCGTTGGATTGCTAACCAAGGCAGCGCCAAGCGGTGGCGAGATAACCGATATAATATTTGGCTCATATTTGTTAGTTGCCGCATTAAATATGTATTGGGTCGTGTCCCACATCCCTGTAGTTGGATTGTAGCTGTAGGCTACTGGATCTTTTGGAGTAGTCTGGCCAGTTATCGGGTCCCAAATATAGTGTTGGCTCTCCCACATGCCAGTTGCTGAGTTATAGGTATAGGTATTCGCGGACGCCCCGGTCGGTTTATTAGGCCCCTTTGTTGGTACAGGTGTGGGGGTTGGAGTTGGCGAGGTGGTTGCCGGAGCAGGTGCTGGTGTCGCAGTAGGCGCAGGAGTCGGAGTAGGTGCTGGCGATGGATCTGGTGTCGGCGTTGTCGTAGCTGGGGCTGTGCCGGTATCAGCTAAGACTAGCGCTGGTTGATACATACCGGTTAGCAAAGCCACAGCTACCACAACACTGGTAGAAAAAGCTGAGAGTCTTAATAGAATATTTCGCATATGCCTGTTACCTTTCTTCTGCCCGACCAATGTACGCCCACTGGGTGGCGGCCTCATAAACCGCCACCCAATGCGTTTTGGTCACAACCGTCTCACTCCACTAGAGCTATTTAGTGAAATTAATTAGTTACACTCATGGTGATAGACGAGCTACTGGTATTGGTTGCTGCACCAGTAGTTGCACTACCGCCAGTTGTGTTACCTTCGACTTCTGCGTCACCCGATGAAGCATGTTGCGAGTTGTTGTTGGTGACATTTAGGTTGTTATTATTTGTCACTACGTTACTGACGTTACTCTTAAATACAATAACGTTGTGCGAATCTGGGCCCGTATTGTTTATGGTGCCAGAGTTCGACCCAAAATCACCTGGTAGATTACCGGCTAACGCGTTTTTAACGCTTATATTAGCCGCAAATGTATTGCCGTTGCTCGCTGCTCCAGCCGCAGCACCACCGGCTGTGGTGTTGTGTTCTGATTCGGCATCTCCCGAATATGCATGTTGCGAATTGTTGTTGGTTGCATTGAGGTTATTGTTGTTATTCAACAACAAAGAGCTGTTGGCGCTTTCGATAATCTTGTTATACGAATCAGGCCCAGTTGTACCTATTGTCCCCGAGCTTGCCCCCGCGACCGCAGCTGTACCCAACGTCAACCCCGTTACTGTGGCTAGCACTGCGTACCTTAAAAAATATTTCTTCATGATGGTTCCCCTTAAAGATCCCTAAACTTGCTTATCTAAAACCTTAAATACCTTGTGCTCGCTCAGGCACTTAAGGCGGCTGAGCGAGCAATCCACACCGTGCGAGGTGGGTCATTGCGATACCTCCATGCTTTGATTATTCGTTTGATTATTAGAACCAAAGGAACTAGAAAATGAGCTTGAATAAACCTGCAGCGAGGACCCGCTACTATTTTCGTTTTCTCCACCGTTGCCGTTATTACTAGATGAAATACTAATCGAAACGCTACCGTCTGGGCTAGATACCTGTTTTTGAACGGAACCGTTGGCTGGCACATCAATGTGCTCGCCATTTACATTGGCCTCCGTTTTGGAAGATTCACTGCCAGTGCCACTAGTTGTGCTGGCAGAAATAGAAAATGGCCCAGTATTACCCGAGCCACTTTTAGAATCATTATTGATAGTTGCACTTATTGATGAGTTCTGCGCTGCGCCCCCAGGAGCGCTCAAGTTGCCTGCGTGGCCATTAACCCCACCTTCCGCGCCTAAACTATTTACTACGCCAAGCGTAACCCCCACAACAACAAGCCCCAAAGCTACAAATACAGCCTTGGATTTAGTGATGCGCAGTGCCCATAACTTTGCTCTACGCGTACCTCCACTAACGAGATATGAAGCCATTTTCAAAACCTCCGACCGCCATGCTCGGTCTGCTTCTTACTAGGTTTGGTTTGTTATCAATTGGTGTTTTGCGTGTGACAAAGTGTACACCAAAAATTGCGTTTTGTCAAGGGTGGTTTTGAATATTTACCTCTTACTAGGTGTTAAACTGTGGATAACTTTTTTATTCAACCTGTGTGATATTTCACAACAGTTTCTTCAAAATGATTGTCTAATATCAACGCGGATAAATGGTGTAGCTAAACGGTACGTCAGCATTATGCTGGTTTTTAGTTTCCATGGTAGACGTATAAGATTTTATATAATCTACTGTCGCATCCCTGCCGCTCACGGTTACCCTCAAGTAGCCAGAGCTTGGCAATGTCACGCCATTGTAGGGGAATTTTTTACTAAGCCATGACTGTCCGTATGGGCTGTTGGGTTGGGGTACTTCTTGGTAGACCACCCCACCTTGGTCTTCTTTGCCAAAAATATGGTCATGCCCCTGAAAAAAAGCAGAAACTTTATATTTTTCTAGAACTTTTGTGATTGGCAAATCCCAGCCAGATCTTTTAGTGTTAAAACCCCAGCTACCATTTAAGTTTTTGCCACCCCACTCACCAAATTGTGTCCAATATATTCCGCCGTGGGGGCTAGCACCCAGTATGTGGTGCGAAAACACAAACTTGTACCTGGCATTACTTGCAGATAATGTTTTATTAAGCCAAGCGTACTGCTCGTCACCGATTGTTATACTCCACAAATCATTATTATCAAGTGTACTCGATAGTTTTTTGGTGTTCCAAAACGGATCAAGCACTACAAACAATGCATCGCCCCATTCCCATGAATAGTAGCTGTTGCGCAAACCAACGCCAGGGAGTGCCGTTTGGTCCCCACTGTAAAAATTGTTTGGAGCTGGATTTGGGAACAACAGCTTGCGGACTTGGGTGCTCCATATCGCAACATTGTTACTGTTTTTATTTAGCCACCCGTTTTCGGCATCATGATTACCGTTCGCCAAAAAGACCGGTGTACTACTGCCTGCCCAGCTCATAAAATATCTAACCTTTGAGTATTTGTTCTGTGTATCGGTATACGATTTTGCATAGGCGGTTGTCATAAGTTTGTCACCCAGGTCAATTAAAAAGTCCGGATTACTGTTTAGTATATTGTTGGCTGTGACTTTATATAAATCTGCGCTATTTATGTCAAAGTGACTGTCAGACTGAATAGCAAACGTAAAACTATCGCCTTTTGCGCGAGCGGTATGGAATTTATATTCCGGGCCGGTTTGATAGGGTTGCTCGTTGCTGGTGCGATAACCCATCCTGTAATAGTATTGGGTGTCTGGCTTAAGATCGTTAATCACTGCCATAATTGGCCCGCCCTCTGCCTTGTAGGGCACAGTGACTTCAGTAAATTGCCCCGGCTTTGTACCATATTGTAAAACTACTTCCCAGTTTTTGTCGGGCATGATGTTGGCCGTAATTGATTTATCCGTCGGTCTGCCAAGCACAATGGTACCTATTGGCGAGGTGCCTATTTTCGGGGCTGGCTTTGCAGACACAAAGCCAACGGGCTCTGGCTCGTCAGTTGATTTGCCACCAAGCGATTGCCACACTATAAACCCCGTCATGGCTGCCAGTACCATTACCAGCGGGATGAGTGTAAGGTTTAGGTGATTGCGTCGACGCTTAGCGCCTCGTTTATCCTTGATTTTCGAGTGACCTTTGGTTTCGTAAACTAATTTCAATTATTTTTTACCTTCAATAAATATACTCACTCCATTTTACTGTATTTTGTGCAAACTACACTCTTAAAAGTTTTTGGTACATTCTGAAGCTATTTTGTATGGAATCCCAAACTTGGTGCAGTAGGACTGATCAACCGTGCCGTTGCCGGCCCAAATCTTCGCCCAATTATTGTTAGTGTATTTAACTATAGTCATGCCACCACCGCCAGTTTTACCTACAAGTGCACACTCACCAAACTTACCGTTTTTGCTCTGGTAATAAACTGTGTATTCAACCGTCATGTTGTTGTCTGCCGCAATGCTAGTAGCACAATAGCTGTTTAACCCATCTAGCTCGTTTTGGGCGGCAGCTGGGGTTGGCGTCACCGTTGGCGTGGTGGTTGCTGCCGATATTTTTTTAGTTAGTTCTGTAATATTGCTTTGTAATTTTGCAACCTGTTGTTGGTTATTGGTTTGGGCCTTGGCCTGCCTGCTATCCATGTAATACCAGGTTCCCCCAACGGCAACTACTACAGCAATAAATATTAGCGCAATCATTACCAGTAAGTTTTTCTTACTAGACGTTTCTGATTTTGGCTCTGGCATCGTTGGCGTTTGCTGACCCTGCGGCTGATAATTTTGCTGATCTTCCATTATTTACTCCTTAATTAGCCTAAGCATTACAAAAAGTGGATTGTTTTACAAGCTAATTATAGGGCCAGAGGCTTTAGTCTTGGGCTGGTGTTGACTCTGAACTAAGAGCCCCCAGAGCACTAACAACATCAGCCCTTTTGTCGAAATATTCCTGCGTAATCTCCGGCTGGAGTTCTGGCACAGGGTCTTTTTGTGTGGTGGCATTATCAACCAGTGTGTTTTCATATGCACCAAAGTCTTTAAGCTCTTGCAGAGCAATGTCGTTAGTCATGGGATCTCCTTTTTTTATCCGAGTTATAGTATACACATTTTGCCAAACCGCTTGGGCTTTTTTAGTTTTTGGCTCATAATTACACCCAACGATGAAAGCCGCACATACACCAAAAATTATTTTAGTAGCTTTATTCGCATTACTATTTATCGGGGTCAGCGCTTGCTGGGCAATACCAGTTAAAGCCTTAGACAACAACGATACAGGCTCTGCCGGATCTTCTGGCATTATTGGCCTGCCAAGTGGCGGGTCATTCTTCCAAAATACGGCTTCGCAGCCACAGAGTGGTGCTGCAAACACCTCTAGCGGTGTCGCTGGCGCAAGTGTTTTAAGAGATACCAATACTGACTCGATAGTAGTAGTTGGGCCAGCCTATAGCAGCGACGTAGCTGTTGAGGCTCCCGTCACAGCCAAGGCTAGTATCTGGTGGGTTATTGTCATGGCTATAGCGGCCTTATCCAGCATAGTGGGCATTACTTTGATGCTATTTGCAAAGCCACAAGAGCCCATGCAAGAAATGGCAGTAGACGATGAACCAGAGCAAGAGCCCGGAGAGCCAATAGATAAACCAGAGCAAACTCAAAAATCAAAATCAAGTAGTATCGAGGTGCATGAGCTTTCAGGAGACGATACTGAGACAAAGCCAACAGAAGACTCAGAAAAACTCGCACCAAAGCCGGCACCAAAAAAGAAGCGCGACAAACACGGCCGCCCAGCTAAAAAGCGCCGTAAATAAAAACATTAAAAATAACGGATACCATCGCAGCGTATCTGTTATTTTTACCTTTTAGCTCTGTGCTCCAAAACAACCTCGACTATTTTAAATCCAAAAGTGAGCCAGTGGCTCGGAGGGCTAAAAAAAATTTTATGCCACCAGCTGCAAAATATTATTCAAAACTAATCTGAGAAAAAGCTTAGCAAAAAGAGTTACTTGTTAGTTCAGGGGTTTGTGTTATTTTGTTCTTTTTTGAGTGTATTACTATAACAAACTGGAATGATTTCTTTTGTAAATTTATACTCATTTATTGTTTCGCAATTTTCCATACCCTGTGACCCAAAAGCAAAAGTCCAGACGCCATTGGTGTTTTTAATATAGTACCCCTCAAACCCACCCTGGCAGCCCTGACTTACCGACGCGAATCTACCACGGACCACTTTACCAATCGACATATTAAGTTCTGCACCACCCTTAGAGGATTTTTCACATTCTAAATTATCTACGTCAAACTCAGCTTTAATAAAGATCTGGAAATCTGCTGGGGCCGAATCAAGGCCCCTTATACGCTCATAAGGCGATTCTGTCTGTTGAGCGCTTTTATTAAAATTCGCAGTATTTATTAAACCCACAGTTTTGCCAGTTTTATCTATTTTAGTTACTGAGCTACCGTCAGCTATATTGATTATCTCTGCCTGTATATATGACGAAAGGAGTAATTTTGTTGAGTCAACCACAAAAATACCGTCGATGCCGTTGCTCTTAGCAATGGTATCTTGTGTATTGATGAATTTTAAGGTATTGCCCGCTAACGCAAAGGTTAAGCCTCCGTAAGCCACAACGTCATTGCCGCTCCCATTTGTACCCCACGCGGATATTGAATCCAAAGCGTAGCTGTAACTAAAGTCATACTTATTGTCTAATCCATACAAGGGAATGTTTATTTGTTGTGTACCGTCACCGTTCATAATTTTGGCCATCCAGCCAGTCCCATCATCACCAAAATAAGAATATATTATGCGTCCGCTTCTGGTTTCTTGTGGCTGTGAATTGTAGCCACTTGTGGTAAGTTT
>Ga0265297_10010563_pt1 | contig 11577 bp, 6 predicted proteins | sample Munlanlwell13791_FD_192502 | JGI IMG/M metagenome (GOLD analysis project Ga0265297, IMG submission 192502) | Leachate microbial communities from a municipal landfill in Southern Ontario, Canada - Leachate well 137-91 | ecosystem: Engineered > Solid waste > Landfill > Unclassified | place...
TTGCCTTCTGCTTCGTATTTTTTCATGATCGGGTCAGTCAGATCCTTTTCTTCTTTTTTTGTCATCTCGATGCCTTTTCTCCAGAGTTGATCTCGTTTGACGGTGAGCAGCACGGTGGCTGCTTGTTGACCACCCATGACGGAGATACGTGCATTTGGCCACATCCATAGCTGCCGGGGTCCGTAGGCTCGCCCACACATGCCGTAGTTTCCCGCGCCGAACGACCCGCCGATAATGACAGTGAATTTTGGTACTTGGGCGCAAGTGACTGCGGTGACCATTTTTGCTCCATCCTTTGCTATCCCACCTGCTTCATACTTCCTCCCAACCATGAAGCCGGTGATGTTCTGGAGAAACACAAGAGGGATTTTTCGTTGGCAGCAGAGTTCGATGAAATGGGATCCTTTCAATGCCGATTCTGAGAATAACACACCATTGTTCGCAAGAATCCCAACGGGGTAGCCCATGATACGGGCGAACCCGCAGACGAGAGTCGTGCCATATAATGCTTTGAACTCATGGAATCGTGATCCGTCAACGATACGAGCGATAATTTCTCGGACCTCGAAGGGTTTCCGAGGGTCTTTTGACAAAATCCCGTAAATCTCTTTGATGTCGTAGGCGGGTTCCTCAGGTTCTTTAATGTCAAGATACGTTTTTTCTGGTCGGTTCAAATTTTCAATGATGTTGCGACAGATGCGTATCGCGTCAGGATCATCAAGTGCATAATGGTCTGCTACTCCGCTTTCACGACAGTGAACGTCAGCGCCACCAAGTTCCTCAGCGGTGACCTCTTCACCGGTCGCTGCTTTCACCAGGGGGGGACCACCGAGAAAGATCGTCCCTGTTCCCTTCACAATGATGGTTTCATCAGACATCGCAGGGACATACGCGCCTCCCGCGGTGCACGACCCCATGACCGCAGCAATCTGTGGGATTTTCAGGGAGGACATCTTCGCCTGGTTATAGAAGATTCTTCCGAAATGCTCCCGGTCGGGGAATACCTCATCTTGCATGGGGAGGAACGCGCCACCAGAATCAACCAGGTAGATACAGGGGAGGTTGTTTTCCATGGCGATTTCTTGTGCTCGGAGGTGTTTTTTTACCGTAATTGGGTAATACGTGCCACCGGTGACGGTTGCGTCATTGGCGACGATGACGATTTCTCTTCCATGAACAATCCCGACGCCGGTGACGATTCCTGCAGCTGGTGCTTTGTTGTCGTACATGTCGTAGGCTGCAAGGGTGTTGAACTCCATGAAGGGCGTCTCAGGATCAAGCAAGGCATCGATACGCTCCCGGGCCAGCATTTTGTTCCGTGATTTATGCAGCCTGACTGCGTCATCACCGCCTCCTTTCATGGTTTTAGTGATTTTTTCCTTCATATCCTTTGCTAGCGTCTCGTAATGAGCAAAGTTCTCTTTGAATTCCTTGCTTGAAGTGTTAATCGTACTTTCAATGACTTCCATCGTTTTCCTCCTTTTTTTGTATCTCAGCGGTGAGCTGACCAATTTCGATTTGGTCTTTTTCTTTAAAATATGTCTTCTTCACCACCCCAGTATACGGGGCGCGGATGAGATACTCCATTTTCATCGCTTCGATAATCAGGAGCACATCATCTTTTTTCACGGGAGATCCTTCTTTGACTTTGCAGCTCACGACGGTTCCGGAGATGGGTGAATGCAGGTCCCCTTCTCGTTTCTCTGTTTTTTTCCGTCCGGTCAACTCGATGCGTTTGACTTTGAAGATGTTTCCGTCGATAAAGACAAATTTACTGTCCTCTCCTTGCGAGATGATGCTTTTGATGACCCGGTCACCGAGTTGTATGGACAACTGCCCGGGTTTCAGCTCCGTGGCGATCACGGTATATTCGTTATTATTATAAGTAATGTAGAATTGATTGTCCCGGCGTTCCACGGTGACGTTGTACACATGGTTGTTATGCTCGTAGTTGATGAACATCCTTACACCCCCATCCTCCAGCGTCCCACATGTTGCCAGGGGGAATGAGGATCTGCTTCTTTATATCGAACTACTTCCTGTCGTTGGGTATGTAAGGAGTCATACACCGCTAGTGCGATGAGGGCATCAAGAGGGAGTCCTTCTTTTGTCACCAGCCAATCATGGAAATACTCATCGATAAAATGTGTGGTGATGTTTCCGTTCCTGAACTCGGGATGATCCAGGACTTTTTTGAGAAACGAGATGTTGGTCGTCACACCTAGGACTACATAACGGGATAATGCCCAGAGCATCTTGTTGATGCTTTCCTCCCGGTTCTCGGTGTTCACCGTCAGTTTGGCAAGCATCGGGTCGTAATATGGGGTGACATGAAAGTTTGTCTCAACACCGGAATCGTTCCTGATGTTCGGTCCGTTCGGGAGATCGACCTTCTCAAGAGTCCCGATGCTGGGGAGAAACCCATTGGAGGGGTCTTCTGCGTAGATTCGGCATTCAAGAGCATGGCCTCGCTGGGTCAGGTCTTTCTGTTGTAAGGACAGCTCCATGCCACTCGCGATACGCAGCTGCCATTTCACCAGGTCAATACCGGTGGTCGCCTCAGTGATCGGATGTTCGACCTGCAGACGTGTGTTCATCTCCATGAAGTAGAAATTCTGGTGTCCATCGACCATGAATTCGATGGTACCCGCGTTGGTGTATCCGACGGTTTTCGCGGCGGCGACCGCAGCAGCCCCCATGGTCTTTCGCAATGCGGGGGTCATCGCTGGTGAGGGAGTCTCTTCGATGATTTTTTGATGGCGACGTTGTATGGAGCATTCCCGTTCAAACAAATGGATGATATGACCATGCTGGTCAGCGAGAACCTGAAATTCAATATGCCGGGGTTTGTCGATGTATTGTTCGAGCAGGACGGAATCATTCCCAAAAGCGGATTTTGCTTCACGTTTGGCACTCTCGATGGATTGCTCCAGTTCGGATTCCGCATGGACGATCCGCATCCCTTTCCCCCCACCACCCGCTGCCGCCTTCACTAACAGGGGGAACCCTATTTTTTTGCCTTCGGCAAGCAACGTGGAAAGATCCTGTTTTACTCCATGATACCCCGGGATGACCGGGACGTCTGCGCGGGCGATGGTCTTTTTCGCCTCGATTTTATCACCCATCAGCCGGATGACCTCCGGGGGTGGTCCTATGAAGGTGATGCCGGTATCGTTGCAGGCTTTCGCAAAATCCGGGTTTTCCGCAAGGAACCCATAACCTGGATGGATCGCTTCCGCATGGACTTTTGTCGCATTCTCAATGATCTTAGCGATATTCAGATAACTTTCCGACGGAGTGGGGTCCCCGAGGTTAACGGATTCATCAGCGATCTGAACATGGGGGGCGTTCTTATCAACCTCGGAATAGACAGCGACGGTTCTGACGCCCATCTCTTGACAGGCTTTGATGATGCGCACGGCGATTTCCCCACGATTCGCGATCAGAACTTTCTTAAACATGTCGATTTACCTCTTCCAGCAGGGTTTTCGTTTCTCAAGGAATGCGGTGATTCCTTCTTGCCCTTCCGGTGAAACCCGAAGCTCTGATATTTTTTCAACGGTGAAGTCTTTATATTCTTTTATGTTCATTTTCTGACGATGATAGATGAGGCCTTTGACTTCTTTAATGGCGGTGGGGCCAGAGGAGCGAACTTGTTCAACGCAGGAGGTGATGGTCTCATCAAGTCGCTCTGGGGGGACAACGAGATCGATTAATCCGATTCTCTGGGCGGTCAGCGTATCGAATCGTTCCCCAGTGATAAAGAGCCGGCGCATGGTTGCAGGCGTCATTCGTGATGCGACAAAGGTGGAGATGACCGCGGGGATGATACCGAGTTTTACTTCGCTGAACCCAAATTGGACCTCGGGGACGGCGATTGTGATGTCACAGACCGCAAGTAGTCCGATGCCGCCTCCGAAGGCAGCTCCGTTGATCCTTCCAACTACCGGTTTTGGACTGGAATGAATCGATTCGTACATCTCAAGCAGGAGACGACTGTCATTTTTGTTTTCCTCAACAGAGTAATTGACCATTTTTTTCATCCAGGTAAGGTCCGCTCCTGCACAAAATGATTTCCCCTTCCCGGTGAGGATGACTGCAGTGACCGAGTCGTCCGTGGAGAGGTGGCAAAAACAGTCGGTGAGTTCGTTCATGAGTGTTTCGTTCATCGCATTATGAACCTCAGGTCGATTCAATGCAATGGTGGTAACATCGTCTTTTTTGGTGATGACCAGGGTTTTATAGTTCATGCTGCGACCTCCCCTTGGTTTGCTATCGCTTTCATAAGTCTGTGATACATAAAGGTTTCCATAAAGTTATCGACAATCGCCGATGGCTTTTCTAGTTTCCCTTGAAGACAGGTTTACGTTTTTCCACAAATGCACTGACTCCTTCGGTAAAATCCTGGGTACCTGCGGACCATGCGGCGGTGTCGCTTTCCAACTCCAGATGTGAGATGAAGTCATTCTCCAGGCTTTGATGAATCAGCATCTTTGCTTTTCCGACCGCGAGGGGGGGCAGTGACCGGAACAACGAGACGAGTTCCTCAACTGCTGCATCGAGGTGTTCCGCCTCGACGACCCTATTGACAAGACCAAGGCGGTATCCGTCCTCCGCGGTGAACGTCTTGGACGTCAGGATGTATTCACATGCTCGTTGGTACCCCAGGGTTTTTGTCACAAATTGTGTCCCACAGCCTGGTGCAAGACCGATGCCGATGAACGCGGTGCTCATCTTTGCCTCTTTGACCGCGATGATCATATCACAGGCAAGGGCAAGGGAGAGTCCCGCACCAAACGCAGCACCGTTCACTGCCGCAATCACTGGTTTTTCCATGGTGCGTATCTCGATGACGCAGCGGTGGATCGCCCTGGTTAACTCCCGAAGGAACCGTGGTTTGTCCGCGGCTGCATACATTTCTTTGACATCACCACCGCCGCAGAATCCCTTCCCAGTCCCCTTCAGAACAACCAGGAAGACCTCAGGGTCTTTCGCAACATCCTGCAGCACCTCATAGAGCTCCTGACCAAGCTGCATGTCAAAGGAATTCAACCGATCCGGACGGTTCAAGGTGATTCGGGCTGTCTTTTCTTTTATGGTAATTTGAAGAGTTTCGTAGTTCATCATCTGGGAAGAAACATACAATAGCTTTTAAATGTTAAGAGAAGAAGACCTAAAATGCACAGAAAATCATTTTGATTTCTGATTCTGCATCCTTTTGAGAAGATCAACGATCTTAAACCAGATGACAGCGACAAAACCAACAAACGCAGCAAACAGACCATCACTGAACGAAACTGGGGAGAAATGGAATAAAACTTGAAGCGGTGGAATTACGATGATAAGGACAAGGCTCAGTAAAGCACCAATCAGAACAAACCAGAATGCTTTGTTCTTTGCATTCAATGTTTTTACCAAGCTGCGTGATCCTGAGAGATTTACCACAATCAATAAGAGGTTCGCGATTACCAAGGTAGAAAAGGAAAGCGTTCGAGCGGAATCCTCATTTGCAGGATTTTCCTGATAGAACCAAAGAAACACGAAAATCACCGCGATTAGGACACTGAGACCCTGAAGGAAACAGTATAAGAAATTTCTCCTCCCAAACAATCGTTCCTTCAGGCTTCGGGGTGGCCGATCCATGATGTTTTTCTCCTCAGGTTCTGCTTCGAAGACCGTCGAGCAAGCAGGATCGATAATTAATTCAAGGAATGCGATATGCGCAGGGAGGAGTACTAAGGGGAGTCCCATGAGCACTGGGATGAGTGCCATCCCCGCTATCGGTACATGGACTGAGAAAATATAACTAATCGATTTACGGAGATTGTCAAAAATTCGTCTCCCGAGTCGGACCGCTTGTACAATCGAGGAGAAATCATCGTTCAACAGGACAAGAGCAGAGGATTCACGAGCGACATCGGTTCCTCGTTCCCCCATCGCAATCCCAATATGAGATGATTTGAGCGCAGGGGCATCATTCACTCCATCTCCAGTCATAGCAACAATCTCACCGTTGGCTTTCAGGGCTTCGATGATTGCTAATTTCTGCTCCGGGACGACCCGAGGGAAGATATTCACAGTTTTTATCTTCTCCTGGAGCTCTTTTTGAGACATGTGAGCAAGTTCTGAACCAGTGATGAATAACTCAGGGTTTTTCAGACCGATTTGTCTACCGATATGCTGCGCAGTCCCTGGGTAATCCCCTGTAATCATAATCATCCTCATCCCGGCGGTGTAACAATCTTTCAATGAGGAAGCCACGGTCTCCCGAACAGGATCAACAAAACCGAGTAATCCAACGAACTTGAACTCAAAATCATGTTGTTTGTCTGGGAGAAAATCTTCAGCGAAGATGGATCGTGCGACACCTAAGACCCGCAGACCTTTTTCCGTCATCGTCTTCATTTGTGATAAAAGTTCAGTGGTTTGCTCATTCGTGAAATGGCAGAGGTCTGCGATCGCTTCCGGTGCCCCCTTTGCTGCGATAACATGCTTCCGTCGGTCCAGGGATTCCCAAACGTGCGACAAGGCTAGCAAATGTTTGGTAAGGGGATACTCCCGTATGAGCCTCCAATGTTCATGGATATGCTCTGTTTTCTGCAAGAATTTCTCCGTGGTGTTTTTGATTTCCTTCTCAATTGGGTCAAAAGGATCTTTTTGACTTGCTAAATACCCGTATTCTAAAAGATGATGAAAACATTCAGGTAAGGGTTGCTCTCCGTTTTTCTCCACATCATAGAACTGACCATCGCAAAACAAAGAACTAAGGATCATTTTATTCTGCGTCAGCGTCCCGGTCTTATCAACGCATAACACGGTCGCGGCACCAAGCATCTCTATGGATGCCGTGTTTCGTGTCAGAACCTGTCGCTTGGACATCCGCCAGGCACCCAGGCTCATAAAGATCATCAAAACGACGGGGAACTCTTCTGGGAGAATCGCCATGCTCAGACTTACTCCAGCAAGGAACCCAACCACCCAGTCGCCACGGGTGATTCCATACATCACTATAACAATAAGACACAGGAAGATGCCTGCGATAGCGAAATTTCTTACAAGAAGATTTGTTTCCTTTTTCAACAACGTTTCTTCAGCAGTGATTCTCTGCAAGGCTTTACCGATCTTTCCCATCTCAGTTTGACTACCGATCTGAAGGACTTTTGCGATCCCATGACCCTGAACCACCAGAGTCCCTGAGAATACAAATGGTAAGTCATCCCCACCGGGTTGAGTCAGAGAGGTGGTGCCATCCCATTCTGATTTCCGCACCGCCAAGGATTCCCCAGTAAGCAAGGATTCATCAACGGAGAGATTAGATGAAAAAAGAACAACGGCATCAGCAGGAACACGATCACCTTCTCGTAAGATAATATAATCGTCTCTCACAACCTCGCGACCAGGGATACGTTTCTGTACTCCATCTCTGATGACCAATGCCCGGGGGCTGGAAAGGTTCTTCAAGGCATCTAGAGCTCGTTCTGTTTTTCGTTGTTGGTAAAACGTAATACCAACCACGACAAAAACAAAAAAAAGCAACATCAACGCGTCTTGTTTCTCCCCAAGCAAGATATAGATAAAACCTGCCCCGAGCAAGAGCAAGAGCATCGGTTCAAGGAGGACATGAAGGAAAATGATGAAGATGTGCTGTTTTTTTTGTGAAGGGAGTTCGTTATATCCCTCTGTTTTAAGACGTTCTTGTGCTTCGTTCTCAGAAAGTCCTGTGATAGATTCTATATTTTTTCCTAAGATTCCATCATTCGGAATCTGTCCTGGTATTCTCATGATAGATAGGGCAAACAAAATCCCTCGATATAGGTCTTTTCATTTAAAGAAGGAAAAGTAAGGATGGTCTTTAGGAGGGGTATCCACCGATTTTCAAGGTAGGGTCTCCTAAGAGAATAAACTCCTCAAGGGTGAAATCATCATGAGGGCAATCAGTGATGTATCCGTTCTGCATCTGAGTAATCATCTCCCCGAGGTACTGGCTGGTGTCGTACGCAGAAAAGAACTCAAGGGACATTTTCCCAGCCCCGTCCTGCACCCCACCAAACGCGGTCCGTGTCGCCCCGATCGTTGCGATCGCCCCACCGTTCTCCTGTTTGAGAAACGCCCAGGCATAACAGGGTCGCCGCTGCGAGGTGTCAATCCGAAGGATCTTTGCGAAGAGATTGAACACGAAATACGCCCGGTAATCAAGAAGGTCTTGGAGGACATAATCGATCTTTGCAGTCAAACAGGCATCAAAAAAGATGATGGGAAGCTTATACCCATTCCGAAGGTCCTTAAGATAGGCGGTGTAGTAATATTTCATCTGCGTCCCCGTCGGTGTATAGGTGCCCATGCCGAATTCAAACCCATGACCAGAATAATCAAGGAACCCGGCACCCTGGGTAATCGTCCCTGAAATGGTCCGACGATTGAAATTCCCTTTCGAGGTCCAGATGATCTCCGGGGAGAACTGTACCATGATGTCCATGACCATCTCGTTGATTTCTTCTCCGTCGTTCCCCGGGGACCAGCGGAAGGTGTTCCCTCCGATGTAAATCATCGTATGAAACCAGTCGCTGCCATAGGTGTCGGTCTCATAATGGATGATTTTATCGACGACGATGGTGACCTCCTCAAGGGAGTCACAGGCGAGTCGACCGAGATGCACATCAGGATAATGATCAACCTGGTCACTGGACTCACCAAATTTCCCATTGTTGTTGGTATCCCAGCTAGAAAAGCTCCCCGTGGCATCATAGATGTCAGAGTAGTACAAATCCGTAATCACCTGCTCATCCCAGTCCCAGAACGTCACGTAACTCCGTCGCATCGGAAGCTTCTCAAACCCACCCACCAGCAACACGGAGGTGATCGCATGGGTCTCGATCTCGTCTTTAATCGTGTATTTAATTTGCTCCTCAAGATCCCGTCCCGTTGCATGAGCCGCGATCCACTCGGTGGTCACAAGCGACGTCGGAATGGCATACTGTATCTTATGGTCAATGAGCGGTTGGAGCGCCTCTGAGAACTCCTCCGGGGCAATGACCAGCAGCTTCACTTCTGTTGAAACAGGTGCAGACGGCGCCATTGGTGGTTCATAGGTCACCGTGATCTGAACCTCTGGTGTGAACAGGAGACGCTGGTGGCAAGGTTGATAGAGCACAGGATAATACCAGATGGAGAGAAGGGTCATACGAGTATTTCCATCTAACCCAGTGCCAAGCTGATACCCCAAGCGAGACAACGGATACGTGCCCTCCCCCAAATACACCGCGTCATTTTTCACGAGTTTTTGAGAAAAAGAACTCATCGAATCACCAGATACCGGTGTCGGTGGAGTCGCAGGAAGGATCTCCTTGGTGAGCAGTATCATCTGTTCAGAAGCAGCAAGATAGGAAACGTCGTGAATGACGGTCCCAAAAGGAAAAGAAAACAACTTCGTATACATCGGCAACACGGGATTTCCCGGTGAGGACCAAGAGGCGGTTGCCTCTTTTAAGTCAACAGAGAGATACGGATCTTGATCAACGAGCACGGGCTCTGAAAACAAGATGCTCTCTTGAAGCGATGATTGTTTCCCTTGTGAACCGACCGAGACAGCTGCTCCAAAACCACTTCCTATGAGCACTCCTACTAGGAGAATTGGTAGTATTTTCTTCATATTTTTCCCCCTATTCTATTCGTATGTCACTCTTATAGAGGTAAGGGTATTTAAATTTTCTTTCACCAAAATATGGACAAAGACCAAACAACGACACGAAATATTATATAAATCAAACCTTATGTCCGAGCAGATACGTCCCATGGAAGAAAACACCTACGACTATATCGCAGTCGAACAGAAATGGCAGCATCACTGGTTCCAGGAAAACATCAACACAGCAAGAAAAGAAAAACAAAAAAAGTTCTTCCTTCATTTTGCATACCCCGGGGTGTCTGGGTACCTCCACGTCGGTCACATGCGCGGATTTACGTACTGCGATGTCATCGCCAGGTACAAGCGGATGACCGGCTATGATGTGTTGTTCCCCGCTGGGTTTCACGCATCCGGGATTCCCTCCGTTGGTTTTGCAAAAAAAGTAGAACGACGAGATGAAGATACACTCAAGCTACTACAACAGAACGGATGTTCCGACGCCTGCATCAAAAAACTCACCGACCCTCTCGAAGTCGTCACCTACTTCAGCACCGTCTACATCGAGGAGTACTGGAAACGGTTTGGGTTTTTCATCGACTACACCAGAGTCATGAACACTATCTCAGATGGATACAAGAAATTCATCCAATGGCAGTTCCATCAGCTTCATCAGAAAAACCTCCTCATCCAGAAACCCCATTACGCGCCCTACTGTCCCAACTGCGGACCGGTCGCAGTCGACAAATCAGAAACTGACGTCTCCCAAGGAGGAAACGCAGAGATCCTTGATTTCACGGTCCTGAAATTCACCCTCAAAGACGGGACGATTCTCCCTGCAGCAACCCTCCGACCAGAGACCATCTTTGGGGTCACCAACATGTGGGTCAATCCCACAGTTGAGTACCAGTATGTGAAGGTAAATAATGAGACATGGATCTGCTCCGAGGAATGCATAAAAAAACTCTCCTTCCAATACGACGCCGTCCACCCCTTGAAGCGCACCATCAGGGGAACAGAGCTCATCGGAAAAACCTGCATCGTCCCCGAGGTCAACCGGGAAGTACCGATCCTTGCCGGCACGTTCGCAGACCCCACCGTCGCAACCGGTATTGTCATGTCCGTCCCCGCGCATGCCCCCTATGATTGGATCGCGCTCGTCGAATCAAAAGCACCCATAGACGCCATCAAAATCATCGACGTCAAAGGATTTGGCACCAACCCCGCAAAAGAAGCCTGTGACCAACTCGGGATCACAAGCCAAACAGAAACAGACAAACTCAACGAAGCAACCGACCTTGTCTACAAAAAAGAATTCCACACCGGGGTACTTAACGAGAAATGCGGTCCGTACGCAGGGGTGAAAATCTCTGAGATAAAAGACACCGTGAAAAACGACCTGATCCAGAAGAACCTTGCCACCACCATGAAAGAATTCTCAGAACTGGTCCTGTGCCGCTGCAAAGAAAAAGTCATGATCAAACAGATCCCGGACCAATGGTTCATCAAATACAGTGACGCACAGCTCACCCAGGAATCAAAAGACTACGCTGCGACCATGAACATCTACCCAGCGGAATACAAAGACGAACTCCCGAAAATCCTTGACTGGTTCGGGGACCGCGCTGCGATCAGGAGAGGCTCCTGGCTTGGGACCGAGTTCCCCTACAAAAAAGACTGGATCATCGAACCAATCTCTGATTCCACCCTCTACCCAGCGTATTATATTGTTTCTCCCTATGTGAATCAAAAAAAGATCAGTGTGCAAGAGATGACCGATGAGTTCTTCACCTACGTATTCCTGGGAATCGGCTCCCCGAAACACGAGACCTGGAAGACGATCAGGGAAGATTTTGAGTACTGGTACCCGGTGGACATTAACCTGGGGGGAAAAGAGCATAAGACCGTCCATTTCCCCGTCTACATCATGAACCATGTCGCACTGCTTCCAGAAC
>Ga0265297_10010564_pt1 | contig 11576 bp, 16 predicted proteins | sample Munlanlwell13791_FD_192502 | JGI IMG/M metagenome (GOLD analysis project Ga0265297, IMG submission 192502) | Leachate microbial communities from a municipal landfill in Southern Ontario, Canada - Leachate well 137-91 | ecosystem: Engineered > Solid waste > Landfill > Unclassified | place...
GGAACTCCAAAGGGATAAGGAAAGAAAACGAAGCATTATGTATATAAAAATAAACAAGTTATTGAATAGAAAAATACGAGAGAAAAGGATAATGAGGGAAGAAAGGAACGTTATATTAAGATCGTTTAAAGAATCAGGAACTATCCTCAAGGCATTTGAGAAATTGGGTTTTTCAATATTTGACTTATCCGGGATGTTTAATGAATATGGTAAATCCGATATGACTGGTTTTTGTGATTATATGGCTGAGCAATATCCATTTTCGCAATGGTATAGGTTTGAACTTGATAGGAAGATATTAATTCCGGCGAAAAGGAATTATAATCTATTAAACAGGATAAAAAAATGAAAATTAAAGCAGGCTTACTTTTAATTGTAGTGTTTTTTTATTTTTTTGCAGGAAGTCTATTGACGAGGATTTTATATCCTTTTGAGTGTAAGGGAATCATCCCTTACATAGTTTTCAGGGGTTCTAATTACAGTATCATAGACCTGAATATCCCCCATTTTATAGCATTCATCATAATGGGTTTTGTATTTAAAATATGGGCGATATGGTTTAGCGTTATAAGCGAATTATTGCAGGTTGCTATTAAAAATAATCAGTTCAGCCGGATAGATATATTATTAAATTTAATAGGTTCAATAATAGGGATATTCTTAGCGAAGTTAAAATTTAAATGAAGCGTAAACAGTGGTTGTTTATTAAGATAATACTCGGAGGGAATGTCTTATTTATATTCTGGGATATTTTTCGGCACAGGACTTACTATATTAAAGCCGATATACAGCATTTGACCTTATGGCAGAGGTTCTGTGATATGACTCATAACTGGTGGTATGGATTGACAGATCCAGCACAGAATATTTTTGTATTTACCGTTTCTGGAATAATATTTTTAATACTGAGTTTAATAATGGAAGATTAACGAAAGGAACTAAGCATGGGAATATTTACCAAAAAGATTAAGTTACCAGCAGTTAAAAAAGTCCAATTAGTTATAGATGATGTCTTTATCAGGAAATGTTTACGGCACAGGCGTATAGGAGATATTAAAGATGTCAAATGGCCAGAAGCATTAAAAGCAATATATAGAGACGCAGAAAGGGCGGAAAATGAATTACTGCATATTGAGAGTGTCTGCCGCAAGGCCAGGGAAGAGGAGATCACGCCATATAAAGATAAACTCTGGGAAGTTATAAGCAAGTTTTCTTTGATAAAAGAAATGGATGAGGAAGCAAATAATATAAATTTACTTGACAGAGTTTAATATATAATATATACTTCTTTGTTAGAAGCGTTGCAATAGGTTTTAAACGAGACTCGCGGCTCAGATGTTTTGAGCGGTTGAGTTTTTTATTATTTAAGGTTAAAATGCCCCGTAATAAGCCATTAGTGCCTAAAACAGAATCAGATAAACTTACCGAAAAGCATATTAGATTCAGCCAAGAGTATATTATAGATCTTAATGGGAGTAAAGCCGCTATAAGAGCTGGCTATTCTGAGATTTCTGCATATTCTACTTCTTCTGAACTCCTGAGTTATCCTAAGATTCAGGTCTATATACAAGAACTTTTAGAGGAACGTGCTAACAGGACTCAGGTTACAGCAGATAAAGTAATCAGCGAATTATATCATTTGCTTACTTTTGATGTAAGCGAAATATTTGATGACAATGGCAAGTTTAAAGATATCCATGTTATTCCAAAAGAATTAAGAAAGGCTATTGCTAGTATTGAAGTGTATGAAGAATATTCTGGCAAAGGTAAAAACCGACAGCTTACTGGGTATACTAAGAAAATTAAGTTTTGGGATAAGATTAAAGTGATTGAATTACTAGCGAAGCATTTAGGTTTAATAGCTGACAAAGGAGAGCAGTCAGGTGATCATAATAATACATATGTTTTTGCGAACATAACTAATACAATAGCAGGGAGGCCAGTTGGAGAAGTGCTTGCCGAACTTAACGCTAGACTATCCGCGCAGTTTATTAGAAAATAGCCAGTATCGTTGCGCTATGATGGAAGAAGCGGAGGATAAAAATTATCAAGCTGTTCTTTATCGTAAATGTAAAGAGGATATTATATTTTGGATTAACCTATTCTGCTGGACGAAAGATCCGCGCATAACTACTGATACCCTAGCTTTTATCTGTTATGACTCATACCAAGAAGATTATATTCTTAAAATCCAAGAAGCTATTGATACAGGCCACGACCTATTGACAGATAAAACTAGGGATATGGGTGTATCGTGGATGATTCTTTATGTATTCACTCATAAATGGCTATTTGAAACAGGCTCAGACTTCCGCGTAGGATCCCGTAAAGAGGATTTTGTTGATAAGCTTAATGATATAGATACGCTTTTAGAGAAGGTAAGATTTAACCTAAAACATCAGCCTATCTGGTTATTACCCAAGAAGTTTAATTTTAATGAGCACTGTGGTTATATGAGGATTATAAACCCGGACAATGGCAATGCAATAGTAGGCGAATCGGCAAATGAGTTCTTTGGTTCAGGTGGTAGGCGTAAAGCAATACTCTTAGACGAATTTGCCAAATGGGAGACAAAGGTTGCAGAAGCGGCATGGACTGCGACTGCCGACGTTACTAAGTGCAGATTACCAGTATCTACTCCAGTAGGCTCAGGCAATAAGTTCGCTATGCTAGCCAATGGCACTGCTGAGAAGATAGAAAAGATAAGCCTTCACTGGACACTACATCCGGAGAAATCTAAAGGTGCGTATTATCTGAACGCTGACATTAAAATACCTATTCCTGATAGTAAACGAGCCTTCCAGTTATGGAAGAGTGGCATAAGAGTCCGTTCACCTTGGTATGATAACGAGGCAGAGCGTAGAAGTGAAGCAGACTTGGCCCAGGAAATAGATATAGATTATCTGAAATCAGGCTATCCGTTCTTTAGCCTTATAGAACTTAATAAACAAAGAGTCTGGACATATATAGAACGTAAGAATCCTGCAGGGCCTATCCCTTATGGAAATCATATAAAGGCCAGCCTTGTTGAGCTAGATGGCCGCATTGAAGTCAGGGAAAGGCCTGATGGCTGGTTAAGGATATATGAACTACCAAAGAGCGAATATCAATATGTAGTCTCAGGCGACACATCTGAGGGCTTAGAAAAAGGCGATGAAAGCTTTATGGTAGTCCGGGATAAGATAACACGTAATGTAGTGGCCGCATGTAATGGCTTATTCTCTCCGACAGACGACTTTGACCTAAAGCTATGGAAAGTAGCTAAGTTTTACAATAAAGCCAAGCTGGCACCTGAAAACAATAATCATGGCTATGCTGTAGTTCAGAACCTAAAACTAATGGATTGTGATCTATACCAGACCAGGCGTATCAATGAGCTAGGCCACGTTACTATCAATAAGGCTGGCTGGACTACAGACAATAAGAGCAGGCCTGATATGTTAGACCAAATGGAAGAGGAGATACGCAGAGGCTCTGTAGAGCTAAGAGACGATATACTCATAACTCAGTGTAAGACCTTCGTCAAGAACCCCAAAACAGGCAAGCCAGAAGCTGATGGTAAGTTCTTAGATGATGGTGTTATGGCCTGCGCGATAGCTGGAGCAGTGATTAAAGAAGAGCCATATAAGGCTAAAGTATCAGCGAATAAGGCAAGCAAACAAGCAACGATAGACGAAGTTAAAAAACAACGGAAGAATCCGTTTAAGGTGGGATAATGCCAGAAGCTAAGAAGCGCGAAGAATATACGTTAGAAAAGACTAAAAAGACTATCCTTCAGGATAAGCTTAAAGACGAAGAGGTCCCAGTATATCTAGAAACAATAGAATTTACTGATGACCAGAAGTCCAGGCTAAAGAAAGAAATCCGCGAAGAGATGGAAGCTATTAAAGAAGAGCGCAATGGCGAGCAGTTAGACGCAAAGTTTGACGCTTTAGATGACCAGTATAATGGCAAACTCCCAGAAGATGCTATGAGGCAGTTTAATCTCACCTGCCGGATTACAATGCAGCATGAGGACAGGATAGTCAATAATATAATGGAAGCGTTTTTAGATATGGAGCCACGATTCACTATAAGTCCCAGACCGGGCTTTGAGAGTGCCGGCGGCACTGATGTATGCGAAAAGCAATCAGACTTCTTAGATGACAGATTAGACTACCTTCCATATAGGCCTGAAGCGGAGAAGGTTGCTCATTCAGCAGTGCGCAAAGGCGTAGGGTTCTTAAAGATATTTCATTATATACACTGTGAGAAGCGCCGCAGAGAAGAGGAATATGTAGGCAAGGTTGAAGTAGTGGGTATGGATAAAGACAATATGCCTATCTTACAAAATAAAGGCTTAGACGAGTTTTTAAAGAACTGGCCTGAAGCTGAGAAAGATTATCCAGGGTTAGTCAAGCAGCTAAAAGAGGAAAAGACTATCAATATTATAGCCGAGTTTAAAGAGACTGTCTATAATGATGCTAAATTCAGGTATGTAGATAATAAAAACTTTTATGCGAGATTATCTACTGAAGGATATGAAGGGTTAAAGACAACCAGGCTTACAGGAGAGCGTATTTCAATGACTTGGTGGGAACTCCAGCAGGCCGAGTATGACAAGAAGTTTACCAATATAGACGAACTTACCTATGACAGTAAAGATAAGGACAAGAAAACCAGGGAGAAAGGTTATCAGAATAAGAGTTATGACATAATGGAATATGTGTATTATTTTAAAATGAAAGAGGATGATGAGGAAACTACAAAAATTGTTTGTTGGATAGCGGAAGAAAAGGATATTGTTTTAGGCGGCATACTTTATCCTTTTTATTCAATAGACTGTTATTATGTCCCGCATTATATCAAGCATACGCGCTCAGGACTATATCAGGCTTCTTTAGGTGAGGATATGTCTGATGATGAATATGCTGCGGCTATATTCTTAAATAGCGCTTTAGAAGGAGCGTATATTTCAAACCTTGTGACTCCTATCACTCCTGAAGATAGTGATGTTGATAAACAATTTAATGAGAAAAGATTTGTCCAGGGCCTGCCGATTAACGCTAAGCCTGGAGAGATAGACTTCCTACAAAAGTATATGAAGCCTACAAACGTAGGCGATATGTTCGCGATACTTCAGTATCTTAAACAAGGTGTATCTGATAAGACTGGTATATCAAGTGGTTCAATATCAGGCAGGGCTGATCCTTTAGACCCCAATGCACCGGCTCGTAAGACAGCTATGCTCTTACAGGAAAGTAATAAGAATATGAGGGCTTATATATTCGCAATAGGGCCAGCGTTTAATACTACCGGCGAGATATTGTTACAGTTATATTATCAGATTTCTAAAGAGGGTCGTAAATTCAGGCAACGTAGGGCTGAGGCCGCTAATCAAATGCCATTCGCTGAGATTTCAAGGAATGAATTAGCGGCTCATTCAATTATAGAAGTCCGGGCATATCAGTTTGATTTTGATAAACAGAATGAGAAACAGATAGATTTAGCGTTCTATCAGGTAATAAGGCAGGAGCCTTTAATAGCCGGGGAGCCGGAGAGTGTTCATTTGCTTCTTAAAAACCTTATGAAGAGCTGGTCTCCGAAATGGAAGCATCTTACTAATCAGATGTTACCACCGATAGAACAGGTTAAACAGGCAAAGTTACAGATAGCGATACAGGCTGTGGCGCAGTATATAGAAGCTAAGAAGAAAGACGCTGAACTTACAGGCCAACCGATGCAGTTAAAGATGGAAGAGTTACTTCCTCTTATACAACAGATGACGCAGGAACTTGCAACGCCTCCGAGCGAGGAAGTGCAGGAAGAACGCGCGGAAGCGGCTAAGAAAGGACAAGTAGCATGAAAAGCAAAATGTATATAGTAAAAGTAACTAATGGTGCTGAAGTATTAAGGACTTATGCTTGTAGTAAGGTAGAGTTTTGTGTTGGTTATGTTAAAATAAGTGGTAATCTTTTAGTTGTAAATGAAGATGAAAGAGAGACCACCGAAGTTTGTATTCCTACTAATTTGGCACTTGTAGAAAAAAAGGAAAGGGTATCATGAGCTTATTAGATAACTTTGGCACTCCAACAGCAGAAGTGCTAGCTAAACGTAAAGCTGAATTAGAGAATATAGAAAAGAATATCCAGGCTATTGCTGAGATAGGCAGTAACTGTTTAGGCGATATTAAGTTCAAGAAATACCGCACTGAATATGAGAAGCTTAGAGAACAGTTATTAGACTTTATGATAGTCTATGCTAATCCTGACCCTATCCAAGACGGGTATTTTTTAAGGGCGTGTATTAGTAAACTCGGTGTATTAAAGATAATGATAGACAGTGTTCAGAAAGATGTTAAAAGGAAGGTTAAATGAATTTCAATATTGAACAAGCTAGTAACTGGATTAAAGAAAAGATAGCCAAAGGCCTACGAAAAACTGTCCAAGAAGATAAGCAGATAAAGGATTTTCAGCCTTCTATTGCGCTTGAACATGATAGAAGGAAGTATTTACTTTACTGTATCAGCTTATTAGAAGATGTCTCGCTAGGAGTGATGGTTCAGTTACCTAGTCAGTTAAGAGTAGCCAATAGTCTAAGCTCAAAGCAAGTCGCTATGTTAATGAGAAGATTTATGATAGACAAGATTTACAAGGGTTATTCATATAAAGAAATGTCTGTAATCTATAATGTGCCTGAGCCGGTGATAGAGAAGTTTGATTTTCTATGCCAGCTCGCAGTGAAAGAAGCTATCAATAAGACGAAAAGAGAGAAAGTGCCGATAGTGGGGGGATGATGGAAATTCAATTCCGTTGCCCTAATTGCAAAAGGCTTTTAGTCAAATACGACATAACCTCCGACAAGGTGCTTTTTAAGTCTCCTGGCTTAGTGGAGATACCTAACGACAAGGATGAAGCCATGCAGTTGATATGCACAAAGTGCGAGACGCTTTGCGATATAACGAGATTTGGATTAGTATTTGCGAACAAGACAGATGTTCCAGAGGCAAATGAGGAGGCTGTCAATTTAAAATTACATAACTAACCTTTGGCCTGATCAGTTAAAGGATAACCAATAAATAAAAAGCCATTACTTGCGCGCAAGCAGGTAATGGCTTTTTTATTGGAGACAATATGCCAAAAGCAATGGAAGAAGATTTAAGAAGGCAAGCTAATAAAAAAGGATTAAAAGGAAAGCGTAAGAACGCATATATATATGGAACGATGCGTAAGACAGGCTGGAAACCTAAAAGAGAACATAACTACGCAGGGGGTAGTAGAACGGAATTTGCTTGAATATACAGTAGCAAAGTATAGATGAGAGGCCCGTAACGATAGCGTTACCCTGGATGTCCAGGCCCGTGACAATAGCGATACCCTCAAAACGGAAGGAGTAGGTTATGGCTGGAGAAAAACAGGACACGATTGATATTGAGGAGTTGATGAAAAAGGAAAATCCGACAGTGGCAGAATCGGATTTAATCGCTGAGCATATGCGAAATGAGCAGACTAAAGAAAATGCTCGGCAAGATGAGACGCCTGAAGCTAAAGCTGAACGCGAGGCTAAGGAAAAAGAAGAACAAGAATCCAAGGCCAAAGAGGAATTAGCTAATCGTGCTAAAGAAGTCGGGTTAGAGGAAGGCGCAAGCGAAGAAGAGATCGTCGCTAAAGAAAAAGAGCTTGGCAAGGTTAAGGAAAGCGAAGAGGAAAAGGCAAACCGTGAGAAGGCTGAAGCTGAGGCGAAGAAAGTGTTTGAACAGGAAATAAAGGACTTTGCCGTAGAAAACAAGGTTTCAGAGGAAGAGGCGCGCAAAGAACTGGAACATATCCAGAAAGTAGGCGAGAAGTATGAGAATAGCCCTAAAAAGCTCTCTAAAGCGTTTCTGGCGCAACAGCGCGAGAATGTTAAGTTACAGGAGAGGCTGAAGGAGATCTCAAAACCTAAGCCTATAAAAGCAGAGCAGATACCCCTTTCTAAGATGGTTGAGCTAATAGAAGGCGGCCATATTACTTCAAATGGTAAAGCTATTCCTAAAGAGCAGGTCCTTCAAGGTTACAGGGACGAGTATCCTGATATAACCGAAGGCATGGAAGATGAGAAAGTCCTTCAGTTGGCAGCTAAAGAGCTTCGGGACAAGTTTATTGAGAACGCTAAAGCTGACCAATCTAAACTTGCTGAAGCAGCCAGTAAGAAGCGAACCCAGCTCTTAGAGGCGCTTTCGCCAGAGGATAAAGCTTTTATAGCCGATATTCAGCCTATCCTTGAAAAGACTCCTGACGAAATGGTTTTACAGGAAGATTATACCATAAATGAGTATATTCTTTACGCGAAGGGAAAAACCTTTGACGCAAAAGTGAAAGAAGCTTACGACAAAGGTTTAAAAAAAGGTAGAGAAGAAGCAAAAATCATAGGTCAAAAACCTCCTGTAGGAGGTGGAACACCACCTGTCAAAAAAGACACTACAGATACTAAGATAGCAGCTCTTACGGACCAGGATAAAAAGAGAGCGCTTGATATGTATGATGGTTCTCCTATGACAGAAAAGGAAAAGTTCTTAGCCTATATTGATTACAGAGATAGCGACAAGAAAAAGAAATAGGAGGGAACACAGATGGCAAACACAAATCAGCAGTTAAAATATGGTTGGATAAGAGGCGGAAAGTTAACAATACCTGTTCCAATAGGAAACGGAGAAGTCATTAATGCAAGAAGTGGAAGATTCTGCAAGAATGATGGTTCAGGTCGGGCCGAGATAGCAGGAGATACGCATACTGTTCTTTGGGGTTTTCTTGAATCAGAACCAATCGCGGCTGCAGATAATACAGCAGAAGGTAAGTATACCCGTAACTTAATCATTGATTTGACAGCAGTGTTTCGCATCCCTATAAGATACGAGAGTGCTACCTATACTGTGAATTATTCTGCGGCAGTATTAGGGAAGTCTTGCGATCTAGTGGTTGTATCAGGTATTCAGTATGCGAACCTTACCGATGGCGATGAGTCAACAATAGTCATAGTCGGAGGCCAGGCAGCTTCAGCAGCAGGAGCAAATGATGGTTGGGTAGATGTAATGCTTAACCCTGCTAAATTATCGCCAACAGCGTTATAAACGGAAGTTTTTAAATTGAAAGGAGTTTAAACCATGCCAGGACTTCGTGGGGACCAAGTAGCCCTATACTTGAAAGATATGTATAAGGCGGAAAGAGAAGGGTATCAGGAAGAAGATACTCGGTATAACCAGATATTCAAAGTCAAAAATGACACATCTGGGGCGGGAGATAAAATAACGCAGATTTTAGGCGCGGATGCTTTAACAAGGCATACCACAGAAGGCCAGGATGTCAACTTTAGAACTCCGGTTCAAGGGTGGACATTCTTAGTAAAATACCACACATACTCTGATGGCCTTAGCTTCACAAAAGAAGCCATTGATGATACCACAAAACTTGGCAATCTTTTAAAAGACCTTGCTCAGACGTGGGGTATTCAGGTAAGGATAGCAAAAGAAGAGATGGCGGCCAGGGTATTCAATGAAGGTGGAAATCTCACTGGAGACTGGGTATTTAACGGAAGCCATACAGGAAATGACGCTACTTATGGAGACATGCCCTATGACAATAAGCCTATGTTTAACCTCACGGGCAATACTCGTTCGTCAAAAGGTGGCGGAACATACTACAACTCGGTCGCGTCTTTAACAGTAACGCCAGCGAATTTTGAGACGCTTTATAATCTCATGACTTCTACGAACAACAGGAATGAAAGAGATCAAGTAGTCAGAAATCCTGCCGATACTATTCTTGTAAGGCCAGGCGCAGATAGGTTTAAGGCTGAAAGGATAGTAGATACTACATTAGGTTTACCTGGCGGCGAGCTAAACGATAAGAATGTTTATTACAAGCTTGTATCTGTAATAGACTGGGATTATCTAGAGGCCGCAGAATCTGCGTTCTTTGTGGGTAAAAAACAGCATGACGGGTTCCAGTTCCACGAAAGGCAGGCGTCAGAGATAAGGTTCTTCAGGGATGAAAAGAACCTGGGTTATAAAGCCAGTATCAATATAAGGATAGGTGTCCTTATAAAGAATTGGAGAGCTTGGGTTAGAGGCGGAACATCTGCATAATGAGCTTTAATAAGTTTCCTAATGTCATTTTTGGAGTATGCGAGGTTTGCGGAAGCCAGGGTGGGGATTACCCCATTCCTGGCTCAGGAAATGCTCCCAGTAGAGACACAGTGGGAAATGGAGTAGTCCTTGAATGGTATCAAGGGAAACTTGTTTGCAACATCTGTAAGACTACATTAAAATCAGATGAGGATAGCTTATTATCAGCTCAAAGACACGCTGAGGAAGAAAAATTCAGGGCCAAAGCGGGTTTTAGAAACAGCGTGTAGAAAGGGAAATATGGCAAAGAAAAAAGAACTACCGCCCGAAACTCCTGAAGAAAAAAAAGAGACCGTAGAAACTCCAAAAGCTCCCGGTTTAGTAAAAGTCAAAGCTACAAACGCGGAAGTAATGGCATATCAGGAACAGGGCATATTGTATGGTTGGGATCCAGTTAATGGGATCGCTACTATAAAACAATAGTAACAGAAGGAGGACAGAAATGCTACGAAGATTAGTTTTAATGGCGATATTTCTGTTACTATCCTGTTCGTTTGCGTATGCTGATTTTGGAGACGAAGCTACGATAGGCGGAGAGGATTCTAGCGGAAATTATCGTTGGAGAGTTACGTCCGACGGTGATTTAATACCAGGGACAACTGCGGTGAATAGTATAGGGACAACCGCTAAAGCAGTAAACGAAGTCCATGCGACTACGCTCTATGTTACAGATGGGTATAGTGCACAGGGAAAGACCGCCAGTTATACCTATGAAACAGCGGGCGATGTTACAGTATCTCTTACTTATGGGATAATAACTAAAAATATCCCTGCTGGTGTCGCAACTGATACAGTAACGGTCCCTGATGGCACTTATGCGGGCGAACAAATAAGAATAATTATTGATGTAGATAATGGCGGTCATTTATGGATTATCCCTACTACTAAGTCAGGGTATTCCAAGATAAACTGCGATGCCGCTCTTGATCAGGTAGAATTAACCTGGATTTCTGCAAGCGTTGGATGGGTTATTTCAGGATCATACGGGGTAACATTAGAATAAACCGAAGCTATTAAATGGGGAAGAGTGGGATTAAATTCTCACTCTTCGCCCAGGAGTATTTATGAAAAAATACGTGATAGCTTTGGGATTAGTATGTTTATTTGTAATTCCGCCGCTATTAAGCGAACTTACAATAAAATTCCGCTCTGATTTATGGGCGTGGATTGTATTGGTAATAGGTGTGGCGGCATTTTTCTCACTCTACTTAAAGATAAATATATGGATTAAACTCCTCGCTATCTGGTTATATATAAACTGTTTCTTGAGCCAGATGCCTGTAGCTTCATTTGTTTCCTATGCGAGTTTTCTAGGCGCTCTCATAATCTACGTATTCTGTTTAAAACTTACCAAAGACGAATTTAAGTTTGTCCTAAAAATCTTTCCTATCCTATTTTTATTAGAAGCACTCATTTTAACATTCCAGCTTTATGA
>Ga0265297_10010565_pt1 | contig 11575 bp, 12 predicted proteins | sample Munlanlwell13791_FD_192502 | JGI IMG/M metagenome (GOLD analysis project Ga0265297, IMG submission 192502) | Leachate microbial communities from a municipal landfill in Southern Ontario, Canada - Leachate well 137-91 | ecosystem: Engineered > Solid waste > Landfill > Unclassified | place...
GCGATTCCTAACGCCAAGATCGCGATTTTTCCAAAAAACAGCCGGTTGAAAAACAAGCCTTTGCCTTTGGCGGTTTCAAATTGCGCAAAAAACCGCCCCCAATGGTATTCTTTCAATTGCCACAAATAAAGCCAAAACAAAATTTGCTTGTGGCTGCCCAGCATCCAGAACAGCAATATCGCCAGATACCCGATCAAATAAGGATAAGCCCAGAAGTCCATAATAATTATCTTAAATGTCAAATGCCAAATCGCAAAACTTAATCTAAAATTATGAATCTGCAAAATGCATTTTCGGGATCAATGGTTTTTAGATTTAACATTTGGTTTTGAGATTTAGGATTTGAGATTTGACATCAAAAATTCGCTTATTTTTTTAACCAATTCTTCATTGTGCGTGCGGTGCGGATTATGGCCGCAATTCTCAATGATTTCCAGTTTCGCGCCGGGAATTATTTTGTTCAATTCATAGGCGTCTTCAACGGGCGTGCTTTTGTCGCTATCGCCCCATATTATCAATGTTGGTGTTTTTATCAGTGCCGCGAATGCGCTCAAATCCTCTTTGACAATATTCTGAAATACTTTCTTCATTAATGGGCTGGTTTGATGGTAATCATGGACTCCGGCAAACCGATAAATAATTTTCCGCGCCACGGGCAAAATTCCACCCATAAACGGCAGTCCCAAAAGAAATTTGCCGCCCCGCGCCATTTTTTTGGCATATTCCTGGCGCCAATCCAGCCGTTCTTTGCGGATGATCGCGCTGTCACACAAAACCAACTTTTCCACTTTATTAGAATGAGCCGCGGCATAAACTGCCGCTACTCCTCCGCCAAATGAATGTCCGAGCAAATAAAATTTTTCCAATCCCAATCCCGCGGCAAAATCTTCAACAAATTTCACATAATCCTCAATTTTCCACGGCTTTTCTGGCTCCGCGCTTTTCCCAAACCCCGGCATATCCGGACAAACCACTCTAAACCCATCCCGCGCCAAACTCTCCGCCACCTCAACCCAAGACCCCGATCCCACTCCCCAACCATGCAACACCAAAACCGCGTTTTTGGTCGAAATGTTTATCAAAGAGGATTCAAAAATTTTATAATTTATCGATAATCGTTCAGTTATGATTTTTTTTTCGTTCATTGACAAAATGTTAATTTTTAATAAAGTAACACCGAAGGAGTATTAAATGGATTTAATATTGTTTTATGTTCTGCACTTTCTGATCGGTATCGCGGTTTGGGTATTGGTTAGTGTAGTCTATGCTGTTCATTTAATCTATAGGGATTCATTGAGTTTGGAATTTACGATTGAAGAAATTAAACATTATAGCCTAATGCTTCCATTGATGCTGGCAGGCATCGATGACGAAGATGCATTGCCGCGGATTAAGACCTTAAGCAAGATATTATTCATTTTGGCTATTTTGCCAATGCTAGGTTTGATAATAGATGGTTTACTGTATTCAGTGTAGCCATTTCGTTATCAACTTTTTTTATTTTCTAGAAACGAAGAATGGTATTTTTTTGAATCAAACGGTTTTAAGCGGATAATTTTGGCGGTAGCGCTGATTTTTTTTAATTCTTCAGGCAAATTTTGTGAAAATGAATTCTGGTCGTAGCCCAGGCCGATAATATCGGGTTGGATTTTTTTTATGATTGCGTAGGGATTACCGATGTTGCCGAGCATTGCCTCGTCAACCAATTTGCATTGTTTGACCGCTTTCAAACGCAACAATTCGCTGCGCTTGGGAAAGTTGCCTTTTACTTCATTCACGGTCACATCCCGGCCAACAACCACCACCAAATAATTGCCAAGCTTTTTCGCCTGCTCGAAAAAATTGACGTGGCCGGCGTGAAGCCCGTCGAAAGTGCCGAATACTAATACTCGTTTCATCTCGTAAGCTCCAAGTACCAAATTCCAAGCTCCAAATAATTTCTAATGTTTAAATTTTAATATTAAATATTGAAATTTATTTGTGATTTGGTGCTTGATGCTTGGACTTTTTAAATCACTTTTTTGAAGTAATTTTTGTAATTCCGCCCAAATATGGCTGTAAAACCTTCGGGATGGTAACGGATCCGTCGGCTTGCTGGTTGTTTTCCAGGATCGCGATCAGGATGCGCGGGCTGGCGACCACTGTGTTGTTGAGCATATGCGGATATTTGATCTCGCCTTCTTTGTCGCGGTAGCGGGTACTCAAGCGGCGTGATTGCCAGTCGGTGAGGTTGGAATCGGAATGGGTTTCGCCATAGGCGTTGCGGCTGGGCATCCAGGTTTCCAAATCGTACATTTTGTATTTACCCATGCCCATATCGCCGGTGCAAATGCTCAAAACCCGGTGCGGCAGTTCCAAATCCTTCAAAATTTCCTGGGAAATTTCGCGCATGGTTTCCAGCCACTGGCTTGATTCCTCGATATCGTTTTTGCAGATCACCACTTGCTCCACCTTCATGAATTCGTGCACGCGGTACAAACCCTTGGCATCCTTGCCGTAACTGCCCACTTCGGAACGGTAGCATTGGGAAATGCCGCACATTTTAATGGGCAAATCTTTTCCGTTGAGAATTTTTCCGGCGTGATAGGCCAGCAAAGACGGTTCCGCGGTTCCGGTCAAATACGCGGGTTCGCTTATGTTTTCGCCGTTTTCCAGCTTGCCGGGGTTGCCAATCTGGTACAATTCATCTTTTCCCGCGGGAAAATGGCCGCTGCCGATGAGCGCGAACTCGCGCAGAATCGTGGGCGGCACGAACATCGTGAAGCCTTTTTCCCGCATTTTGTTCAGCGCGTGGAAAAATATGGCGAAATGCATAAATACCGCCTCGTTTTTGAGGTAATAACCGCGGAAGCCGCTGGTTTTCACGCCGGCTTCGGTATCGATCAAATCCAAATCTTTTCCGATCTGGATATGGTCTTTGACCGGGAAATCAAATTTTCTCGGCTCGCCCCAGGTTTGGGAAACCACATTGCCGCTTTCGTCCTGGCCCACGGGAGAGTCATCGGACGGGAGATTGGGAACCAAAAGCATCATTTGCTCGAATTCGCTATCGAGATCTTTTGATTTCTTTTCCAGATTGCCCACGTTTTCATCGAGCGCCTTCATTGCCTTGATGATCGCGTCGCGCTCGATCTGGTCTTTTGCCTGCGGGATTGCTTTTGAAGCCTTATTTTTTTCGGCCGCGATCGCTTCCAGTTCTTGCTTGGCCTTTATCCTTTTTTGGTCGATTTCAAGCAGATAATCAATGTCGCATTTGACGTTTTTTTTGGCGCAGGCGTCTTTGATGGCGTCCGGATTTTGGCGGATAAATTTAATATCCAACATAGATTTCAATGATTTAAGATTTATGATTTAAGATTTAATTCGAGAATGCAAAATATTCGCCCTTGCGGGCGATGAATTGAATTTTATCGCATTTATTCTTAAATCGTAAATCATAAATCTTAAATCAGGTATTTACAATTTCGGTTTCATTATTGGGAACAGAATAATTTCGCGCAGAGCGTTGGAATCGGTCAGCAGGGCGACCAAGCGGTCAATGCCCATACCCAAACCGGCTGCGGGCGGCATGCCGTGTTCCAGAGCCTCGATAAAGTCCGTGTCGGTCCGCTGGGCTTCCTCGAATCCGAGCTTAAACATTTCCTCCTGCTCCTTGAATCGCAGATTTTGCTCGATGGGGTCGTTTTGTTCCGAAAAAGCATTGACCACTTCGAATCCGTTAACCAGCAACTGGAAATTGGCAAGGATGTCCGAACCCTGTTTGAGCTGTTTTGCCAGCGGCTTGCATTCCACCGGATAATGAATTAAAAATGTGGGCTGGATGATTTGGGGCCGGCAATATTTCTTGTAGATTTCGTCGGCGATCTCGGCTTTGCCCGCGGCTTTGCCGATTTCAACGCCCAATTCCTTGGCTTTTGCGGCCAATCCGTCGCGGTTCAATTCCCAATAGTCAACTTTGGCGTATTTTTTCAGCAATTCGTTAAATTCAAGCCGCGGCCAGGGAGTCGCGAAATTGATCTCCGTCCCCTGATAAACAAGCTTGTTTATCCCAAAAACTTTTTCCAAAATTTCCGTGAACATTTCTTCGGTGAGCTTCATCAAATCTTTGTAGCAAGCATAGGCCCAATAAAATTCCAGCATCGTAAAATCCGGATTGTGCTGCTTGTCAACGCCTTCATTGCGGAAGCATTTGCCGATTTCATATACTTTCTCAAATCCGCCCACGAGCAAACGCTTCAAAAACAATTCCGGCGCGATGCGCAGATAAACGTCCATATCGTAAGCGTTGAAGTGCGTTTTGAACGGCTGGGCGGTGGCGCCGCCGTAGATGGTTTGCAATGTGGGCGTTTCCACTTCCATAAAACCGCGTTCGTCCAAAAAAGCCCGGATCGCGGTGATTATTTTGGTGCGGACAACCAATTTTTGCTTGACCTCGTCGTTGAAAATCAAATCCAGATAGCGCTTGCGGTAGCGTTCTTCCGTGTCCTGCAGGCCATGCCATTTTTCCGGCAGCGGCAGCAGGCTTTTTGACAGCATTTTGTAATCGCGTACATCCACGGTTTTTTCGCCGCGCTTGGTTACAAACAAAGTTCCGCGCACTTCGACGAAATCGCCAATATCGAAATTATCGCAAAAAAATTCATAGGATTTTTCGCCCAGCCCGTCTTTCTTGAAAAACGCCTGGATTTTGCCCGAACCGTCCTCAACATCGGCAAAAGTCAGCCCGCCGTGCCCCCGCATTGATTTCATCCGCCCGGCCAAGACAACTTCTTTTTCGTTTTTAACCAATTTATCCCAATCCAAAAGAACCTCGCCGACGGTATTCGTTCGGTTGGTAGCGATCGGATAAGCCCAAATTCCGGCCTTCTTGATGTTTTCCAGCTTAGCCAGCCGCGCGTTCCTTAATTCCTCAATATTTGCCATAAATGATAGTTAAAAAGACGTGGAAGAGTCAAACTCTTCCGGGCCCGGAAGAGTTTGACTCTTCCACGTACGCAATCGCTGTTTCGTTTGAGTCCGAATTTATAATCATACTACAAATCCATTCCCCCGCCAACCTTGACAAAATTAATTGTTTAAATTATAAATAAAACGTGATTCTATGAGAAATAATGCTGATATCGCGGACGAGATTCTTAGAAATGCCGCAATGGCCGAAGGTATAGAAAGATTGAACTTGCTAAATTCCGCCGCGAACTATATCCTTTCAGTTCCGGATGGAAACATAAAGGAAGGCTTGAGAGAGAGACATCAAGAACTTTATGAGCCTTTTTTGGGGCTTGATGATTATTAATTTATCTTGCCCCCTAAACTATAATCAAAAAATTAAAACCTAAGCGATTGGCGTTTTTTTGTATTTGTAGAGGCGAGCCTTGTGCCCGCCCGATTGCGCATTTTTACCCATAGCGGAATTTTTATCAATACCGTTGAATGCGGGCGGGCACAAGGCCCGCCCCTACGGAATAAAACACAGATTATTGATTCTCGGTGGTGCTGGCGTTATCAGTATTAGTTAATTTTATTTCAGAAAGCCGGATTCCATTATCGTCTTTGGGCTCGAAATACCATTGCAGGACTTCTTTGGCCACGGGCAAGACTGCCAGTTGGCCTTCGTGGACTTCTTCCATCATAATTACCAGCACGATTTGCGGGTTGTCGAAAGGCGCGAACACGTTCACCCAGCTGTTCATCAGATCTTTGCCGTCGCTGCCCTTGCGCAGCTGCGCGGTGCCGGTTTTCGAACCCATGGGTATGCCCAGCTGGTTTAGGACCAGCGATGATGCCAACGGCGCGCTTGCGCCGGTAACGCCGCGGCGCATGCCTTCGCGCACCGCCTTCAAATTATCGGGATCAATGAAATTTTGGCTCAAAACCACGGGCTTTTTCTCTTCAACGATGTTCTTCGAATTATCCACGACCGCCTGCACCATTTGCGGTTTGTAAAGCGTGCCGCCGTTGGCGATGGCGGCATAGGCATTAGCCACCTCGAGCGGCGTGATGCCGATGAAACCCTGGCCGATGGCCAGATTATACGTATCGCCGTCGCCCCAGGCCGAATCCTGCGTGCCCGCGAATCTTTCTTTTTTCCATGCCTGGTCGGGGACAAATCCGGCGATCTCGCCCGGCAGATCAATATTGGTCAGGCTTTCCCAGCCGAACAGATTAAGATACTTTTTGATGCGCTTTGGACCCAGCCCCGGCTGGTTTCCATATCCCCCGCCGATCGTCTGGAAATAAGCGTTGCAAGATTCGGCGATCGCTTTGTACATATTCGTCAACCCGTGCGTGTGATTGTCGTTGAAAGTATAGACGATTTCAGGGTTGTACCGGTTTTGCACCACTAATTTACCCTGACAATCAATGTTTTTTTCCGCGCTGATCAATTTTTCCTGCAGCGCGGCCGCCGCCTCGAATGGTTTGATTGTTGAGCCGGTAAGATACCGGCCGGATATGACCCGGTTGAAAAGCGGATTGGTTTTATCATTGAAAAGTTTTTCTATTTCTTGCGCATTGCCGGCGGCAAAAACGTTATTGTCGTAATCCGGAAACGACACCATCGCCAGGATGCCTCCGGTTTTTGGATTGATGGCTACGGCCGAGCCTTTTTTTAGGCCCAAATTGGCCAGCTGGCGCGACATTGATTTCTGGAGTTTTTGCTGCAAGCCGAAATCAAGCCACAGTTTAATGCTGTCGCCCGATTCCGGCACCAGGGAAACCTCCTGGGAAATGATTTTACCTTTCGCGTCGCGCTCCATCCGCAGTTTGCCGGGATTTTTTCTTAAAACCGTTTCATATGTTTTTTCCAATCCCGACCGGCCGATGTAGTCATTCATTGAATAACTTTCATCGGTGGTGTTTATTTCTTCCGGGGATATTTTGCCCATATACCCGAGCAAATGCGACAATCCCGATCCCTGCTCGTAGTTCCGGATCGGACGCGGCACAATGGCGCACCCCGGAAAATCGGCGATCCGCGCCTCGACAACGATCAATGCCTGGTGGGGAAGATTTTCCATTATGGGCGAACGGTTGTTTTTAATTGCATTGTCAAGCTCAGCGGCATCGGTATTAAGCGTTGCCGCTAGGCTCGAAAGCATTCTGCTTCTTTCGTTTTCCCCGGCCGGGAGCTTCGCGTTGCTGCATTCCAGGTCAAACGTGGAAATATTCTGGACCAGCGGTTTGAAGTTGTTATCGTAAATTATTCCGCGGTCGGACTGGACTTTGTGGAAAAGGTATTTATTCTGTTCCGACTGCAAAACAAACGTTTTTCCTTCCGCGATCTGCAATTCCGCCACGCGGAAAAACGCAACCAAAAAAAACAGCGCGGCCATGCCAAGCGGGAACCGCAGCGCCTTATCGGGCAGAGATATCTCGAATTTCTTTTCGCCCATGTCCGAATTCTCTTCGTGGATCCGCGCCAAATGGTCGTAAAAAATTTCATGAGGTTCGATATCCGCCTTCCGGTCATAGCTAAGTATTTTTTTGTTTTTACCAATACGAAACAATCCGAACATATTTTTTCAGGATCAATTTTATGAACGCGACCGCCCCGACCAAAATCACGATCCATAGGCCGAAAGGGTTTGAATATAAATCCAAAAAAACCCCTCCGGTGAACGCGGCCACCCATGAAAATTTATTGTTTTTCTTTTCAAAAACAGCGATCACGGCAATAGTGACGGCAACGAAGTTGATCCACCGCATCCAGGCTTGGCCCGCAACCAAAAAATGCGGGGCCAGACTGACTTGCACTAGCGCTGCCGCTCCCAGCGCCGCGACTAGAAATAATTGTCGTTTAGTCATTGTTTTTTTTAGCGCCGGATACAAGCTCAAGAGGTGCTTTGCCGCTCGCCACGAAAACCTGCTTTGATCCGCGGGCATCAAATGCCGGCGCCAATTCCGCGGTTTGGAAAGTTTCGACGTCGTTTTTGGAAATTTTATCCACCACCCCCACCAGCAATCCCGCCGGAAAGATTCCACCCATCGCGCTGGTGTAGACCGCGGTGCCGGATTTCAAATCTTTGTCTTTCGGAATCAGATCCAGCTGGACGCGATACTCCCCTTGGCCTTTCGCGAGGCCGTCAATGCCGTCTCCAACTCTCACGTCAAACGTGAAATCTTTGCTGGTGGCAAGCGTGACTTCCGAATAATTTTCGTAAATGGCGGAAATTTTCCCGACCAGGGATTTTTGCGCCGTGATCACGGGCATGCCAAGGTCGATAAGGTTGCGCCGGCCTTTATTGATTACCAGGATATCGCGAGCGATATCCTTGGCCACGATATCGGCGAGCTTTAAATCAAATTCCTTGTCCAATTCAAGATTGAGGCCTTGTCGCAGAAAATCGTTTTCTTTTTTCAATTCGCTGATCCGGGCGGTTTCTGCAAGCAGGCCGCTTACTTGCGCGCGCAATTGTTCGTTTTCCGCCGCCGCTGAATTGATTTTCGCCAGCGGTTCAAAAAAACCATGAATTCCCGCTCCGGCGTTCCAGATGCCGGATTGCACCGGTTCAAGCGCCGAATAAGCGGCGTTTTTTACCGCTGAATTCACCTGGGGCAAATTCAATGCCGCGACCAAACCCATGGCCGCTGCGGCGGCAATTGCAATTCTTAAACCGTTTAAAAATGATATCTTCATTGGTTTATATATACCAAATGGATTGTTATTTTACCATCCCCGAGCCGGCGACCGTTATGTCGCCTCGGCCAATATATTCAAAGCACCGCCTTTATTTAATCTGGCAGAATACCCCGCCCTTCTAGGGCGGGGATGAATGCCAGCCCGTAGTGAGCGAAGCGACCCGCTTTCGCGGACTTGTCCGCCGAAGCCCGCTTCAGCGAGGCAAAGGCGGAGGAATTAAACAAACTTTTCCCGTAGCGTAGCGGAGAGAATACCCCGCGGCTCTGCGGCGGGGTAGTTTATTCGCGTCTCTTTGAAAATATTTTTCAAACGAAAGGTAGGGTTTGTTTTTTTAAGCTGAAAATTGTGGATAACCTGTATTGTTTTGCTATTGACAAACTTTCGCAGATAATTAATATAAGAAAATGTGTTACAACAAACATTTTCTTGGTCCTCGATAAACTCGGAAAAGAAAATGTGTTACAACAAACATTTTCTTGGTCCTCGATAAACTCGGAAAAGAAAATGTGTTACAACAAACATTTTCTTGGTCCTCGATAAACTCGGAAAAGAAAATGTGCCGGTATTTATAAATTCGAAACAAACAAAGGTCGGGATATTTTATTGCTCCGAATGCGGGGCGCGGAATATCTTTTTAATTTTAAAAAATCGCGGCAGCAAAAAGCTGCGAGAGGTAATTATCAATGATCGACGATACAATTCAAGCCGCCATTGCCACCCAGGATGCGCAGGATTATTACGATGACGACACCACCGACGATACTGACGATACTGATGAAAACGGCGATCCCATCCAAATTGATGGAGATGAGCTTCCCGGTGACAATCAGGAAGGGCAGGATGATGATTTTTAAATCATAAGAACCAAAAAACCGCGTTGATCAAATCATAGGCGGTTTTTTGTTGGTTGCATATATTTAAAAAAGCGGGAGGCAGCGTATTTAATCTATGAGTATTTGATCCCATTGCACCTTCATGAGTTCAAGCAAGCAATCTTTGTGGATGCGTTTATCATCAACGACAGAACCAATACTGACCACCATCCCTAATAAATGCCGGCATAGCGGAACTTCTTCCCCTATTTTTCGGATATGATACACCGAAAAATCTGCTTCTTTGGCAAATTCAAATCCTCCATATAATTTCCGCTTCATTCCATCACCATTCTTAAATGACTCTGTTTTAATTATTATAATTTGTCAAAAAATACCTGACAAATTAAACATCTGTTTGTTAGATCTGAAAATTTTATTCAACTGGCAGAATACCCCGTCGGCTTGCCGCGGGGATGAATGCCAGCCCGTAGCGAAGCGTTTAGCGGAGCGGAGGTTGAACAAACTTTTCCGCAGGAATACCGCGACGCCTTGGGCGCGCGGTAGTTTATTAAAATATTCAGTATGCATTTCTCATTCACATGATGAAAAACTTATTTTCAGGCGCATACAACGTCCCAATGATATGATTTTTTATATATTCTATATTTTCAGCTATAGCTAAATTTATAGAATCAATCTAATTCAAAATAGTTGCGAATTCGCTGGTCGTTTTCTATTTCTGAAGCGGTAATGACTTTCATTTCATCATCGGTCAGCCCGAAAAAAGAACGCAATATTTTGACGATATCGCCAAAATCATAAGGGCAAACCCACACGCTTTTTTGGAGTTGGAACAATCGCAACTGTTTCAATTTGCCGCGCAGCGCTTCTCTCTTGTTGCGATGCTTGTCCGAAACATCAAAGATCAATATTCGCCATTTTTTATCCCAAGCTTCGGATTTATTTATTTTTAAATCGTTAATTTGGTATTTACCTGCCCTTTTGATGCCTTTTTCGGTGAGCGTAATATACATTTGATGGCCGCGATGTTCGATATCTATCAAGCCTTTACCTCGTAAATAATAAAACGTACTTTGTATTTTTTCTTTAGGATACTCTTTTTCCCGCAACGACTTTTTGCTTTCTTTTAATTTTTTGGACCGCTTGATTTCCTTCATTAACGCTCGCGACAAAGCCGATCCGAATTGAGGCGATGACACCGCAATCGCCACCGCGCCAACAACCAATAGCCCCTTCAAAACCGCTTCTGCCGCCCCGATTACCCTCGTTTTAGTTTCTATTTTTATATTTTTTCCCGTCATTTTTATAAAATACCATTATTCGATAAATTTAGCCATAGCTAAAAATATAGAATATGTATTTAAAAAAAAGTGACCGGAAGATTACGCTTAATATTTATGAAGCGGGTTACAGATAATTGTTATTTTACCAAAGAGACGTGGGTATTTTCAACAAAAAAACAACATCTTGGGCTTGAGATCTTGGTAAGAAGGTTACCTATTTTCGCCCTTGCGGACTATCATCGGCCTTGAGAGCTTTCACTTCTGTGGTCGGGATGGGAACAGGCAAGTCGGTTAATTGTTTTGTCCACATTCCGCGAAAGTTTTTGGAAAAGTACTGCGCCTGTAATTTTCACCATTAAAAGCCGTGTAATAACCGCCCGCTTCAAGCTTCGCATAATAACAAAAGTTTTTGCTGTCGCTTGTGTTATCCAAACCGCAATAAATATAGTCCTTACCGCAATCAGATCCGGTATTCAATGGATCGATTACATCCTCAATATAACCGCCAATCGTAATCGGAAAATTATTAGGTTTTCCCTTGCAATCGCCGCCGGTTGCGCTACAAGTAAAATATGCCTTGTGGCCGCTACCAAAATTTTTTGAATTGTCGTTATAAATATTAAACAAATCCTGGGTCGTCGCAATCGCTTTCATATCTGCAATTCTCCATTTGTCGCGATCCGGCACAGCCATTTTTTGAAAAAAACCGGTTTTAATCGCGGAATCCGGTTCGTTGCACTCTTTGAGTGTTTTTGGGACCGATAACCGCTTAAAATTACCGGATTGGGATGTGGTGTAAATTAGTCCGTTTTCCAGCT
>Ga0265297_10010566_pt1 | contig 11573 bp, 24 predicted proteins | sample Munlanlwell13791_FD_192502 | JGI IMG/M metagenome (GOLD analysis project Ga0265297, IMG submission 192502) | Leachate microbial communities from a municipal landfill in Southern Ontario, Canada - Leachate well 137-91 | ecosystem: Engineered > Solid waste > Landfill > Unclassified | place...
CAATAGGTGGAGTAAAAGGGGTTTTTCAGAAAGAGATATAGAAAAAATAACACAAAGGATGAAAGATCTCCAAATGGGTGGAAAAATTTGCTGTGTAGACGGAAAATGCTCTCAGTGTAAGCTTGCCTGTGGAGACAAAGGTTGTGAAATAATTTAGTTCAAAAAAACAACAATACAGCCACTACATCATTACTGATATTACTATTTTCATTTTTTTTATTTTTTTTTGTTAAAAACCAATTCCGACAAAACCACTACCCATTGATTTGGATATGTTTGCCACGTTTGAACTTGTTGTGAAAATTTTTCCTTTTATTTGATTGGATATTTCATCTTTTGTCAATCTATATAGTGTTGCTTTGCCCCGAACAACAAACTCTGTTCCTTCTTTTTCCTTGATAAACATTTCATGTCCATCTAAAAACCCATTAAAACATGCAACTCTGCCACTTATTGTGTTATATGCACCAAATTTGCTTGTTACAAACATTGACTCATCAGAGTCTATGTTTTTTTTAGACACATACCTTACTGCAAAAAGAACAGGTTCGCAAACAAATCCCCAATCATCACTCTTGTCTGAGTCTGGACAAAAAGAAACAATACATGTTCCATCAGCAATTTTTTGTTTTTCAAGTATAACTTCAGGAACAGCATCAATCATGTCATAAATTGTTGGATAAACTGGTCCTGAATTAAAAGAAGAAAGCATGTGGTTTAACAAATCAATGCCACTCCCAATCTTAAATGGAGTTATTTTGTTTTCTGATGTTCCATCTTTTCCAACATTTTTTAACACATAATCAAGATTTTTTGCTTTTTTCTGTTTTTGTTCTTTGTCCTTTTTTTGTTGTCTAAATGTGTATATGGCATTATCTATAATAAACGATGGACACTCTTTAAGTAAAACAGATGTTGTAGATCTTCCTGCTTTGCAAGTAAGACATATGCTTGTTTTCTTTTTGACTTGCTCAATTGCATCTGTTTCTGTTTCTGGATCTGCATTATTGTTTATAACTACCGCCCAATCATAACTCCATACCGAATTGGTAATGTCTTTGCCTTTTTTTTCCATCCTTTTTAAAATGTCAGCATATTCTTCTGGATGATTGACTTTTGCTTCTGATTCTGAAATTTTTTTAAACATATAATTTTAATTGTTTTTTGAATATACGAAAAAAAACAAAAAAAGTTACTTTTAATTTGAAGTTTTTTGTGCAATTATAGCTGAGCTTGTTTTTTCTTGCATAGTCAGATATTGTTTGCAAATTGAGATATTGTCCGCAAAGTTCAATTATTTGCACCAAAGATTGATTATTTATCTCTCCTGTTTCAAATTTTTCAGCAATAAAGTTTTTTAATTCATCAGTGTTTTCGGCTGTTTGCATATGGTTCAATTTTTTGAATTACATATATAAACAAGTTAGTGTCAATCTAATTGCTCCCATTTTTCGTCACCACAATTTTTACACTTATATTTTAGTGTTTTCACTGTTAATATGTGTTCGTAGCAATGAACGCAATTAGACTGTTCGCTTCGCACACTAACAGGCGGTATAGAACAGTTTTTTACTGCCGTTTTCACGTCTGTTAGCATTTCTTCTAATACTTTTCTACCATAAGTAATATCTCTGCCACTATCTTGTTGCAGTATCAATTCCCACTTTTTAATTACTTCTTCCATATATTTTAGTTTATTTTTCAATTACGTAAAAAACCGATTCCATACCGCCAGCCGTTAGCAACAAGCACTACGGAGCACCTCTATACAAAGTTCGTTAGGTATTTTAGATCGTTCATAGTGTCCGCTTTTGCCTTGTGTTCCTGTTTTTGCTCCACGTCTTGCACTTTCGTGGTGGCAATGCTTATCAATTACATTTCCTTGTTTATTGTACTTGTAATTGTGGCATTCAGGTCTTGGTATCCATGTTTTTGAGTTAGTCCATATATCGGTTGGCTTTGCTCGATCATCTCCGTATTGGCAATACCAAACCGTATGCCTTTTAAATTCTTGCATCCATTCCATGTGCCTTAACATTCCACGTGGGTTTTCAATAAAAAATACCATTTTTGGGTTTATAACTAACCATTCTTTTATTAAGTTAATAAAATGTTGGTTTACCGTATCACATTTTTTAGCATAATCGCTTTTAGGTTCTGTTTTATTTCGGTGTGTGCTTATGGCTGCAATGGTGTAAGTAGTGCAATCAGGTGAAGCCCAAACCACATCAGGTATAAACGGAACATCTTCTTTTTTTAATTCGCCAATATCAATCGAAAGGTTTATGTTTTCGTAATTTTCCCAATCAACTGAAAAAACATTCATTCCTAAACTTTCGGCAGCTTTTCCAACCGATTTTTTCTTATTATACGAAATAATTTTAAATTTGTTACTATTTATATTAAAATTAAATTATTATGGCAACTAAAAAAATAACTTTAAATGAATTAAAAAGTTTGGTTAAACAAATTATCAAAGAAGAAACTAACATAAACAAGCCATTAACATATAAAAAAATAACTGGTTATGTTGGTAGAAATCCCGTGATTGCTTATGTATATCCTGGCTCAGATTCTGGGTTAAATCACTACAGGATTGACGGCAAAACGAAAATGGGTACTGTTGAGTTTACTACTATTTCAAAAGAAGAAGAAATAGAATATTAATCCATCCCACAAAAATACTGTGTATAACAGCAAGTAAACCACATTAAAACGATGGTTTACTTGCAACCGTTAGCACCAATACTACATAAGTGCTTCGATTGAATATTCTTTTTGTTTTATATTGTCAATTTTATTTGATTTTGATTATAAACTATGTAAGTGTTCTGTAAATCGTTATTCACTTCTATTACATTTAAACAAATAACACCATCACCACTGAAAGAAATGTTTTTAAAAGCAATAAACCAATGTTTACCATTAGCATCTTTAATAAAAGGATTTCTAATGTTCAAAAAACACTCAAAGATTTTTCCGTTTTTTGATGATTTAAAACTTCTTATGTCAAATTTATCTTTGCCTTGAACATACAATTTATTCCACGAATCCCAATCTTGTTTAGCTTTAAAATTATCTAATTTATCATTCCAATCTAAGTATTCTTTATAATTTGTATCATTATCATCTGGTTTAGAACTATATTCTTTGGCTGTAATTATTGAATTTGTAAAATATATACCATATTCTTTAATATTATAACCAGATATAACTCTATCTGTTATTTTAAATTTATCAAAGTTAAAGTTGTTAGGTGTACCGTGATAAACAACTAACGGTTCACCATTTTCATCAACAACTTTACTTGAACTTTCTGATTCATTTTCCCAATCACCAAACCATCTTTTAAATTCATCTGTTCGTACATATTTATAATTTTCTTTAGATAAATTACTTTTATTACCGTTTGGTGCTAATAAAACTTCTTGTTGTTCATTTAGATATTCTTTAATAGTAGTTGCTATAAATTTTCTCAATTCCATTTGTGTTTTTATTTATATATAAATATTAGAAATTTAAATTTTGTACTAAATAAACCGTACTGGTGCTAACAAGGTGTATAAGAAAGTTTGCTATCAACAGTTGTGGTAATATAAAAGTTTCTACAAGCAAACCTTCTCATAGCACCATACGTTATGCCTCATTCAAAGGCAACCAAATATCATAATCAACATAACATTTTTCTTCACCTGAAAGTTTATTGTACTTTCTGACATATTCCTCTGCGGTTGCCTTGTCCTTACAAACAACATCTTCGTGTTCATTGTCGTGCCACCTAACAATTCCATAAGAACGAGGCATAACACTAAATAAACCCAATAGCTCTGTTTGTGCTAATTCTATGCTTTTTTCTCCTTTTGATACTTCTGTGAGTATCTGAAACATTTGTTTTTCCATATCGCTACTGTGTTTATTATTTACGTTATAAGTAATAAAACAAAAATTATGAGTTTATATAATTTTGATACCAACTTTCAACAATCAATTCGTGTTCTCTTTTTGGTCTAACACCACCCGTTGACCAATCAGTCCATTCAAAACTACCATCCTCGTTTTCAATTCTTCTAAACGAACACCAAAAATGTTCACCATCTCTTGTAAACCAACCTTTAACTCTTATGTAAAAATAAGTTTTAACTTCTGTTTTTTCAAATTTGATTTCAATACCTTCTGGTAGTTTTGTTTTATTAGTTTTTGGTATCAAAAAATATTCAACACCATCTAATACAATTGTTCTTTTTTCCATAATTTTATTTTTTAATTTGTATAATTTTTGTTTTACATACTTATAACAAAGTGTAAAAAACATTAAAACGATTTTTTACACTCAGCCGTTAGCATTAATAATAAGAATACTCCACGCTCATTTGGCATCTGTCAGTTTCAAAAGTTAATGGATTATCTTTCTTTACAAATGTTACTATGCGTTTCCCTTGTTCACTGCCGTCATTAAAATAGATTGTTTCCTCGTTCTGTTTATACTCAATTGCAAGGCGTTTAAATCTTCGGTTGGATTCGGCTTCTATATCTAAATCAATACCAACAATCTCTTTTAACCGCTCAGTTATTACTTTATTTCGCTTTTCGTAAATATCACTGATTAGCTTCGATGTTGCTTCCTGCATTAAATTACTAATGCTAACATCGGCTAATAAATCATTGCCGAGGTCGTCGAGTAATTGGAGTTTTACTGCTTTTAATTCCATTTTGTGTAATTTGATAAGTTAGAGCGTTTTAATCGGCAACGCTTCATAGCCGTAACGTTATAGCGAATTTATCCAACGCACAAGTTCATCTCGTGTTGGTGCTGAATAAATCCATTCATCATATTTATTGTGATTCATTCGTCTTTGTTTGTATTTCACCCTCTTCAATCCCCTTTCAACAAATGTTAATTTTTTATCTTGCCAATACCAGTGTGTTGGTTTATCAAATCCAAGTTTCTTTATATACTTTGCTGTTTCTAAATCAACAACATCAACATTTTCTAACCCAACTCCACACAAAAAACTCGCTATAACATCATGTATAACACATTGCTTTTCGTGTTTCAAAATATTGTTTTTCATATATTTCAAATTTAGTTTTTCAATTTAACATTCGTGTTGGCAACAACGCCAATACGCAAAACGTTGTGCTCCATGCCTTAGTTCAGTGTTTCAATTTGAGTTTCGTGATGAAAAACAAAAAGAATTTTCCCAACGCACTTTTAAGACCATAATGGTTGAATATTATTTTTATTTACATTAACCGTATCAAAAACTAAAACCTCACTTTCAGATGTATAATATTCCATATATCTTAATGTTGTTTTATTCGATAACATTTTAACTTGTTCTTGTGTTATATTATCCATAATAACATCCATAGAAACAACATATTTCAATTTGCTATAATTTATTTCAGCAACAAACGGTTTCATTCCCATATTTTCATATTTTTCTGAAAATGTTCTTGCAGTATCTTCATCAAAAGTCCAAGATATACCATTTTTAATTGGTTGAAATATTATTTCATTCGGTAAATCACCATCTATACCAAATCCACTATATATCACATCATTACCATAACTACTTATTAATTTTTTTGATGCTGAAATAATATTTGTAGGTATTTTGGTAAAATCATATAATCCATTATTTTGTTCAGCATAAAAATCCATACACCAAACAGCAAAATCATCAGGTATAATTATTTTTCTACCTTCGTAAACATTGTTTCCAAATTGACTTTCATTAATAAGCTGCTTAAAGTTTTTCACCTTATCAATCATTTTGCGTATATCTTCGCTCATAGTCTTTTTGTTTTATATATAAATATTGAAGAATTAAAAATCCACCCTAAAATTCTTTTTGTTTTTCTTTTGTGTTTCAAATAAAACAGTTGTCAGAAAACTGCGCTATATTTTGAAACGAACTATAAGGCAACCGTTTCATATTGCCACCGTTATGCTTCATTTAAGTAGGCACTGCTATATATATTGTAATCTCCACTATCATCTTTTATCATCCAACCATCTTCGTCAATCGAAATGGCTTGATATATTTTACCAATTGTCAAATAACCACCTTCTCTCTCGTTGTAATGACAAATCAAACGAGGCATAACACCAGCTATATTTAATTCTGGTAATTTAGCATCGACAATAGATTCTTTACTAATTATCCTTGTTATTTGTCCATCACTTTCACTATAAGGATTAACATATTCGTGTTCAATTATTTTCGCTGATTGATAACAAATTTCTCTTTGTTCTTTGAGTAACCTAATTACATCTTCTTTTGTATATGTTTTCATAATAGTTAACACCACACAACAACAAGTATAGCAAATAGCCGTTGTGTGGGCTTATTAGAGCGTATTTGCTGTGATTAATCATATTTGGTTATTGATACATTTCATTTCAATCTCGGCTACTTGTCATACTTGCATCCGCTATAAACAATAAAAATTATTCGCACTCTCTCCATTTTACAACTTTCTTAAAACCATATGGAGAACCTTCAATATTTGCTCCATCAAGTTCATTGAATAATTTGTTTAATGTGTTTTCGCGAATGAAAGTTGTAAACCTTGCTTTGATAATTATTTCATCATTTAGCATTACTTCAATTACTCTTGAATCTGTTGGCAATGCTTTACTTGTTTCTATCCAATCCATAATTTTTAAAAGTTTATAACATGGTGTATAAGCCATGCCAATTAAAGCCGTTGGTAATTCGATAGTTCTGAACAGGCACGGCTCATACACCTGTCCGTTATGCGTAATTACAGCAACATCTCCGAAAAGATAATGGCTATTTGATTTTCAGTTAGGTCAGCCCCTATTAAGCAACTTGGCTCATTTACTCTTGTTCCGTCTTGTTTAATGGTGTATGGCACAGCATAATATCGCTTCGGGTCAACGAATTTCGATAAGTAACTACGCATAACAGCACATTGCTGAACATTGCCAGTTTCATCTTTAATTTCAACATTTATTTTCATATCAAGTTTTGTTTTTAATTCAACATTTGTGCCCCAAAATTGGCAACTAACCATACCTGCATTCCGTTAGGCTTCATTTTCCTCCGCACTTTCATCTATCGGTTTATCTACAATATCAAACATACTTTCAATACCACAATTGCCTATATCATAAACTAATACAGTTTCCCATTGTTCACCAGTAAGTACTAAGCCTTCATTTGCTATTCCATTGGGTGTCATAATCAATTGTTTTGCTCTGTAATAAACATCTTTTTTGAATTTTTCCATTTTTATTTAAGTTATTGTTTTTCACTTCCAACGCACATTTAATAGAGTTCGTTAATTCCAAATTCAAAATCAGGTATCAAATATCCATCTTCAATAATACTTGAAAATATACCAACTTGCATTTTATATGATAAGTCGGTTGATAGGTTTTTATATTCAACAATGGCTATATGTTTTGGAAATGCTTTCATCATTTTAAATCCGTCAAAATCATCAAATAGTTTATGAAACCATCCTTTAACTATTTGTTGGCTTCCACTTCCACATTTTTCAACATAGAAAATATCTTTCCAAAACTTCTCATCTTCAAATCTAATAATGATTTCATCAATCAATCCCGATACTTTACCAATGTATTTTACAATATTCTTCTCTGAAAAAACAATTGACAAATCGCTAATTGATTGTTTCATAATTTCGTAATCAGCGACTGTTCCAAGCACATTTATTTTGTTGAATCCACACATAAGCATTGAATAACAATAAAATGGTGAAGCAGCTTCAAGAAATGATGTAGAAAAAGCAAGTTTTGAACTTGCGGTTGAAGTTGAAAAATTCAAAACTACATCATCTTTTTTTAGTCCTTCTGGAATCAGTTTAAAAACATCTTCCAACAATGAATCAATTGGCATTACAATTGGGTCATTAGTAAAAACTGATACTTCCTTTTTGTCATTTGAATCAGTAAATATTTCTCTATAATGCTCTGGATTTGCCTTTACTGCTCTACTTATTTCATTCAGAATTGTAAACCAAATAAAATCAGGTTTAACTACTATCCCATAATGTTTAGCGTAGCCGTGATATAAATAATCAAGGTAGGTATCATGAAACACATCACCCTTAATATTGTCTTTAAGGTAAGTTGGCTTTTCGCTTTGGATAACCAGCGATTCATCATTCTTTAAATTAAATTCCATTTATTATCGTTTTTCAGAATTTGAAAGTTTTGTGTTTTTAATCCACTACTGATCATACCACCATATGTTAGTAATCATTATTTTTTCTTAAATTTTGTTACAATCATAATTACAGCAAGTTGGATGTTTTTTATTCATTTTTTTAAGGATATACATTTCCATTGGATGATTAAGTGCGCTTAAAGAGTGTGAGAAAATGCATCCTTCATGTTCCTTGTAATTTTCTCATAGAAAAAAAAATTAAATCCACCTAATTGGATATTCTTTTCTTTTCCATCTTTCAAACTCTAAAACATTAACCAAACAGGTTTTTTTTGTTTTGCCAAAAGAACAATTAACTATATAATGCTCTCCGATAACACCATATTCATCATCATCGTCTTTTAATTTAATATCCATAACATAAATGACATCAGGATTGTGTTTTTTTTAAAATTTAAGCATCTTTTCTTTCATGAAACTTTTTTTTGCAAATATACAAATTCTTTTAGCAAATATACAAATATTTTTAACTTTTTTTAATATTTTTTTTCAATCAAATAGTTTTTTTGCCATTAACAAAGATGCTAAAAAAAATGTCTCTCAGAAACTCTAAAGAAAATTAAAAACATTATTTTTAAAAGCATTAACAGCCAAAGCAACAAAAAAAATTAAACATACAGACTGTGTGTGTCAACTCCTGTGTATTTTTTTACAAGTTCTCTTACTTCTTCTCCACATTTTTGGCTCATAGCACACCTTGTTTCCATATCCATGTTTTCTCCTTCTTGCAATTCCCACATTTTATCCATTATCACACTCATAAATATTTTTATGGAAGATCGCATTCCACCTTTGCTGTACTGTGGTCTACCTTGATTGCTATATTCAAACTCCCAAAGAGTGTCTTCTATCTCTTCAAGTATTGGACTTATTTTCTTTCCTATCATTTTTGTTTAAATTAATTAATTTATTTTGTTTTTTACGTTTTATTTCAATTGCATTTTTCTTGTGAAGCAGTAAAAAATTTCTTATTTTAGTCCCCAATCTATTAATTTCTTCTATTTTCTTTCTTGAAATAGCAGAATTTTTTCTTTTTTTTGTAAAACTAGAAACATCATCAACAAAAATGTCTACTGAAAAATATATATCTTGTTGTAATTTTTTTATTTTTTTAAAAATCGACTTTATTTCTCTTGAATATCTGGAAAAAACTCCAGCTTTTCTTTGTTGGCACTTTGGGCATTGATTCCCAAGAATGGTTCTTGAGTATATAGTTGCTTTCCATGTATAACCACATTTTTTATTGCAACATTTCCAGTAGTATTTTTTTCTGGATCTTTTTCTTACTTTATTTGGATTAACATTTCCATTAAGAGATGGATGCCATTCTACAAAAATTTCTGGATATTCTTTTTTTATGTTTCGTGACACTATTCAACAACCTCCCACTCATCAATGTTTGATGGAATTAACATCCAAAACATTGGATATATTTGACTACTTGTTTTGCTAATCTTTACAAAAAAATCTCCCGATACCCAACCCTGTAAATAAACTGGTATATTCTTAATTCCATACATCGGAAGACTGGAAAATTTATATATGTTTTCTGGCAGTCTTACAGCAAAATCTTGTATGTTTGTGTCTGGGGGAAGGTCACTAATTTTTTTCATATCATATTTTTTATAGAAACTTAGGCAAGAAAACCCATTAGCCAAGTAGTGTTAATGGGATGAATTGCTAATTAATATACAAATATACGAAGTTTTTTTCAAAATGTTACACTTTTGTTATTTGGCTATTTTAATTAAATAATTTAATTATTCAATAAGATAGGCAATTGCATCAAATCCACACCACTTCAGATTTGTAAAGCACTGTGTGTCATTTTAAGGTACATTCAATTTAATCGGTGGTTGTGAACCTATTTGAACATAGGTCTTGTTGTATTTTTCAATCTCTTCTTTTGTAAGTTCTCTGCTTGTTTCTTTAGGAAAAAGCACGTTGAAAAACCCAAAACCAGTAGTCCACATTCCAACCCAGAACTTATCTGTTTCACCCGTTGTTGAAAACAAATCATAATCGTCTCGACTTATTTCACCAAGTTGGTGATATGCTTTTGTCCCCATTAAGTATCTTGGTTCAACTTTTACCATTTTAGACAACTCTTTTTTTTGCTCTTGTGTATTCATTTTATTATTTATTTTTGAAGAAAAACGCCTATTCAAAATTGACGGCTCAGTGGCCATATGAGCGTTTGTTCTTCGGTTTAACATTTGTTTTACATTCAAGTTTTTACCATGAAGGAACATCCGTGCGTTCAAATTCATATACAAAAACCCACGGATTGCTTTTCCAATTTTCAATGCCGCTTATTTTTTCCCATAGGAGTTGCCAATTCAATCTTTTAGTACAGCAACCAAAAGATGCAGCGCCTTCTTTAACAATGTCAGAATCTGTAATATCTTGTAGCCTTTCAATTCGTATTTTGGTAACTTTTAAGAAAATTCTACAAGCGTCTTTAGGCATAAAAATAGAAGGCTTCCATGGTTCATCCATTGGATTCCCGTCTTCTTTTGCTGTTGCCTTATATTCATAGTTCCATCCTGTAGGCATATTATGGCTTTTAGGACGCCATGTTTCCCGAACCCAAAGAATATCGCCTATTTGGTATTTACCAAGCGTTATTGCATTATCTATAAACCCTTGTGAAATCACATCTAAAACACCCAACTTCTTAATTATCCGTCTGGTTTGTGTTTTTTTTCCATTAAGAATAGCCTGAACCATTGGGGTTGAAAAAAGAATAGGCTTGTAACTTCCTGTTCCGTAGGCATTCGTAGTTTTTTTCATTTTGTTGTATTTTATATCAAAAATAACAATTTTTAGGGCGACCAATTAGCATTATTGTTCCATCTCCAATTGTTGCGACTTTTGATGCCGCATCTTTGTGCAATATAAATAACGACCTTGCTTCTTTCATATGAAAGCCAACTGTAAACCAATCCATAGTTGACGTTATTTCATTTGCTTTTTCAGCTTGTACAAGTTTAAACTCCAATTCTTTCAGTTGTCTTTCTTTTTTTTCAAATTCAAATTGTGCCCACTTTGGCAACTTAGATAAACGGCCGTTAACGATATTCGCAGTGCACTGTTCGACTTGTGTTTCTTTGTTGTTTTTTTTCATAATTCAAATTTTAAAATATCAATAATGCTTTTAATTCTTCTTGATGCACCAACATTCTGATTCCAATCTCTATCTACCAAAAAGAAGTTCTCTTCTTTATTTCCTCTTTTTATCCAACTATCATAATTTGGTGGACCATCATCAATAAGATAATCTAGTCCTATATTAGACTTATCTTTAGTTATATGTAATTCATCAAAAGTAAATCCCCACTTTCCAAGCCA
>Ga0265297_10010567_pt1 | contig 11571 bp, 10 predicted proteins | sample Munlanlwell13791_FD_192502 | JGI IMG/M metagenome (GOLD analysis project Ga0265297, IMG submission 192502) | Leachate microbial communities from a municipal landfill in Southern Ontario, Canada - Leachate well 137-91 | ecosystem: Engineered > Solid waste > Landfill > Unclassified | place...
AAGAGACGAATCTTAACCCTAAATATACTTTTGAAAATTTTATAGTAGGTCCCTTCAATGAACTTCCCCACGCAGCGGCCTCTGCTGTAGCTCAAAAACCGGGGCAGATATATAATCCCTTGTTTATTTACGGAGGAGTGGGGCTCGGGAAAACCCATCTTCTGCAAGCCATAGGGAACGAAATTCTAAAAACGTCCCCAAAAAAGAAGATTCAGTATATCCCATCTGAAAAATTCACTGCCGGAGTGGTGGTTTCGATTAAGAACCACGAAATGGAAGAATTCCGGGCAAGACACAGAGCAACTGACGTTTTGATTATTGACGATATCCAGTTTTTGGCCGGGAAAGAAAAAACCCAGGAAGAATTCTTCCATACTTTCAACGCCCTATATGAAAAAGGGAAACAAGTTATTCTCTCTTCTGACAGGCCTCCAAAATCAATCCCCGCCCTCACCGAAAGACTAAGGTCTCGTTTTGAGGGAGGAATGATAGCAGATATTTCTTACCCCGATTTCGAATCCCGGGTCGCTATTTTGAAAACAAAATGCCAAGAAAGGAAGATTGAATTTTCTGAGGAGGTTTTGAGCTATATCGCCTCCAATATCCAAAAAAACATCAGAGAGCTAGAGGGAGCTCTAAATAGGCTATCTGCCTACAAAAAAATGAACAACCAGCCAATAACCCTTGACTCTGTTAGGTCTCTGCTTAAAAATCTTATTTCGACCCCGAACAAAATAGTCAGCCCCAAAAAAATCATCCAAATGGTTGCTGAATTTTATGATCTGAAAGAGAAAGAAATCCTTTCCGAGTCGAGAAAAAAAGAAATAGTAAGGCCCAGGCAGGTTGCCATGTTTTTGCTGAGAAACGAGCTTAAAAATTCCTTCCCATTTATCGGGAGGAAGTTTGGAGGAAAAGACCACACCACGGCTATTTACGCCTTTGAAAAAATAAAGAAAGAGACAGAAGACAATGAGAAACTTCTCGACGAAATCAACTCCATAAAGCAGCACATCTATGGAGAATTCAGTTAGTTTGGATTGTTGATAAACGAACGGATAGAATTGTATAAAAACTGTGGATAAAAATAGTATAAAAACAGAAAATAATTTTTTATAAAACTCTCCACAATCAATTCATGCTCCGTTTTATTCGTAAACCCTAAATAAAAAATACTTTTCCACACAACCAACAACAACAATATTTATATATAATATAACGACGTAATACAAAAAAATGAAAATTACTATTTTAAAAGAAAAATTAAAAGAAGGAATCAATATTATTGAAAGAGTACCGGCAAAATCGACCACCCTGCCTATTTTAAACAATATTTTAATTAAAACGGAGAAAAACTTTCTTAATTTGTCTGCCACCAATCTTGAAATAGGAATTAAATGGTGGTCTTTGGTAAAAACAGAGAAAGAGGGCGAAATTTTAGTCCCGGTTAGAATTTTTTCTAATTTTATAAATCTTCTCCCCAATAAACCGGTAACCCTAGAGGTCAAGAATTTGGTTTTAAATATAGAATGCGACAATTACAAAACTCAAATTAAAGGATTTAATCCCGAAGAGTTCCCTTTAATCCCCAAAATAGAGGGAGGAGAAGTTTTCAACATAGACAGTTCTGTTTTTTCCCAAAGCTTAAGCCAGGTGGTTGATATCGCCTCCTTGTCCGTTACTAGGCCGGAGATATCTGGGATATATTTCTCTTTCCAGAAAAATTTGATCAAAATAGCTGCCACAGACAGTTTTCGATTAGGAGAAAAAAAGATGTTCGTTAATTCTCAGCTAAATAAAGAGTATTCTTTAATCCTCCCGCAAGGAGCGGCAAAGGAGATAATCGGTATTTTTAGCGAAAAAAATCTGATTCAATCAGGCTCTGCGAAAGACCTTAAGATCTATTTTTCTCCCAACCAAGTTTTGTTTGAGAAATCTCTCCAAGAAACCCCTCATCCTCACGTCCAAATAATCTCTCGTCTTATTGAGGGAGAGTTCCCGAACTATCAGGAAATAATTCCCAAGAAATGCGAGACTAAAGTCGTCTTCCAGAAAAACGAATTTTTAAATCAGATAAAATCAGCGGCTCTTTTTAGTGGGAAGGTCAGCGAAGTTAAGGTGAAAGTAAAACCGAAAGAAAACAAAATAGAAGTTACCAGCCAAAGCCCTGACCTGGGAGAATATTACAGTTTCCTTACGGGCGAGGTGAAAGGAAAGGAGGTTTCCGCTTCTTTTAACTATAGATTTTTAATAGAGGGGCTTATGAATATCCAAGGGCAAGAAGCTGTCTTTGAGTTGAATAATGAGGAGGGCCCGTCTATTTTAAAATCAACCGAGGATGAAAACTATATCTATGTTGTCATGCCGGTGAAGACAACATAAAGTCTAAAAATTACTCTCCTGGTTTCAAAAAACCTTTTGAAGGGTATTTCAATAATGCTTTTTCCATAAAAGAATGGAATATTGGACCCGCAACAGTGGCTGCGGGCTGTCTTCTTGTCATTGGCTCATTATTATTATTTCCTACCCAAACGCCTGCGGAGATAGAAGGCGTATACCCGAGAGCCCAACAATCCTTAAAGCTATCTGTTGTCCCGGTTTTTGCCGCCACCTGATAATTCTCAAAATATAAATGAGATCTTGCTCCAAACATTGGAGTCCTTGCTTCGTTGTCTGATAAAATATCATTAATCATTCTGCTAGCCTGGCTAGAAAGAACTCTTTGGGGAGTTTTTTCGTTCTTTTCAATAATATTTCCCTTGCTGTCCTCTATTTTTAGAATAAACACGGGGGGAATTTTCAGCCCGTCATTAGCAAAAACTCCGTAAGCTGAAGTCATTTCTATTAATTTGACTTCCCATCCTCCCAAAACAATAGAGGGGCCGTAAGGAGGAGTTAGAGTGTTAATGCCTAAGTCTTGAGCCGTTTTGATAGAGTTTTCTAATCCTGCCAAGTTTAATAAAACCTTAACGGCAGGGACATTTAAGCTTTGAGCCAGAGCTCTTCTTAAGGTAACGGCTCCTCTGAACAGTCCATCATAATTTTGAGGGATATAATCTTCCCCTCCCCACTCTCCGAAGTTGGTTAGCTCATCAACAACTACCGTGTCTCCTGTGTATCCTTTTTCAAAAGCAGTTGCGTAAATAAAAGGTTTAAAGGCAGATCCTGGTTGGCGTCCTGGATTTTTTTGTGTGCCTATGGCGACGTTGAATTGAGGGTCAAATAAGCAATTTTTGCCAGAGATACATCCTTCAGGGTAAGATTCTCCGAAGTAATAAGCAGACCCGACCAAGGATAAAACCTCCCCTGTGTCCGGGGCTATAGCAACCAAGGCTCCATTGTAAGCGTTATAAACATTGTCTTCTTCTACTCCTTTTTTAACTATTGCTTCTGCTTGCTCTTGCAGTTCCCAATCCAAGCTGGTATAGACTTTTAACCCTCCCTCCATCAGAAAATCGTTGCCGTATTTTTCTTCTAGATAGTTTTTGACCCATAGAGTAAAATTTGGGGCTTTTATTGAATGGGATATGTCTGCGAATTTTATTTCTTCTTTTTTCGCACTTTCAGCCTCTTCCTCGGTTATAAATTTTTCCTGGGCCATCCTGTTTAAAACATAGTCTTTGCGTCCCAAAAGCTCATCTTTATAGTCCCCATAAGGAGAAAGATGGCTAGGAGACTTAATTAGGGATGCCAAAATAGCGATTTCTGGTAAAGAAAGCTCGGAAACTCTTTTTTTGAAATAAGTTTGGCTAGCCGCCTCCACTCCGTAAGTGTTTTGACCGAAAGGGACTTGGTTCAAATACCACTCGAGAATTTGGTCTTTCGAATAACGCCTATCAAGCTCTATCGCCAAGATAATTTCTCTTGTTTTCCGCTCGGCCGTTTTTTCTGTTGTCAAAAAAGCAGATCGGATTAGTTGTTGAGGAATCGTAGACCCCCCGTAGACAGGCAGTCCTATCTTCAGGTCGGCAAAAACAGCCCTTAAGACGCCCTTAAAGTCTACTCCGAAATGGTTGTAAAAATTAGCGTCTTCAGCGGCGATTACGGCTTCTTTCATTTTGTCCGGGATTTCTCCCAAAGGGACCCAAGTTCTTTTTTCTTCTCCATATATTTCATATAGGAGAACTTCTCCGGTTCTGTCATAAATTTTGGTAGACTGGGGGATTCTTCTTTCCGTAAATTTCTCTGGGCGGGGGAAGTCTTTCACATAGTAAAGGAATAAAACTATAGAAAGAACAAAACACAATAAAAGAAAGGCCCCTAAAATTCTAATAGGAGAGAAACGTTTTCCTCCTTTACCTTTAAGCATTTTCAAAAAAGAGAGTTTTTTGGTCATTTATTTCGCCTTATTATCATAACAATAACGGGGAGTTTTTACAAAAGAGGCCTAATGTCATATAATACAAAAACATGGCGGATACTGACCAAGAGAAAATTAGAGCAGCTTTAGTCCGGGGAGTGGAAAAGATATACCCCAATCATGAGGCCTTAGAAAAGACTCTTCTTTCTGGGAAAAAGCTAAAGATATATTGCGGATATGACCCTACTGGGCCGGTTCTTCATTTGGGCCATTTAATCACTATTAAAAAATTGGCTCAATTTCAGAAGCTTGGCCATGAAGTTATAATGCTTATAGGGGACTTCACTGGGATGATAGGAGATCCGACAGAGAAAATCTCTACCAGGAAAAGACTGTCAAGAAAAGAGGTTCTGGCTAATGCTAAAAATTATCAAAAACAGGCCAGCAGATTTATTGATTTTAAAGGAAAGAATCCTGCCAAGCTTTTATTCAACAGCTCCTGGCTGGATAAATTAAAGTTTGATGAATTGATAGACCTATCTGCCAATTTTACCGTTCAACAGATGATAATCAGGGATTTTTTTCAAGAAAGGATAAAAAACAAAAATCCTATCTTTTTGCATGAGTTCTTATACCCCCTAGCTCAAGCCTATGATAGCGTTGCCATGGATGTTGATCTGGAGGTGGGAGGGAGCGACCAGATTTTCAATATGCTTTGCGGAAGAGACTTGATGAAGGGGTTAAAGAATAAGGAGAAATTCGTTATGGGCTTGAAATTGCTGGTTGATCCTACTGGTAAAAAAATGGGCAAAACAGAAGGAAACTTAGTAAGCTTGGATAATGATCCGGAAGATATGTATGGCAAAATTATGTCGTGGCCGGACGAAATTGTTGGCCTTGGCTTTGAGCTTTTAACAGATGTGCCAGCAGAGGAAATAGAAGAAACCGTTAAAAGCCATCACCCGAGGGAGGCAAAAGCCAGACTGGCGAGGGAGGTTGTTTTCGCTTGCTATGACGAGAAAACATCTGCTTTAGCAGAGAAAGAATTTGACAAAGTCCATAAAGAAAGAGATTTTCCGTCGGACATTCCAGAGATTTTTATAAAAAACAAAAACATTTTTCTCCTAGATCTTCTGGTCGAAGTGAAATTGGCGCCGTCTAAAGCCGAGGCTAAAAGATTAATTCTGCAAAATGGAGTAAAAATAGACGGGAAGATTGAAAACGACTGGAAAAAGACGATAAATATTAACGGGGAAATTGTTATCCAGGTTGGGAGAAGAAAATTTGTTAGAGTAAAATAAAAAAACACCGCCGATGGGGCGGTGTTTTCTGTTTAAAATTAAATTCAAAAATTATTCAAGTTCTTCCTCCTCTTCTTCGGGTTCTTCTACGTCTGCATCATCCCCTTCGTAAGGAGTCGGATTTTCGTCTTCGTAAAACATAATTTTTGGTTAAAACCTATTTTTATTATCGACCTTTTAGGTCTTCCTATTTGAGTATTATATTTTTTAAAGAAATATTGTCAAGCCCCTTTTTACACCTCTCCCTTAAGAACATATGTAATAGCTATGGCTAAAGCATCTGCTGCATCATCTGGCTTCGGAATCTCTTTTAATTTCAACAAAGTTTTTATTCTTTTTTGGACTCTGGGCTTTTCTGCCCAGCCATAACCGGTAATTGCCATTTTCGCCTGGAGAGGAGTGAATTCTATGACCGGTATCTTGTTTTTTGCGGCAGTCAACAATATTACTCCTTTAGCCTGGCTAACAGGGATAGCGGTTTTTAAGTTTCTAAAAAAATAAAGGCTTTCTACGGCCAAAATTTCAGGTTTATGTTTTTTTATTAGTTTGCTTAGGTCGTTATTTATCTTCTTTAAACGTTCCGAAGGAGTAAAAGAAGGAAGCGTTTTTATCATTCCGTAATCTAAGCATTTAAACGATTTCTTGTTCTTCAACCCGCCGTCATAGAACGTTTCAATTATGCCGTAGCCAGTGCTAGCTGTCCCCGGATCGATCCCGATTATAATCATAGATATATTATTAAAATTTTAAATTAGAATAAACCCCCTGAACACTGTCTAGTTCGTCTAGGGAGTCAAAAAGCTTTTGACATCCCTCTTTTTGCTTTTCCTCCACAGAGACCTCTTCTTTCGGAACCCAGTCCAGAGAGGCGGACTCTGCTTTTATCCCCTTTTCTTCCAAAGTTTTTCTAACGTTTTCTAAATTTTCTATCTTTGTGTAAATATCTAAAACGTCATCTTGTACATAAATATCTTCAGCTCCTGACTCAATAGACATCATTTCCAATTCTTCTCTGTTCTGGAGATTTTGTTCTTGGTCTTTGATATTTACGGATATACATCCTTTTTTATCGAACATCCATTTTACTCCTCCTTCTCCGACCAGCTTTCCCCCGGCTTGGTTTAAAACTTGTTTTATCTCTCCCAGCGTTCTATTCTTGTTGTCTGTGATCCCCTCAATAATTACGGCAACTCCGCCTGGTCCGTAAGCTTCAAAAATAACTTCTTCAAGATTGGCCCCTTCTTTTCCTCCTACGGCCTGCTCAATAGCCCTTTCAATATTGTCTTTTGGCATATTAAGCTCTCTTGCCCTTCCAATAGCAGCCTGCAGTTTAGTGTTTACTATCGGGTCGGCCCCTCCTTGTTTTACAGCAACCGAAATCACTCTCGCCATTTTCGAGAACATTTGGCCCCTTTTTTGATCGGTGAGGTTTTTCTGGTGTTTTATGGTTTTAGCGTGGGAATGCCCTGACATATAAGTTCAGTCTCATTGTAGCAGATTTTTATTTTGTTGCAATTTTTTAATCAATAAAATAGTCATTCCGGCCAGAATAGCGATAATGGAAGATATTAATAAGGGAGTAAACGATTTTGGAGAGTTTTGAGCCTGTTCTCCGATTGCCGCCAGATCTCTGTTAGTAACCTCTTTTTCTGATGATTTGTCAGAGACTTCTCTCTCTGAAGATTTTTTATTCTCCTTTCCTGGCGTTGGAGCTACCCAGTCCCATTTTTCTCCGAAAAGGCTGTAAGATTGTCCCAAAACAGCTTTTTCATAGGATATTTCATCCATCGTGTCTCCGTTGGGGCTAAAAAGCTGTAATCCGTCTTCATCGTTATTTAAAATTATTTTTGTTATTGGCCTATAAACAACAAAAAAATCCCCAGGCTTGATTTTTGTCTCCTCAGGGAAAACATAAGAGGTTGTTTTGCCAGCCGTGTCTGCGATTCTCCACCCAGACAGGTCAACTTCGAAATTGTTTCTGTTAAAAATTTCAATCCACTCTTCTTTGGAGTCTTCTCCCTCTGGAGAGGGAAGTATCTCGTTAAAAATAATGTCGGAAGGATAAACCTCGGTTTCTTTCTTGTCGTTTTCCTGAGGGATAATCTCTTTTTCTTCTGGAATGGTCGGTAACGTTAATGACAATCCTTCGCTGTTTTTACTTTTTGGACTGCCATGTTTATCTTGGCTGTTATGCCACCCTTCCCCAGAATAATCTCTTTCCATTGTTTGCTTTGTTTTATTATCTCCGGCGAACCACCCTTCTTCACAATTTACAGAATCTGCTAAATTATTCGAATTATCAAAAAGCTCTAGTTTTTCTCCGCTATTTTTTAGAGAGCCTTTGTAGATCAAGTCGGCCTTAATATTTAAAACGGAGTTATCGTCAGTTCTCTCTAAAAGATAAAAGCCGTAAGAGGGAATAACTCCTTTTAATTCGATTGATATGGTTTCTCCGGCGTTTTTAAGAGTCCACCCATCAACAGAGATTGAGGAAGGAGTGTTGTTATATAACTCAATCCACTCGTCGTAGGAAGAATTTTCAGTTCCCATCCAGGCAATTTCATTTATTGCCACTGTATTATTGCCAGCCGTTAAGGAGAGAGGATATAGGGAAAGAAAAAGAAGGAAAGCCATCCCTCTTGACAAATTTAGCATAATATATTAGAATATTAGATAGGGTAATGCTTCGCTTTGCCCTATGTTAACAATTTAACCCTAAAACTGGGGGTCTGGAGTTTTTCTTAGCCGGATAGCCCGGGTGATGCTGGACTACTCCTCGGAAAAAATCTAAACTTAGTTCCTAACACTAATGTTTGGCCCCCAATTTTAGGGTTTTTTGTTTACTCTCCGGTCGCTTTTTCCACCTCTTCTAATGTTGTCTCCCCTTCTAAAACCTTTATCAGGCCGTCTTGGTACATTGTTACCATTCCTTTTTTGACGGCCTTTTCTTTTAGGGCGGCAATAGAGGGATTTGTCAAAATGAATTTTTCCATGTCATCGTCAACCAAAAATATTTCAAAAATTCCGATTCTGCCGTTAAACCCGGTGGAGTTGCAATATTTACATCCCTTTTCCTCAGGTATTCTTATTTTATTGGTAATTTTGGGAATCTTTACCTCGTTTGGCAACCCTTTTAGCCCGGTTTTTATTTTGTTTAGGTCTTGCGGAGAGACGGTTTCGGTTTTTGAACATTTTTTACAGATTTTTCTAATTAATCTCTGGGCGACGGCCATATTTATTGCCGGGCCGATATTTGAGCTTTTAGCCCCCAGACTGGTTAATCTGACAACGGTCCCGGCAGCGTCGTTGGTGTGTAAGGTGGTTAAAACTAAATGGCCGGTCAAAGCAGCTTGGAGAGCAATATCAGTAGTTTCTAAATCCCTTATCTCTCCCACCAGAATAACGTCAGGATCTTGCCTCATTATCGATTTTAAGCCGGAGGCAAAATCATATCCTTTTTGGGGATCTACTTGAGTTTGGGAAACTCCTTTTAAATGATATTCTATAGGGTCTTCAATGGTGATTATTTTGATTTCCGGACTTTGGATTTTTTTTAAGAAAGCATAAAGAGTAGTGGTTTTACCAGAACCAGTGGGACCGGTTACTATAATCATTCCATTTGGTTTTTTAATTTCTTTTTCAAATATTTTTAAAAGGTCTTCTCTCAACCCTAAAGCTTCCATATCGAATAAACTTTTTGGATTTAAAACCCTTAAAACAATTGCTTCGCCGTGTTCAGCGGGTAAAGTAGAAGTTCTAATCTCTATTAGCGTGTCTTTAAATAAAACAGAAAAACGGCCATCTTGAGGTCGGCCGCTTATATTTAATTTTATTCCAGAAATAAGTTTAATCCTGGAAAGTAAATTCTCGTATGATTTTGTATCCAAAAGAAGAACATCTTGAAGGACTCCGTCAATTCTCGCCCTCATCTTTGCTTGCTCTTTTCCCGGCTCGATATGGATATCAGAAGCTTCCAAAAGGATGGCTCCGCCTAATATAATTTCCAGAGCCTTGCTGACTTCTTTGGTTAAATAAAAATTAACCTTTTCCTTGAAGTCGGAAAGATTTTTTATCTGTTTTTCGATCTCTTCCAGGCTTTGTGGAGATATCTCTATTCCCCCTGTGATTTTTTTTGAAACTTCAGGCATAAAGGATTAGAATTAGAGTAGAGCTTTATCCAGCTTAATTTATATTGTAAATTTAGTCAACTTTTAATGAATAAAAAATATTTAACTGTCAGCCCAATCCAGACGAAAAAAATAGCTAGTAAGCTAGCCAAAGACTTTTTAGGCAGGCATCCTAAAAAACAGGGCTTTATTATTGGTTTAAAAGGAGATTTGGGAGGGGGAAAAACGACCTTTTTACAAGGGTTTGCTAAAGGGCTAGGAATCAAGGAAAAAATCACTAGTCCGACATTTGTTATCTCTAAAAGGTTCAGCCTCTCCCCTTTAAGAAAGAACGGGGAGGGATTCAAAACTTTCTATCACTTTGATTGCTACCGCATTAGAAAGCCGAGAGAAATATTGAGCTTAGATTTTGTAAAAATTATTTCAGATCCTAGGAACATTATCGCTATTGAGTGGCCGGAAAGGATTAAAAAAGCATTGCCAAGAAGCATTTCTTTAATAGAGTTTAAGTTCATAGATAAGAGGACAAGAGAAATTGTGATAAAATTAAAAGATGGCAGATAAAACCCAATCTAAAAAAGAGGTTTTGGTAATCATTGATTCAAACTCTATAATACATAGGGCTTATCATGCCTTGCCTCCACTGGCTACCAAAAAGGGAGAATTGGTTAACGCAGTTTACGGATTTTTACTTGTCTTTTTAAAAGCAGTTAAAGATTTCCATCCGGAATTCATCGCCGCTGCTTTCGATCTCCCCCTGCCCACCTTTCGTCACAAAAAGTATGGCGAGTATAAGGCAAAAAGACCACCAACTCCGGAAGATTTACGTTCACAAATGTCGGTAGTCAAGGAATTTTTAAAGGTTTTTTCAGTCCCGGTTTTTGAAAAAGAAGGGTATGAGGCGGATGATATTGTAGGCACCATAGCTCAAAAATCTGCAAGCGCCAAGAAGGCTTTAGAAATAATTATCTTAAGCGGAGATTTAGACTCTCTCCAACTAGTGGGGACCAGAACGAAAGTTTATGCTCTTAAAAAAGGCATTAAGGATGTTATTTTATATGACGAGGAACAGGTTAAAGAAAGATTCCAAGGGTTAAGACCAGAGCAGATTTTAGATTTTAAATCTTTAAGAGGAGATCCTTCTGATAATATTCCGGGAGTCAAAGGGATTGGAGAAAAGACAGCCATAGAGCTTCTTTCGAAATTTGGTAGTTTGGAAAATATTTATAAGAAGATAGAAAAAACCCCGGGAGATTTCAAAAAAAATACTAAAGAACTTTTAGCGAAGTATAAAGACCAGGCATTCCTTTCTAAATTTCTTGTTCAGCTTGAAAAAAACGTACCTATAGATTTCGATTTAGATAACTGCATGTGGCTGGATTTTAGCGAAAAAGAGGCATCTCTTCTTTTAGAAAAGTTCGAATTTTATAGTTTGGTAAAGAGACTGCCAGAGCTCAAAAAAAGAGGAGAAAATCCAGTAAGAGAAAATTTAAGGCTATTATAAGTCCGCGGCAGTAAGTTAGCTGTTTTTGGGTAATTAAAAATGGTAGAATTAAGGAACAAATAGCGGATAAAACAGAAAAAATTTCTGTTAGGCGGTTGTAAAATATGGAGGAGGAAATTAACGAGGAAATTGTTAAAGAGCTAATGAAAATAAAGGGCGAGGCCCGGGGGGTCCATCTCAAAAACGACGGAGATTTTGTTTTAAAAGAGAAGGGCAAAGAAGGTATAGAAAAACTAGAGAAAGAACTAGAAAAATTAGGATGCCCTATCAAATACGGGAAGATAAATCAGTTCGATTTCTACCCGGCGGGAATGAGGATAGTATCTTTGTTGGCTATTAAAA
>Ga0265297_10010568_pt1 | contig 11571 bp, 12 predicted proteins | sample Munlanlwell13791_FD_192502 | JGI IMG/M metagenome (GOLD analysis project Ga0265297, IMG submission 192502) | Leachate microbial communities from a municipal landfill in Southern Ontario, Canada - Leachate well 137-91 | ecosystem: Engineered > Solid waste > Landfill > Unclassified | place...
TAATTAAATTTGCTGTTCGTAAATTTAGAACTGAAATTTGCAGACAGCAAATTTATTAAAATGCCTTTCTTTAAGTTAGTTATTTTTATTTTTAAAACTGTCGATTACTACATTTTACTCTACCCAAAAATCAGGTCAAGTCTTGACGAAAAACATTTTGTCGGCACAAACAAAAAGCCCATTAAAATGGGCTTTTTAAAAACTGAAATTAGAACTTTGTGGCAATTACAGAAATTTTCATTTCTCCTTTCTTTAAAGTGTTATCTTTTACGGCGCCAAAAATTATTTGTGCTTTAGAGTCAACATTTTTTGTAATAATTTCGGCTGACTTTGAAATTTCATTTAGCGTTACGTCATTTCCAAAAACAGAAAATAAAACTCCTTTAGCCCCCTTAATAGAAAAATCTAATAATGGAGAATTAATCGCTGCCAATGCTGCCTGTACTGCCCTATCTTCTCCCGAAGCTCTGCCAACTCCAAATAAAGCATTTCCGGAATTTTTCATAATAGAAACTAAAGAAGCAAAATCAATATTTATAATTCCAGGAACTAAAATCAAATCTGTTATTCCCTGCACTGCTTCCCTTAAAACGTCATCGCACATTGAAAAAGCATTTGACACTGTTGTTTTTTCGTCAATTATTTTTAAAAGCTTATCGTTTGATATTATTAAAAGCGAGTCAACTTTTTCTTTTAAATTTTCTAAAGCGACCTGTGCAATTTTTCTTCTTTGTTCACCTTCAAAAGAAAATGGAGTTGTAACCACTGCTATTGTCAAAATGCCCAAGTTTTTTGAGGCTTCTGCAATAATAGGAGCTGCGCCAGATCCAGTCCCACCACCCAGTCCGCAAGTAATAAACACCATATCAGCCCCTTTTAAATTTTCCGAGAGTTCTTGTTTGTCTTCTTCTGCCGCCAATTTTCCCAAACTCATATCCATGCCTGTTCCAAGTCCGCGAGTCGTACTTTTGCCAATTAAAATTTTCTTTTCTGCTTTGCAAAAATGAAGTGCTTGAGCATCAGTGTTAACTCCAATTAATTCAACTTGCTGAATGTCAAACTTAGCCATACGAGAAATTGTATTAGAGCCAGAACCGCCCACTCCGATAATTTTAATTTGAGGATTCATATATTCTTCTTTGAATAAAAAAATAATTTACGAATAGCGAATTCGTAAATTAATAAAAATTCGTAATCCGCTAGTCTTAAGGAATAAAAATTCTAAAAATCTTTTTGATTTTTGAACCCCATCCCTTTGTAAGTCCCAGTATACTTGCTTCCTCGTCAAAATCAACCCCCCCAAGGGCTAATCCCGCAACCGTGGCTAAAGAAGGATCTTCTTGAATGCCCACAATACCTTTAGGAATTCCTATCTCGCAATTAAGTTCCAAGGTATCTCTTGTGAGTTCTTTTATTTTAGGAAGTTTAACTCCACCTCCGGTTAAAACAATTCCTCCTGGCAACATTTTGTGTTTTCCAATTTTTTTAAGCTCTTTCTGCACTAAATCCAAAATTTCAGAAACTCTTGGCTCAATAATATCTACCAAATCTTTTTTTGTAAAAGCAAGTGAATCAGACTTGTCAAAAATTTCTATTTTTTTATGAGATTGATCTTTTATGATTTCTTTTTCTTTTTTGGCAAAAACGCATGTACCATGCTGCTTTTTTATAGCTTCAGCAATAGCTGGCTCTGTTTTTAATCCTATAGCAATATCATTTGTAATATTGGAAGATCCTATTGGGAAAATTGCCAAATGGATTAAATCTCCCTCCTCAAAAACTGCCAAAGATGTTGTTGCTGCTCCAATATCAATCAAAGCAACTCCCAATTCCTTTTGCTGTGGAGTTAAAACAGCCTTGGCTGCAGCCAAAGGTGAAGGCAATACGTCATTGATCTGAACTTTCGAATTTAAAACTGCTTGGGTCAAGTTTAAAAAGTCGCGTGAAAAAATGCAAAGCAAAATAACTTTTGCTTCAAGCCTAACACCGCTTAAATCCAACGGCTGCTTTATCCCGCTTTGGTCATCAATAATAAACTCTCTTTCAATAACGTCTAAAACTTCGTAGTTTCCCGGAAGATTTATTGCTTAGTGGCTTGTATAACTCTATCAACATCCTCCTTGGAAATTCTTTGATCAGCCCTTGAAACAGAAATTATTCCATCCGAAGGCGTAACATAAATATGGTTTCCGCCAATATTTACAGACACAGAACGGATTTTTTTATTGCAATCTCTTTCAACGCCAGATAATATAAGTTGAACATTTTTTGCGGTTTCTTCAACATTATCTACAATTCCTTTTCTCAATCCAAAAGACGGAATTTCAGCATACGACAAAACTTCACAATCGCTTTGGTTCTTTTGGATAACCAAACATTTTATACTGCTTGTTCCTATGTCTAAACCTGTAACTATATTACCTTTTGACATTTATTTTTTAATTTTTGATAAATATTCTTCTTGCTTTGTTTCCATTATTAAAGCTTCTTTCTCTGATTTTTCATGGTCATATCCCAACAAATGCAAAATTCCGTGAATAAAAACTTTCATTATTTCTTGTTTTGTGGGAACTCCATATTTTTTGGCATTTTCCTTAACAATTTCCGGGCAAATTATAATTTCTCCCAAATATCCATTTTCTTCTAATGCAAATGAAAGAACGTCTGTGGGTTTGTTCTTTTTTCTAAAATTTTTATTAAGTTTTTTAATCTCTTTTGCATCAACAAAAGCCAGCGAAATTGTTTCTGATTCTTTATTTTCGCCTTTTAATACAATTTTTGCAACTGTGGAAAACTTCTTCTTATCCACAACAAATTTCGTGAGATTATTTATTTCCATTGCCATTTCCCTATTTTACATCATTTTTCAAAATAAACAAAAAACCGGCTTTCGCCGATTTTTTTATTTAGATAACAATTCTTTAACAATTTTTGAAACTTCACCTCCTTCTGCCCTGCCTTTTACCTTTGGGTTTAAATCTGCCATGACTTTTCCCATATCTCTCATTTCTTTAGCTCCAACTTTAGTGATTGACTCTTCAACTAATTTTTTAATTTCTTCTGGTTTTAGTTGCTCGGGTAAATATTTTTGCAAAATTTCAATTTCTTTTTGCTCTTTTTCTGCCAACTCCGGTCTTTTGCCTTGTGTGTATAAAGCAATCGCATCCCTTCTCTTTTTTATTTCAGAAGAAATAACTTCTAATATTTGTTCATCTGTTAATTCAGATTCTTTGGCAAGATTTTCCTCTAAAATATCCGGTTTCTCAGTTGCAATCTTATATCTTCTTTCTTTTTCTTTTGAGACAACCGATGCTAAAAACATACGCAAAGTTCCAAGCGTAATTTGATCTCCTGATTTTAATGCTTCTGTAGAATCTTGTTGTATTTTTTGTTTTAGCATATTAATAATTTAAAATTTTAAATTTCAAATTACTTTGGTTTTGCCAATTTGTCAGCTTTTTTACGTTCGGCTCTCAATTCAACTCTTCTCAAGGCTGACCTCTTTTTTGCCAAGTCAGACTTTGCTCTTTTTGTAAATTGTTTGCTTCTAACTTCCAATAAAATTCCTGATTGTCTCACTACTTTTGTAAAGCGATGAACCAAGTTTTGCGAAGTTTCTTTTTCTTTTCTTTTTACTTCTAATGCCATGACTACAAATTTTTAATTTTTAATTTTTAATTTTTAATCAATTTTCAAATTATCTAGTTTCAAATTGAATTCAAATTACAAATTTTAAATTTCAAATTGTTTTAATTAATTTTTTTATTTTCGAACGAGCGTAGTGAGTGAGAACCCCGCCCTCTAAGCTATTGATAAATTATCCAGCATAGAGGGCGGGGTAGACTCATTGCGATTCGTCTATTTTTTTTTCTTATCTTTTGCCTCTTGGAGTTTTTCTTTCATCTCCTGCACGACCTTGTCGAGTTTTATTTCTTTTTGGATTCCTGTATCCATATCCCTTAAAGTAATAAAATCTTCTAATGCTTCTTTTTGTCCAAATATTAAAACCCATTTAATCCCCATTTTATTTGCAGTTCTTAATTGGGATTTTAAAGAGTCTTTTGAAAACGATTCTGCCACTGGAATCTTTGCCGATCTAAACTCTTCGAATAGCTTTAAACTTTTTCTTTTTGCCAGCTGACCCAATTGGGCTAAAAATATCTGCACCTCTTCCTGTTTCTGACCCGTTTTCATTTCTCTTTCTTTCATTATGCCAATAATTCTTTCTATTCCTCCAGCTGAGCCACAAGCCGGAGTATCTCTGCCACCCAATAATTTTGCAAGGCTATCATATCTTCCGCCGCCCACCAATGATCCTTGAGATTGTCCTGTCTCTGAAGTTTCAACAATTTCAAAAACAGTTTTTGTGTAATAATCTAGTCCTCTTACTAGATATGGGTTTAAAGTGTAAGGCAATTCCAATTCGTCTAAAAATTCTAAAACCTGTTTAAAGTGAGCATGACAGCTTTCGCAAAGGTGATCAATAATCTGAGGAGCCGATGCTTTTACCTGCTGGCATTTTTCTTCTTTGCAGTCCAGCACCCTTAATGGATTTTCCTTTAGTCTTCTTTGGCAATCCGAACACAGGGATGATTTTCTTGATTTTAAATAGCTTGTTAAAATTTTCTTAAAATAAGGTCTGCATTCCGAATCTCCAATTGAGTTAACTTCTATTTTAATGCTTTTAAATCCTAATTCCTTTAAAACGTCGTAGCTCATTTGGATAATCTGTCCATCTATAGATGGATTTTTTTCGCCTATTGCTTCAAATCCAAACTGATGGAATTGTCTATACCTGCCTGCTTGCGGTCTTTCATATCTAAAGAAAGGTCCTGTATACCAAAGCTTCACTGGCTGAGGTAAATTATGCATTCCATGTTCAATATAACTTCTCATAACTGGAGCTGTTCCCTCTGGTCTTAAACAAACCAAATCCCCGCCCTTTGTGCGGAATGTATACATTTCTTTCCCAACTATATCTGTCTCTTCGCCAACTGATTTTGAAAAAACTTCGGCTGATTCTAAAATCGGAGTTTCTATTTTTTCAAAACTATAATAACTGGCAACTCCCTCAATCACTTTTTGAACTCTTTTAAAATAAATCTGGTCTTCTGGCAAGACATCATGCATCCCTGTTAAATTTTGAAACTTTAACTTACTCATATTTTAAATTTTTATTAATTTATTGAGGACTTCCAGATTTTATTGAGCCTGCACCCGACTTTCAAAAAATATATAGAAGGGTGTAAATTTTGAAACTTTAACTTACTCATATTTTAAATTTTGGTTAATTTATTGAGTGGATTTGAATTTTGATTAATATTGAGGTGCTGAAAATGTTGATAATTCTGTCACAGGATAAAGCCTTAAAAAAGCTTTTCCAATAATATTTTCTTTTGGCACTATTCCCCAAGATCTTGAATCATAAGAATAGGTTCTGTTATCTCCCAAAACAAAATATTCATCATCTTTTAGTGTTGTGTTTGTATCTCCGTAAGTTTTAAGGTCGCTTGGCAAATATCCTTCATCTAAAATGACACTCTCCCCATTGCTTTTTGTTACAGAAACTTCTCCATTTTTAACAACAACTGTTTCTCCGGGAAGACCAATTACTCTTTTGATGAATCTTTGTGTTGTATCTTTTGGATATTTAAAAACAACCACATCTCCCCTTGAAGGCTCGGCAAATCTGTAAGAAATTTCATCAACAATCAAATAATCTCCCGATTCAAAATTTGGAGACATTGATTCTCCCTTAACAATAAACGGCTGAAACAAAAAATAACGGATTGGCAAAACTATAGCCAAAGCAATTATGGCTATTTTAAAAATATCTAAAGAAAAAGATAAATATTTTTTGAACCCTCTTTCTTCGGGCATCTTTTCTGCAGCCTCGTTATTTTGTTGATTATTATCCATAGTTATAGATTAAAAAGGATTAATATCCTTTATTTTATCATACTTTTGTAAATGAAGCAAGCCCAATTTGCGGGATAAAATAAGGCCCGAATGGTTTATTCGGGCCTTGTAAAGATAAGGCTGGTTATATATGTACTATGCGGCGGTTTGACGTCGCTGATTTTGCCTCTTGCGAACTTGACGAACAAGCTTGCAAGTAATATCGTATCCGACGAATTTCTCGGCAAATTCAAAGCGAACTTGCTCAAGTTCGCCATTATGATCCTCAATGAACTCTTTTTGTTCAGAGTTCAATCCCTCAGGACTATAAATAACCGTCGTTTTCTTCTTAAGCATCCAAAATTCCTTTCAGAACAAAATCCTTTTTCGATAACAGTCACAAAAGACAAAAAAACTCCACCGCCGGGTTTATTGCTGCATAGCGCCTCCTTTCTATAATTATGCCTACAAATGAACTATTTGATATTATAAATGTATAAATCGTTCCTGTCAACTCTTCAAATTAAATTTAGAAGTGTTAAAGTAATATAAAACAATTAAAACAAACATGATTATAATAATAGGCTTGGGGAACCCAGGTAAAAAATTTGAGAATACAAGGCACAATGTAGGCTTTATGGCGATTGATGAATTTGCAAAAAGAAATAACTTTCCAGATTTTAAGCTGGAAAAAAAATTTGATGCGCTTATTTCCGAAAACGAAAACGTATTATTAGCAAAACCAGAAACATTTATGAATGAATCTGGCATAGCTGCAAAAAAAATATTATCTAAAAAGAATACCGAAGACATTGTTATAATCCATGATGACATCGATTTGCCTGTTGGAAAAATAAAAATTGTAAAAGACAGAGGTTCTGCCGGTCACAAAGGAGTTGAGTCAATCATCCAAAACATCGGCAATAACAATTTAATTAGAATCAGAATTGGAATTGCCGGAGACAAAGAAATAAAAGCTATGAATGTTGTTTTAAAAAAGTTCTCGACAGAAGAGCAAAAAATGGTTGACGATGCAGTTCAAAAAGCTTCTAATGCACTTAATTTGTTTTTAAAAGAGGGGCTAGATAAAACAATGAATGAATACAACAAATGAAGCAAATAAAATTTTAATCGTTAGCATAACCCCCTACTTTTTGGAGAAGGAGCTTTTTTGGTTTGAAGAAAATATAGAAGAACTATTGCAAGCCGGCAAAACACAATCTTTTTTTCAGGATAACACAATATTTTTAGAAAAAAATCAAAACTATCATTTTTCTCAATTTTTAAGAAAGCTTGATGAAATGGGATATGAAAGGGTTTTTAAGGTTGAAAACCCTGGCGAGTTTTCACAAAGAGGCGGAGTTGTTGATGTGTTCCCCATTAACTTAAAACAAGCTATAAGATTAGACTTTTTGGGCAACGAAGTTGAGCTTATCGAATTATTGCCAAACATAAAAATTGATAACGAAAAAAAATCCAAAGATATTTTAAAAAAGAGGTTATCTTCTCAAAAACTATTTTCCGATTTAAAAGGATTAAAACCTGGAGATTATCTTGTACACTTGGATCATGGAATTGGAAAGTTTTTAGAAATAAAAGAGTTTAGCTTTCCAGATTCGGATAACCAAAAGTATTATGTTTTAGAATATGACAAGGGTGACAAGCTTTATGTTCCACTAGGATTAGAAAGAAAATTATCAAGGTATGTTGGCTTTGCAGATCCAAAAGTCTCAAGATTGGGATCTTTAGTTTGGCAAAAAACAAAGAGAAAAATTAAAGAGGAGGTTGAAAAATTTGCCAAAGAACTCTTACTTTTGTATGCAGAGAAAGAAACCGCCAAACGACCTCCCTACTCAACAGACAATGAATTGGATTTTCAATTGCGAGCAGGATTTGAATATGACGAAACACCAGACCAGTTGCAAGCCATTGAAGACATTAAAAAAGATTTATCAAAAACAAAGCCAATGGACAGAATTGTTTGCGGAGATGTTGGTTTTGGAAAAACGGAAGTAGCTTTGCGAGCTGCGATGATCGCAGCCTCTAACAATCGACAAACTGCTTTAATATGCCCCACTACAATTTTAGCCAACCAGCATTATAACTTTTTTAAAAAAAGATTTGCAAAACTCCCGGTGAGGATTGCTATAATGACAAGACTGCAAAAAAAACCGGAACAGAAAAAAATAATCAGCGATTTAAAAGATGGCAGAATAGATGTTGTGATTGGCACTCACAGAATTTTGTCAAAAGATATTCAGTTTAAAAATTTGCAGTTATTAATTATAGATGACGAACAGCGATTTGGCGTAAAACAAAAAGAAAGATTGAGGCAAATAAAGTCTTCTCTCGATGTTTTAAGTTTGTCAGCAACTCCAATTCCTCGAACTATTTATTTGGCAATGTCTTCGTTTAAAAATATCAGCTTAATGCAGACCCCTCCGCAAGGAAGACAGGCTGTAAAAACAAAAGTTTTACCATACAATACTAAAATAATTAAAAAGGCTATAAACCTAGAATTAAAAAGAAAAGGGCAGGTTTATTATTTACATAACAGGATTCAAACAATTGATAAGGCAAGAGCAGAAATTAAAAAATTGGTGCCCAAGGCAAAAATCGGCATCATACACGGCAGAATTCACGAAAAACAATTGTTAAAAATAATGGATGACTTTCAAAATGAAAAAACAAATGTTTTGCTGGCAACCACAATTATTGAAAACGGACTAGATATGCCAAAGGTAAATACTATTATAGTAGAAGACGCCACAAGATTTGGACTTTCGCAGGCTCATCAAATCCGTGGTAGAGTTGGCAGGTCTCACACAGAAAGCTTTGCATACTTTTTATACAACCCAAAATTATTAACGCCTTTGGCAAAAGACAGGCTACAAGCCCTAGAAGATTCTCAAGAACTTGGATCAGGCTACAGAATCGCAATACGCGACTTGGAATTGCGCGGAGCTGGAAATATTTTGGGCAAAGAGCAATCCGGAACCATCAACAAAATTGGTTTAAATTTATATTCTCAAGTTTTAAGCGAAGCTGTTGAAAAAATGAGACTAGATTAAATTTAATATTTTAGATTAGACGTGTTTTTGTGTTATAGTTTATAATATGGATGAGATAAAAAATATAACAATCGAAGATCCAAGATATCCTGAGTCGTTAAAAAGAATTTCTTCTGCTCCTAAAATATTATATTACAGAGGCATTTTACCAACGGAAAACGAGATTTGTTTTGCTATTGTTGGCACAAGGCATCCTTCCCCATACGGACAACAGGCAGCTTTACAAATATCAAAAGAACTGGTAGACCAAGGAATAACTGTTGTTTCCGGATTGGCTCCGGGAATTGATACGTTGTCGCACAAAGCTGTTGTAGAAAAACAAAAAAGAACAATTGCAGTGCTTGGCACGGGATTAGACGAAAAATCCATTTATCCTCAGACAAATTTAATTTTATCCAGAAAAATTGTTGAGTGCGGCGGATGTTTAATTTCCGAATTACCGCCAGGAACCTCGGGGTCAAAATTTTCTTTTCCGCGGCGCAACAGAATAATCTCTGGATTATCTTGTGGCGTATTAATAGTAGAGGCAAAAGAAAAATCGGGATCCTTAATAACAGCAAACTTTGCGATAAAACAAAATAAAAAACTTTTTGCAATTCCTGGGTCTATTTATTCTTCAAATTCAGCGGGACCAAATAAATTAATAAAAAATGGAGCAAGACTTGTTGTAAACTTAAATGACATTTTACAAGAATTAAACTTAAAACAATTAGAATTAATAAAAGAAAAATTTGAAGCCGAAAACCCAGAAGAAAAAATAATTTTAGAAGCGCTGAAAGAAGGATCTTTACACATAGATAAAATTATTGAAAAAACAAAATTAACTGCTCCCATTGTAGTTTCAACACTTGCATTAATGGAAGTTTCAGACAAAGTACGGAGTCTTGGAGGCAATATATACTCATTAAATTAAATTAAATAAAAGCGAAAAAGGATAAATCAAAAATTGAAACCAAGGAAACGATATATTTTTAACGTTTCAATTCCTTGCTCAAGTTTATTCGCATTCGCTTGGGCTATAATATAGAATTGTAACCATTTTAGCGGAGCGAATTAAGTTAAGCTTCAAGGCGCGAGGAGTGAACCTAATGCCTCTGTGCATTGTTCGCGACGAGCAACGAAGAAGATTAACTTAATTCGCCCGCCCGAAAGGAAGTTAAAAAATGGCTAATTTCTGCGTTGCGACTTCGTTGGCGTATCCAGAGGATACAACCTCCTTGTCGCAGCTTGAAATTATCTCATTTTTTAACTTCTAAAATTGTTATCAATTCTATATTATAGCCCTCATAAACCCGTGAAGCTAGTTATTGTAGAGAGCCCCACAAAGGCAAAAACAATTCAGAAGTTTTTAGGAAGCGACTTTAAAATCAAGTCGTCTTTTGGTCATGTAAGAGATTTGCCAAAATCAAAATTAGGGATTGACGTTGAAAAAAACTTTGAGCCAGACTATATTATTCCAACAAAAGCAAAAAAAGTTGTTTCTGAGTTAAAAAAAGAATCTGCAAAGGCAGATGAAACCATTCTGGCGACTGATGAAGACCGTGAAGGAGAAGCAATCGCCTGGCACTTGCAGGAAGCTTTAAAATTAAAAAATCCCGAAAGAATTGTCTTTCATGAAATTACAAAATCAGCCATAGAAAAAGCTTTGGAAAATCCGCGCAAAATTGATTTTAATTTGGTTAATGCTCAACAAGCAAGAAGAGTTTTGGACAGAATTGTAGGATATAAGCTTTCTCCATTTTTGTGGAAAAAAGTTTCAAAAGGTCTTTCTGCTGGAAGAGTTCAGTCTGTGGCAGTAAGACTGGTTGTTGAAAAAGAAAATGAAATTAAAAAATTTATTGCAAAAGAATATTGGAGCATAATCGCTACGCTTAAACCCCAAACCCCAAACTCCAAATCCCAAACCAACGAATTTGAAGCGACTCTAATTAAAAAAGATGATAAGCCAATCGATAAACTTGATATTAAAAATACTGAAGAAGCTAATCAAATTTTAGAAGATTTGAATGCATCAGATTACATTGTAGACAATGTAGAAAAAAAGGAAACTAAAAAACATCCTGCTCCCCCGTTTATAACCAGCACGCTTCAGCAAGCCGCTTGGCAAAGATTTAAATTTTCTTCAAAGGCGACAATGGCATTAGCTCAAAGGCTTTACGAAGAAGGTCATATCACTTACCACAGAACCGATTCTTTAAATTTAGCAGAATCATCTTTACTAGCTGCTAAAGAATTTATTTCCCAAAAATACGGAAAAGATTATTGCCCGGCAAATCCAGTAAAATACAAAACAAAAAGCGGCTCTGCCCAAGAAGCTCATGAAGCCATAAGACCAGCTTATGCAGAAAAAACTCCAGAGTCTTTAAACGGGCTTGATCCAAGACAACTAAAACTATACACTTTGATTTGGCAAAGATTTATTGCCTGCCAAATGACACCAGCTATTTTTGACTCTGTAGCGGCAGACATTAAGGCAAAAGATTATACATTTAGGGCAAATGGTCAAACTTTAAAGTTTAGCGGATTTTTAAAAGTATATCCTGTAAAATTTGAAGAAAAAGAATTGCCCGAATTGGAAAAAATGACAATTTAGAATTATCAA